>OJAW01001003.1_pt1 | contig 17553 bp, 13 predicted proteins | sample 1589151 | NCBI WGS metagenome assembly OJAW01 (sample SAMN03283290) | human gut metagenome | biome: human-associated habitat; material: feces | host: Homo sapiens | place: Peru | collected 2012
AAAAAATCCTCCTTTTTTATTTATGATAACAAAAAATGTAGACTGTGTCTTTTTTAGACTGTCTACATTTATTTTATCACTTCACTTATAGTGATGCTTTTTCTCTTATTATAATATCTTTATTTATTATCTTATTAACATTTTTTATTACTTTATCATCTAGTTTACTAAAATATAATACCCTTAAAGAATTCCCATTATTATCAGGAAGAACTATATTATCTGCCATATCAATACAATTTCTTTTTATTTTATCTTTAATTAACGGATAATGAGTACAACCTAATATTATAGTATCAGAATCTATTTTAGATAAATGCTTATCGATATCAATTTCATCATATAAATCATTTTCTATTAAGTTTACAAATTCACTACAGGCTTCTTCATAAACAGTAATATCTTTTAGTAAATCCCTAAATATATGAGAATCAATTGTTCTAGTAGTAGCAATAACCCCAATATTATCATAATTATTCATAGTTACATACTTAATCGTTGGACTAATAATATCTATTATTGGAATACTATATTTATTTTTTAATTCACTATAACAATTACTACTAATAGTACCACAAGCAATAACTATTAAATCAATATTATTTTCTATAAAAAACTCTACTATTTTACTAGATAAATCAAATAATTCATTCTTATTCTTCTCACCATATGGAACATTTTTAGTATCTCCAAAATATATATAATCATTTTTAGGATACTTTTCTATTAATTTTTTTAAAACAGTAAGTCCACCAACTCCTGAATCAAAAACTCCAACTCTCATTTAAACCACACTATTTATATAATCATCAAGTAAGTTTTTAGAATCAGTTAATAACAAATTAAATTCTTTCATTTTTTCTAAATATTCCATATAAGTTTTATTATTATTTAAGATATTTACTTTTTCTTCTATTTCTTTGTCTTTTTCTAAATATAATGGATTATTATTATATTCTAAATGTACTGCTTCTTTCTGAAGTTTTTTTATTTCTTCGATTAAATTCATAACAAAAGAATCACCAGATAAAATATTACCAATTTCTTTATATTTGATATATTCTTCACTTTCTAAAATAGTATTTAAAAGTTCTTCTATTTTATTATTAATCATTAATTATCTCTCCATCTAGACTCCAAGTTTTAGTATCTTTTATTTTTACTTTTACGATACTACCTAAATACTTATCTTCTGCTTTTACATTAACTAATTTCATTGTATCAGTATATCCTTGTAAACAGCCTTCCTTATCGCTATAATCATCAAGTAATACCATTACTTCTTTATTTAGATACTTTTTGTTATTTTCTAAAGCATATTTATTTACTAATTCATTTAATTTAGCAAGCCTTTCTTTTTTAGTTTCTAAAGATATTAAGTCTTCCATAAGTGCTGCTGGAGTACCTTTTCTAGGTGAATAAACAAAAGTATATGCTAAATCATATTTAAGTAATTTAACAATATCTAATGTTTCATTAAAGTCTTTTTCCGTTTCATTAGGAAAACCTACAATTATATCTGTACTAATTGCAACGTTTGGTATAGTTTCTTTAATCTTATTAAATAATTTAATATATTCTTCTTTTGTGTATCTTCTACCCATTTTCTTAAGTATTTCATTACTACCAGACTGAATAGGTAAATGAATATAAGGCATTATATTATCATATTTTGCTATTACATTAATCATTTCATCAGTAAAATCCCAAGGATGCGAAGTAACAAATCTAATTCTAGGAATATTAGTTTTACTAACATCAGCAAGTAATTCTGCCATTCCATATTCTCCTTCTAGATCCTTTCCATAAGCATTAACATTTTGTCCTAGTAAAGTTACTTCTTTATATCCGTTATTAACTAATTCTTTTACTTCATTAATAATATCTTCGTGTTTACGACTTCTTTGTTTGCCACGAGTATACGGAACTATACAATAAGTACAAAACTTATCACAACCATACATTATATTAACCCATGCTTTATATTTAGAATCTCTTTTAACAGGAATGTTTTCAATAACATCTCCTTCGCAAGAAAAAACTTCTAATTCTTGTTTATTATTTTTTAGAGTATTTTCTAAATATACTGGTAATTTATGAATATTATGAGTACCAAAAACAATATCTACCCATTTATATTTATCTTTTAACATATTAGCAATTTCTTCTTCTTGTGCCATACAACCACATAAAATAGTAATAATATCTTTCTTACTTTCTTTTAAATGCTTAATCCTTCCTAACATACCCTTAACTTTATTATGAGCGTTTTCTCTAATCGCACAAGTATTTAATATAATAACATCACTACTATTCATATCTTCATTTTTAATGTATCCCAATTCTTCCATAATCGCAGAAATATTTTCACTATCGTGAACGTTCATTTGACACCCATAGGTAATAATATGGTAAGTTTTATTCTTACCAATATTACTAACAGACTCTGGAATTATATAATCATTTCTTTTTATTTCTACTTTATTACTTGTTCTTTTTTTTGCTTCTTTTAAATCAGGTAAATTCATACTACCACTACTTTCTAATTAATTTTTTACTTGTTAAATAATTATATTCTTCAGTAAATTTATTATTTTCTCTCTTTTTATAATTCAAATAATCTACTATACCATTTAATTCTTCTTCATATTCATATATATCTTTATCACTAACTTCACCATTAAAAATAAATTTATATAACATATATTCGTTAATAGTATCTGAAAATCTTCTTCCTGGTGAAGATATATGAGCGTAATAATCATAACCAAGTCCATAATGACCTTGATTTTCAGTTCCATAACTAGCATTTAAATATCTTTCACTAACTAAATTAAATAATTTCTTATGTTCGAAATAGTTATTTTCAAAATTAGAACTATTAAATATTCGATCTATTTCATTATTTATAGTAATATCATCACATTTAGTATGATTTCTAAAAACACAAGGAATACCTAAATTTGCCATATACTTAGGAACATAATGATTAGGAAGTAACATAGATTCCTGAACGATATTCGCAGATATCGAAGAATCAGCATATATACTATGATGATAACTAGCATATGGTTTAACAATATTTTCAATTGCCCTATACTTTTCTTTTTTCTTATTATTTTGTCTTAATTTAAGTGAAAGCAATGCCATATGGTCTAATAGTTCTTCTAGTTCAGAATCAACATTACCATTATTAACTTGTTTATAATTTAATCTATCAGAAACCATAATTTGAGCGTTAATTATTTCTAAACTTTCAGGATCTAAATTATATGATGGATCCACTAAAAATCTATAAATAATTACATTTCTATATTGATTAGGAAGTAAAGAACAATAATTATTTGCTATCTCTTCAGGAAACATACTAATATATTGGTCTATTAAATAAAGCGTTTCTGTTCTTTGCATTGCTTCATAATACATTTTAGATTTATAAGGAACAACCGCAGGAACATCAGTAATTGCTACATCATAAGTAAAACTACCATCTTTATTTTTTTTAATTCCTAAAGCATCATCTAAACAAAGTGCCCCTTCATCATCAATAGTAACAAATCTTTTATCATCTACTAATATCTTACTGGAAGGAACAATAATTCTCTTATCTAATTCCTTCATTATTTCATCGTGAAACTTCGTACTAATACCATATGTTTTAGTAAGTTTATTAAAATCAACTAGATAAAAATCATTTAATCTATCATATATTTGTCTTACATGAGACTTACTCTTACAAAAACTACGATTTAATAAAGTTTGATACATTAATCTATCTTTTCTTAAAATATCATTACCTTCGTTTTTTAAGAATAAAACAATTACATCATAAAAATACTTAATTTCATCAATATCATTTTCTTTAAGTGTAGAATAATGGTCTAATATATTATAAAATAAATTATTACCAAACTCATCTTTCTTGGATAAAATATCATCTTCAAGAGATAAAAACTCTGCAATTATTTCAATATTTTTTTCTTCAAAAATCAAATATCTATAAAAATCATATAAATTACTATTATCTTCTTTTTCCTTTTCTAAAAGTAATTTCTCATTAATTTCTGATAACCTAGTTCTAATACTTTTAATTTCAACATTTTCCCTATGTCCCTTTAATGTTTCTAACTTAAATTTAGTTTCTTTTAAAGCATTATTAATAACTTGTTGATGATCTGAATCTTGACTTAATACTATTTCTTCGATATTATCTAAAATAGTATTAATTTCCATTAAAGTTTTTTCTTTAATTGCATTAAGTAAGACAACAAACAACTCCCTAGTATTTTTTTTATAATCTCTTTCTAAATAATCATTAATTTGTTCTTGGTTAATATTATCTGAAAGTAACATACTCTCTAATTTTTTACTACTCATCTTTTAACTCCACCTGACTTAAAATAGATAAAAATGCTTCACTTGGTATTTCAACTTTACCAATTTGTTTCATTTTTTTCTTACCTTCCTTTTGCTTGTCTAATAGTTTTCTCTTTCTAGTTATATCCCCACCATAACATTTAGCAAGAACATTCTTTCTCATTGCTTTTATATCACTTCTAGCAATAACTTTACTTCCAATTACTGCTTGAATAGGAACTTCAAACATTTGTCTTGGAATTATTTTCTTTAAATTATCTACTATTACTCTTGCTCTATTATATGCAAAATCTTTATGAACTATTAAAGACAAAGCATCAACAATATCACCATTTAATAAAATATCCATTTTTACTAAATTACTTTCCCTATATCCAATTAACTCATAATCAAATGAAGCATATCCCTTAGTATAAGATTTTAACTTATCAAAAAAATCATAAACAATTTCTGAAAGTGGTAAATCATAATGAATATTTACTCTCTTTTCATCTAAATATTCCATATTAATATATGTACCTCTTTTATCTTGACATAATTCCATAATTGCTCCGATATATTCAGTAGGTACAAAAATATTAGTTTTAATATAAGGTTCACTAATAGATTTTATTTTTACCTTATCAGGCATTTTACTAGGATTATCAATAAATATTATACTATTATCAGTAAGTTCAATTTCATAATTAACTGATGGACTAGTAACAATAATTTCTACATTAAATTCTCTTTCTATTCTTTCTTTAATAATTTCCATATGTAAAAGTCCTAGAAAACCAGTTCTAAAACCAAAACCTAAAGTTAATGATGTTTCTGGTTCATAAGACAAAGATGAATCATTTAACTTTAACTTTTCTAACGCCTCTTTTAACAAAGGATATTTAGTAGATTCAATTGGATAAATACCACAATATACCATAGGTTTCATAGGTTTATATCCTGGAAGTGGTTCGTGTAAATAGTCACCCTCTAAATAAATCGTATCTCCCACCTTAACATCTTCAATACTTTTAATTGAAGCAGTAATAAAACCAACTTCCCCAGTAGTTAAAGCCTCTGTTTTAACTTCCTTAATAGCATTGTAAAAAGTATCAACTACTTCATAACTAGCATCAGTTGCATACATTTTAATTCTAGATTTATTATTAAGAGTTCCTGACATAATTCTTGCTAATATTACTACCCCACGATATGGATCAAAATAACTATCAAAAATAAGTGCTCTTAATTTACCATCGTTATATAAATCAGTTGGACTTGGTACTCTATCAATAATAGCATTAACTAATTCTGGTATACCTTCCCCAGTTTTAGCAGAAACCTTTAATATTTCTTCTTCCTTAAATCCAAAAGTGCTAACAAGTTCTTTAATTCTAGCATCAATATCAGCATTAGGTAAATCTATTTTATTAATAACAGGTATTATTTCTAAATCGTGTTCCATAGCAAGATAGACATTTGCCAAAGTTTGTGCTTCAATACCTTGGGCAGCATCTACTACTAAAATTGCTCCCTCACACGCCGCTAAACTTCTTGATACTTCATAAGTAAAATCTACGTGACCTGGAGTATCTATTAAATTTAAAATATAACCATTATAATTAATTCTAACAGTATTTAATTTTATGGTTATACCTCTTTCTCTTTCTATATCCATATTATCTAACATTTGATCTTTAATATTTCTTTTATCTACTGTATGCGTATATTCTAAAATTCTATCAGCAAGTGTACTTTTACCATGATCAATATGTGCTATAATACTAAAATTTCTAATTTTATCTAATGTCATTCTATCACTGCTTTCTACTAAAAATTATATCATATTTAAGAGTAATTTTACAATAACAAATGATAATTATTAAGAAAAAAATACCTAAAATAAATTTAAGTATTCTTACTCTTAAAATATTTAATTAACATTTTATTTATATCTTTCTTGTTTAATGGTTTAACAATATAATCATCATATCCATTTTCTAAATAAATATTAATCATTTTATCCTTATCAGAAGAAAGTATAATTATAAATTTTAAATCATATCCTGCAAATTTTTTTATTAATTCTATATCCTTTAAAGACTGATAATTTTCTATAATTTTATCATCTATTAAAACCAAATCATATACTTTATTACTAGACAATTTTCTTTTCATACCTTCGAAATCCTTAGATATTTCCATATTAATATTATATGGCTTAAATAATAAAGTTAATTCCTTTAATAAAGCACTGCTACTTCCTAATACTAATATTTTTTTTGATGAAGCATCAAAATATCTAACTCTAGAACTAGTATTTTCTTCTTTTTGTTCTAATTTCGTATATGGATCTGTTATTTTTTGATTAAACGATATTAATAAATTACTATTATCAACAACTTTCAATTTTGCATTAATTAATTTCTCTTGTCTTTTCATTTTTATATATTTAACATTATCTTTATTAACATTAACACTTGTTAAATTTAAATTACTATTATTAAATATATATTCCTCTATTTTCTTAGAATTAGTAGAAATATTAAATTTTAATTTACACAAATTACCCGAAGAAATATAATTAACTTTAATATGTAATTTATTAATTTTAATTACATCTATTAAATAATCACAAACATATAAAATCATTTGTTTGATTCCATTTTTATTTCCATATAAAATATTAGGAATATTTAAATCAAAATCAGTAGTAATTTTAACTTTATTATTTAAGTTTTCATATAAAATTATTTGTTTAATGTCATCAAACAAACCAGAAGTTTCATATTCACATTCTGTTAATTTTAAACTACCACTTTCTATCTTACCAATATCAATTAATCCAGATAAATCTTCAGCAAAATTACTACAATAATCATAAATATATTTAAGTTCATTACTAATTTCTTTATTATCTTTAAAATTAATTTTCTTGTATTTAAACATCTTCATTTCATTAAGTGGATCTTCAATTTTATAATAAATATTATCAAGTATTTCTAATGTTTTATCTCTTGATTCTTCTGCTATTTCTTTTGAAAAAGCAAGTTCTTTTGCCATTCTAATATCAGGGTTTTCTATTGTAAAATACATCAAAAATATTATAAATGAATCTTTTGCAGTAATAAGTTGAATATATGGATATTTAAACTGAATTATTGTAGTTACTAATCCTAATAAAAAATACAAAAATAATGGATAATACTTTTTGCTTAATGCATGTTTAATATTTTTTAAAAGAAATATTACATTTAAAAATATCATCAAAAAACCAAAAATATATACAAATTGAACCGATAATCCATATGAATACATTTTACCAAGTTCATTATGAAACTCTATTGGTAAATAAATTATAAATAATGATGTAAAAATAATTATAATCACTGTAAATAGCATTATTTTATTAAAATTATTTTCAACAAACTCTCTTTTGTTTGACGAAATTATAAATACATAATCAGTAAACAATATCATATAAGTAATTAAATATATTAAATACAATTTTGAAACAATTACTGTTAAAGTGTTTTCAGTACCGACATATAACATTAAGAAAAATAATAACAGATGTAATGTTAGACCAAAAATATTACTTATTATAATTCGTTTAAAAATTCTATTTTCTAATGAATCAATTTTAATCTTGCTAAAATACACAACCCCTAATACTATTATATATAGTAAACTACCTATTGTTAATAACACACCAGCGCCCATTTTTTATCTCTCCTTTTTTAAAACTAATTTTTTATTATTCTTTTTATTATTAAGCATTTCTTCAAGAAACTTAAAATCTATCTTACCAGCATTAGTATAAGGCATATTTTCTAACATTTGATATTCATATGGTAATGAATACTCAGGAAGAATATCCTTACATAGATTTTGTAATCTTTCTTTAATTATATCAAAACAATTTTTATATTCTTCTTTTAATTTAATACACGCAACTGGAACATTTACATAATTTGGATGATTCATTGCTACAACTGCAACTGATTCAACATAACCACTTTTCATAATTATATCTTCAATTGAATTAGGATATATTGTTTGACCTCGTCTTAAAATAATTCTTTTATATCTTCCTTCAATATATAATTTGCCATCTTTATCTAATCTACCACAATCTCCAGTATGAACCCATCTAAGACCATCATTATGAACTTTAATTAATTCGTTAGTTGCTTCCTTGTTATTCCGATAGCCAAGCATAGTACAAGGACTATTTATGCATACTTCACCATTCTTATTTTCCAAATAAGATATTTCTTCACCAGTTTCTATATCAAATATTGACACATTATTACAAATAAGAGGAATTCCAACACTACCAATTTCATTACAATTATCAGTACAAGTTACTGCCGAAGAAGATACTTCAGTCATTCCATAACCTTTCATAATTTTTGAAGTCGAGTTGTGTTTTTTTAGAAAATTATTTATTTCTTCTTCTAAAACAGCATTCATTCCATCTCCACCACATCCAGCACTTTTTATAAAAGATAAATCAATTCTTTTATCTGAAATAAACTTCATAAATTCTTCCCAATATCTTGGAACACCAGTAATGTGATTAGGTTTATATTCCATCATTATTTTAGAAAAAATACTAATATCAAATTTAGGTATTATTATCGTTTCTAATCCTAAAGCAATTGGAACATAAGTTGAAACACATATACCATAAGGAAAAAATGGTGGAATAATACTTAAAAATGTATCTTTTCTTTTCATATTGATTTTTAATTTTGAATATCCTATCGCCATAGCAACAAAATTACTATTTGATAACATAACCGCTTTTGGTTCACCAGTAGTACCCCCAGTATATACAATACAAACTGCATCTGAAGTATTTAAAGAATTATCATAACTACTATTATTCTTAAAATCATTAACCATATAAATATTACCTTTAAATTTTAATGATTCCATTTGCTTTTTTAATTTAAGGGAAATTATAAATTCCTTAATTCTAGGAAGAGAATCACCAATAGATAACATAATAACATTATCAAGTGTAGTATCATTAATAAATCCATTAAGTTTTGAATTAAGTACATCTAAAGTAATCAAAAATTTACTATTATTTTCGTTAATATGATTCTTTAACCCAGTTTCACCAATTCTAGGATCTAGCATATTTGCTACTGCTCCAATTTTATTTAAAGCAAAAAAACTATATAACATTTCTGGAGTAGTTAAACAACAAATTGGAACTATATCTCCTTTTTTTATTCCTAGTCTAACAAAATTAGAGGCATATTTTGAAACATTTTCAAATAATTCTCTATAAGTTATTTTTTTATGATAATAGTTTAATGCAACATCATTTAAATTATGTTTATTATTATTATAAATATATTCGTATAAACTAACATTCGGTATTTCTACTTCTTCAGGAAGCACATCATAATACTTTAACCAAGGTTTATCAATACTAGCATATCCTGTTATGTTATTATCTTTCATATTATCATCCCCCATAAATAACACAATTAATATTATAACATATTTCTTATATTTTTCAAGAAAAAAATACCTAAAATAAATTTAAGTATTTCTTACTTTATCTACTTCGACCAGTTACACTTTTAGTCTCTTCAGTAATATAATCACTTGCTGTTTTAACTAATTCTTGAACTTTTGCTATAACTTCTCCAACAGTATTAGCTTCAATTGATATTTTATATTCATCAAAGGGTTTTACAAAATCAGTAGGTTTAATCTCTTTTATACTATAATTTTCTTTAATAAAGTCGTATGTTTCAACTCCTACTTTTATGACTAATTCAATATCAAACATACCAATATAATCTACCTTAATATCATATGATTTTTCTGGGTAATCTTTTATTTTAGTTTGATAACTATTAATAACATTATTAATTTCTCTTACTAGTCTTTCCTTATCTACTTTGTAAAATCTTTCATTCATATCAAGAGGAATGTCAGTTTTTTTGTCTTGGTCTATTACTTGTGGTTTTTGTTTAATATAACTACTTGCTGTTTTAGCTATTTCTTCAACTTGTTTTAAAACTTCTCCAATGGTACTTCCAGCTATCTTAATTTCATAATCTAATTTACAATTATCAATACGACTAGATCTTAACACGTTATAATTTCCATCAATAAAATCATAAAGGTTATTTCCAACAGCCACACTTAAAACAACGCCATCATTCTCTATGCAACCTAAATAAATTAGATAAGAATTTTCTAATTCACCATCAATTGTAATTATATATTTACTAACGATATTATTTAATTCATTTACAAAACTCCTTGCCATTTGATGGTTTTTAAAACTAGTTAAGTCAGATATTTTTCTATCAGTATCAAGCGGAATGATAGTTTTTTTATCATTACTACGTTTTTTTAATACTTTAATAAAATCTTCATAAAAATTTAAATCTACTTTATAATCTCTAGTATCGTGCAATTTTTTAACCACTTCATACACTTCATCATCTGATTTAAACGAATAACTTCCATCATTATTTTTATATAAACCAGTACCAAGAATAAATCTTAAAACTGCAATATTTACTTTATCATTTTCTCTATAAATAGTATCATAGTATTCATCCATTATCCTAAGAAAAGAAATATACATTTGATCACACTTAGTAATTATTTTAAATAACTCTACTACTTCTTCTTCAGATAATTTTATTTCACTTTTTCCATCCCAATTTGTATTAAGCATATAGTTTATTGCTAAATTTCTACGATTTAATACGTTTTCTGAATAACTTTCTGGACTATATGAATGACCTGCTGCATCTTTGGCACATGCATTATTAAAAATTGGATAACCCAATTGAACTAACATTTGCTTTACTGCTTTTTCAGCACTACCTTCGAATAAAACGATATTATAACTATTTTTTATTTCTTCAGATAGTTCATCATACGCTTCTTTTCTTACTAATAAAATTGCTTCATCTCCAAAATGAATATTTCCATAAATATATGAATCTTCTGGACCAAGATTACAGATTCTATCTTTAGTATGATATTTAAATGGTTCAAGTACAATATATTTTTCTCTTCCCCAAGTTCCTGCACCATCACCAGTAGAATGTACGACATTATTTAAAGTAAAATGAATTGTATGCCTATGTATTACAGTTGACAACCTCATTTTAACTCCTTCATAATCAAATATATCTGAGCCCATTTTCTTACCTTCATAATTATTTAATATAGTATGATTTTGTGGAAAAAAATCAGTAACATGAACCATCATCATTTTATCTGCAATTTCAGAATAACCATTTTTATTCAATTCTTCAAAACCAACACTTTCTGCTTTAACTGGAAGACTACTATCAATAATTAATCTTCCTTTTTCGTCTAATTTAAATATACTCTCTGTAGTTTTTTTAATAGGAAGACTAGACAATTTATCTTCTAAACTTTTAATTTCTTCTTCTAGTTTTTTTATTTCTAATTCTTTTTCTTCTAGCTTTTTGGTTTCAGATTCAATAAATGATTTTTTTGAGTCAACATTATACTTTGCTTCAATAATCCCTTTATTATTTCCTCTCTTTTTTAATCTGGTTAAAAATTTTCTTTCATTCTTGTAATCTTCTTCTGCTTTTCTTAACTCTTTTTTATTTCTTTCTATTCTTTCTTTTTTTAACCCTATATCACGTCGTAAATCAACTATTTTTTGTTTTCTACTACGAATCTCATCATTTATTTTTTCTATTTCAGCATTTCTTTTTGTTTCTTCCTTATACATTTCCAATTTATCTCTAGCGTTATCCATAATTCCTCCATATATTATCTAATTTATAAGTTAATTATATCTTAAAAACTATAGTAAATCAAGAAAAAATACCTAAAAAACTAGGTATCATTACAAGTAGAATTCTAAAACTTATATTAGTATTTGTTAACAATATTGTTAATACAGTTATTTGGCAGAAAAAGTACATATAAAAATCCTTAACTTTCTACAAAGAAAATTAAGGAGAATTGACTCAGGGCTTCGAAAGTTTCCTGAATACCAATTACTATTATTATATCCATATTATTGATAATTATTCAATGGAAACCCCATTATTTTTAAAATGGTATCAATACCTATAGCATTTAATTTTTTATTTAGCTCTTCAATCTCGTTATTGACTTGATTAATAAATTGTTGTTTTTTATTATTATCTAATAATCTTTCCATACATTTCATAACCATATAAAGATTTGTTAATCTATCAGACGCATCATAAGTTTTATTTATTGATTTAAAACTAATAAAAAATTTGCTATGAAAAGTGTATAATCTGTTGTTGTGAGCGCTAAAATTACGAACTAAAGTAACATTTAAAAGAATTTGTTTGAGTAATTTATCAGATATCTTAAAATACTTACTAATTGTTTGTCTATCATTCTGTTTAAGCAAACCATAATATCTACTTATTTGACCCATTGTCATTATTTTAACTAACACAAAAGGAGGAACAAATCCATAAGAGTCTATATAATGATTAATTGCAGCGTGTTTCCCGTAATTCTTATCTATTTCTGATTCTATGCTTAAAATCAGATTATTAATAGAATCTTTATCTGCATACTGATCAAAATAATCACATTTTAAATAATCTTTAACACCATATTTTTCTGATACAACATTAGCAATAAGAGATTTTATAACTTGTTCTATTTCTAAAGCGAATTTCAAAAATATACTTTTTAGATTTTTATCAAAGTCATATAAAGCATATATCTCTTCAAAAGTAACATTATCCAAATACTTATTTCCAACCTTGAATACTTCTTTATAAGTATTTACAATTGAATAATATGTATATTTTTCTATACTTTTTAAGGCAAATTCTCTATTTTCTACTACTACACCTTTAGATATCAAATGTTCTAATAATTCTTCGTTGCTCTTATATTCCTTCATTTTTTTGCCTCCAAATAAAATTGACTCAGGGCTTCAAAAGTTTCCTGAGTACCAATTACTTATAATTATACACTAATTTAATTAAATGTCAATTCTTTTTTGAGATTTTCCCTTAATTTGTATATACGCATAAAAACTAGGTATCATTACAAATAAAACCAGAAACAAATATAAATAAAAGTAATATATATAAAATAATCTTAATATCATTAAAGAATAAATAAAATATTAACATAAATATCGTTCTAGTTAAACAAAAAATTATCTCTGACTTTAATAAATAACTTTTAATATTTTCTCTTCTTACCTGATAAAAATTTTTAGTGCTAACTATTTCATATAACTTAATAAATATTCCCTCAAAAATAGCAATTATTAATATAAGATATTTACTATCTATATTTAACTTAAGTAATAAAATTATAACTAATAATATATTAAGAAATTTAAAATACTTTAATATATTATCTTTTTTAACAATATATTTAATAAATATAATACTAGAAATACAAGTAATAACATTAAATATACCAATATACTTAATATTATTTGATACAAATAAATATAAAAACATTGGTTGAATAAGTAAAAATAATACTTTAGACTGCTCTAAAACAAAGAATAATTTTCTTCTTTTATCAATAGAAATATTCTTAAATTTCTCTTTCGTTACACTATCATTAATTAATAATAAAGGAATAATAGATAATATTCCAAAAATAAATAATAAGACTACCGTAGCACTTAAACTATATTTATCTGTAATAAATGGTCCCAAATACGAAGAAATAATTAAACCTAAATAAGAAAATATAATTATATTACCTATTTCTTTATTATTACTATCAGTATATTTTAATGCAAAATAATGCCTAATAAAATGATAAGTATAAGAAGCAAACGAAGAAATTATAGCAAATATAACTAAATTACTCATATTATGATTACTTGTATTTAGAAAATAATAAGAAAAACAAAATAATACATTAGAAATAATTAATATATACTTATTTTTAATTATATTACTTATTTGAAATGTAATAATATTAACTATTATAGATAATAAGAAAAATATAAAATAATATAATAATATTTCTTTAATACTATAAGATAATTTATATAATAACACTATATTAAATACTTCAACTAAATTTCTAGTAATATTAGAAAACATCAAAAACAAATTATACTTAATATTATTCATATCTACCTCACTATTAATATAGGCAAACAATAATTTATTATGTAATTAAAAAGTCTTAGTTTATTTAATTAATTTCTTAATATTGTTAATAGCATTTTTTTCTATTCTAGATATCTGTGCTTGTGAAATACCAAGTTCTGAAGCAATTTCCATTTGGGTCCTTCCAATTACAAACCTTTCATCTAATACATATTGTTCTCTTGGTTTTAATTTTTTTAAAGCTCTATCTAATGCTATTTTTATATCAAGTCCATATGTTTCTTTCTTTTCTGATAATTGGTCAAATAAATAAATAGTATCCCCACCATCATTATAAATAGGTTCATACATACTAACTGGTTCTCTTAAACTTTCTAGAGCATTTACTACTTCATATTCAGTAACACCAAGTATTTCACTTATTTCCTTATTAGTGGGTTCTTTCCCTGAAGAAGTAGTTAATTCTTCCTTTAATTTTAAAGTTTTATAAGCAATATCCTTAATACTTCTTGATATTCTTAAACTAGAATTATCTCTTAAATATCTTTTTATTTCTCCAAGTATCATAGGGCAAGCATAAGTTGATAACCTAACATCAAATGAAGTATCAAAGTTATCTATTGCCTTAACTAAACCTAAACAACCAACTTGAAATAAATCATCTAAATTATCTACTTTATTATTAAATTTCTTTAAAATACTTAAAACTAATTTTAAATTACCATTAATAAGTTCATTTCTAGCAAGCGGGTCCCCTTCCTTCATCTTTTTAAATAATTCATTCATTTCCTCATTAGTTAATACCTTTATATTCGAAGTATTTACATTAGTAATTTCTACTTTATGTTTTGCCATTTAATCTCCTTTCAGATTTATATTGAGACAAAATGGTAATAAATATACAAAAAAAACACTTATTTTTTAAGTGCTTTTCTATTTTCCTTACTAAAATCATTACCTAACATACTACAAATAAATTCCATATCCTTAATTAACTTAATATCATAAATATTAATTATATCTTCTTTTTCACTATCAGATATCTTAATAAAAAACGAATCAGTTTCTTTATCATAAGTTGCTAGTTTATTATTAATAGTTAAATAATTTCTTAACGTATGATATAAATTATCAATATAAGTTCTTAATTTATTTTCATAGTCATCATCTTTTTGATAAGCAGTTTCATTAACATTAATAATATCTTTATATACTTCACTATTATTACCAGTTAACATAAATTCATATAAATCACTTCTGTAAGAATTAGGTAACATACTTATTCCATCATTAGATTTAATTGCAAGTAATAAACTAATAAATTCATATTGTGATAATATCATTTTATCATTAATTTTATATTCATTAATAATATTATCAAGTAACATCCTATTATCTAACTTCATATTATCTAAAATAAATTTAGTTTTATCTTCTTCCATATAAATATAGAAATAATAAGCATCATCATCAAATAAATAATAATCATTAAAATACTCTAATGCATTATTAAGATAACTTACATAATCATTATCTTTATTACTATACTCTTTTAATACTTTAGTAAGTATTTCTTTGCTTACAAAACTAATTTTATTTTTCTGTAATAAAGCAAGTAATTCTCTCATAAAACTTAAACTATCATAACTATTCATCATAAATTCCCCCTAAAATTAATATTACTTAATAACCCTAATTATTTCATCAATATTATCTAAATTAACAAGAATATTTTCACCAGTTTTCATATTCTTAATATTTGCTTTATTTTCCTTAATTTCATTTTCTCCAAGAACTATAACATAAGGAATATTATTTCTATTAGCCCAGTCTAAAGATTTATTTAATTTCTTTTTCATTTCAATTAATACCTTAATATTATTACTTCTTAACTTTTCTGCTAAAGAAAGAGATTCAATATTAGTATTCATTGGTATAATTAATAAATCATATAAACTAACTTCTTTCTCCTTATTCATATTTAATATTTCATATATTGGAGCAAGACCAAAAGTCATACCAATCGCTGGATAACTATTACCATCATTAATAAAATTAGTAATAATCTTATCATATCTTCCTCCCGCACCAATCGAAGAAGTTAATCTTTTTTCTTTATCAAATACTTCCCAAATAACACCAGTATATATTTCTAATCCTCTTGCTAAATATGGAGTAAATACACAATTAGTTAAATTTAATTTTTCTAAATAATTATTTAATTCTAAAACTTCTTCCAAACCTTCTTTTAATAAACTATTATTAGTATTTTCAAAGTTTAAAGACAATTCTTTAATATCTAATTTAAAATAAGAAAATAACTTATCTAAACTATCATTATTAATATTTAATTCTTTTATTTCTTCCCTTACTCCAGATTCACCAATTTTAGCAAGTTTATCAACTGATAATATAACTCTTGATACATCAGATTCTAAAATACCACATTCACTAATTAAACCAGATAATAACTTCCTATTATTCCATTCAATAACAGTATCAATTCCTAATTCCTTATATCCAGTTGTAGCCATTAACATAAATTCTGCTTCGATCATTCTACCAGGAATACCACATACATCTACATCACATTGATAAAACTCTCTATTTCTTCCTAGTTTAACCGGACCATCACGATATACCTTACCTATTTCATATCTTTTAAAAGGTAAGCTAATATCTTTATTCATACTAATAACTTTAGCAAAAGGTACAGTTAAATCATATCTTAAACCTAACTTTCTATTACCTTGATCTTCTAATTTATATACTTCTTTTAATATTTCTGCACCACCAGCATATTTCGAAGCAAGTAAATCATAATAACAAAGTATTGAAGTCTCAATAGATAAATAACCATATCTTTCAAATACATTACTAAGTTTATTAATAATTTCATTTCTTAATATTTGTTCTTTTGGTAAATAATCATATGTACCTTTAATATTTTTTAATTCCATAATACTCTTCCTTTCACAACACATAAGTATTATAACATATATACTATAATAAAACAACTTTAAATATATTATAATCATTAATTTATACATATATCATATAATATTATAGAAAAAGGAGAAATACAATG
>OJAW01001007.1_pt1 | contig 17518 bp, 16 predicted proteins | sample 1589151 | NCBI WGS metagenome assembly OJAW01 (sample SAMN03283290) | human gut metagenome | biome: human-associated habitat; material: feces | host: Homo sapiens | place: Peru | collected 2012
TTGTTCCGGCATCAGCTCTTACTGTAGTGCTTGTTTCAGAACTCATTCCGGCAGTAAAGAACGCATATGATACACCTACAACGCATATAAGTGATATAATCATTAGATAAATCATTACTCTTTTTTGTTTCTTTTTTATTTCCTCTTGGTTCATATTTTAACCTCTACTTTCTATAAAAATTATATATCACACAAACTTTAATGTCTAGTTAATTTTTGCTTTTTTATTCTATTAACAAAATTTTTGTACTGGTATACTCAAAGTAGACAAGATAGATATTATATTGTTTTTGTAATGAAAAAGAGATAACCTTTGTTACCTCTACTCTGTTTTCATTACTTCTGATATTTTTATTTTAGCATTAGCAATACTCTTTTCATCTGGTTTCATTACGTATGCTTTTAGGCCACCTGTTGAATATGTTGTATCATAACTATCTAAGCCAGTTAAACTGATAGATTCTATTTGCCATTTAATATTTTTATCTAGTTGCATGTTAACTAAATCTGTTATGTCTTTTTGTTCTATGTTTGTCATGACACCATTTTGTAAGTTGCTAAGAAGTTTATTATATTTTGTTAGGATTGCTGGGCTTATTGCTTTATTAATAACACCTTCAATTATTTGACTTTGATGTTTACCTCTAGCATTATCACCACCAGCAAATTGATGTCTATTTCTTGCATATGCTAGTGCTTTTTCACCGCTTAATGTTTGTTTTCCCGGTTTAATATAAATCATTTTAGTACCAAACTGTCTTTGAGAGTTTTGTTCACATATTGTGTTAGAGCCACAATCTATAGAGTCATTATATCTATAGTCTGGTCTATCTACATTTACTTCAATACCTCCTAAGGCATCAATTATTTTAACAAATGATGTGAAGTTTACTCTAGCATAGTAGTTGACATCTGTATCAAGTAGTTTTCCAACTGTATTAGCACTTTCTAATACACCATATATTCCAGCGTGTGTTAGTTTATCTTTAGCACCTTTACTAGCTAAAGTAACGTAATAATCTCTGGGAATGCTTATAATCAATACTTTACCTTCTACTGGATTAACTACTGCTAGTAAGTTAACATCACTTCTAGCTGACTTATTTACTCTACCACTTGTATCAATCCCACTTAAATATACTGCAAATGGTTTTTCAGTAACTTTAACTGATTTTAGTTTATTATTACTTTTCATGGTAATATCATAAGAACCGACTAATCTTAGTTTTTTGGCTTTATCATAACTTTCTTTATAGATTTCCATTAAACCACTGTTAACATATATAGCGTCGTTATCTTTATCTAATACGCTAGTTACTGCTTCATCTATATTATCGTAGTCTTTTTCTTTAAAAGAAATTTCTTTGTTTAACTTTTCTATTGCTTTATCACTTGGAGAGTAAACAGATATTTTCTTGTTGTCTAAATCTTTAACTTTTTCATATTTAGAATCATCTAAAACATATACACCGTATGTTTCAGTTCTGACACCAATATCAAATATTTTGTTAAAGAAGGTAATTGTCCCAAAGGCATAGTTAATGCCAGCAACCTCTATACCCATTATAATTAGTGTAAGTGTTATACTTATTACTTTTACATAACGTCTTGTCTTACGGCATAACATACATACAATAAAGAATATTATGAAGGCAAGTACAACCATACCTGGTACTAAATATTTATATGGTAATACATTAAAATATATAAGTGTTCCAGCTGCAAATACGGTTAAAATTACAAGTATTAAAGCTAACACTCGGCATATTTTTAATTTCTTTCTTTTCTTTTTCATAATTCACCTGCATCTTTATCTTATCATATTTTAAATACTTATAACGGGCGTTGTAAAGAAAAAGGAATTAACTTTACGTTACTTTCCTTTTGTATAAGCATCCATGTTGTAGTTTGTTCCAAGATTAACTTCAGTTATTTCAAATTGAAGGTCATATAAATCATTTATTTTATTAATTTGGGATTTTATGCTTTCTTCTTTGTAGAGTCCGTCTATTTCAAGCATTTCTTTTAGTTTTTCTCTTTCTCCATAAGCCTTATGGAATAGTCCTCCATCATATTCAGCAGAATCACTTTCAAACATTCTCTTATAATCAGTCTGAAACATAATATTTTGCGGAGAAACGTTTTCTTTAGCATTATTCCAAGAATCATAGATGAACTGAGACTTGCTTTCCCACTCATCATCAAGAAGTTCATATTCACTTTTTTCTTTAACACTAGGAGCTTCTTTTTCTTGTAGGCCAAAGTATGTAATTTTAGATAATGGAACATCTAACTTAATAGTATCTCCTTCTTTAAGATTATCTGGATTAGTAATACCATTAATCTCACATATATGATTTATTTCACTAGTTATGTCTGCCTCATTGGTTTTATATGTTTTAACTAAACTCCAAAGGCTATCTCCCTTTTTTAAAGTATAATTAATTCTTTCTGTTTCTTCTTTTTCAGGATTACTTACAATACCAAAGTTTATAAGTTTTGATAAAGGCACATCAAGTTTTAAGGTTGTATCTGCGGCAAGGATGCTTTTTTCTTTAATGTTATTTAATTTACAAATATTTTTGATTTCACTTACTATTTCACTATTTGTATCGCAATATTTACTAGCAATTGACCATAGGGAGTCACCAAACTCAACTGTATATGTTATTCTTTGAGTTTCTTCTTTAACAGCCATTACAGTCTCAGTAGTAGTCGTGTCTTTTATTTCTTCTTTTTTACCAAATGTACACCCAGTTAAACTTGTTAATGTAATAGTACCAGCAAGTATTAGAGATGCTGCTTTAACAGTTTTTTGTTTATCATAAATACTGATTGTTCCAAATTTACGTTTTAATTCTTTTAGGCTAGTTCTAAATCCAGCAATAACGGCTTTTTTAGATACTTTATTAATATTGTTTGGATATACTGTTACTTTTCCATTAACATTTTGATTTTCAACATTTCCATTAACTTTGTATTTTTCTGATAGTTTCATCTACTCTCACCTATTTTAAGTATATAATATTATTTTAATTATAACAAGTACCCAATTAGAATTAGATCTTCTAAGGATTCTATCTTAACTTTAACTATCATTCCTCTTTCAAGGTGTTTTTTTACTTTAATTCTTAAGTAGTTATCAGTGTAGCCATATGTGTAACCATCTTTATATTCTTCAGTTAAAAAGGTTACTTCTCTGCCAATATATTTTTGATAATATTCTTTTTCTAATTTTAGAGATAACTCTAGCATTTGATGCGTTCTTTCATCTTTTTGTTTATCTGATACAATATTTTTCATTTTTGAAGCTGCTGTACCATTTCTTTTAGAATAAGGAAATACATGAATTTTACCAAATTTTAATTTCTCCGCATTTTTAAGGCTTTCATTAAAATCTTCTTCAGTCTCAGTTGGAAAACCAACAATAAGGTCTGTTGTGATATTAATATCTGGCTTTATTTCTCTGATTTTTTTTATTATTTCATTAAATTCTTCGATTGTATATTTACGATTCATCATTTTTAATGTGTTATCACAAGCACTTTGAACAGGTATATGCATATGCTTACATAGTTTTGGATTATCTCTTAGTTCAGTTAGAAATTCATCATTATTAATTTCAGTTATTTCAATACTACTTATTCTAATTCGCTCTAGCCCATCTAGTTTACTTATTTCGTGAATTAGTTTAGTAAGATTAGGGTATCTTCCAGTATGAATACCGGTTAAAACAATTTCCTTAAATCCATCATCAACAAGAAATTTAATTTCATTATAAGCACTATCAAAATCTTTAAAACGTACGCGACCTCTAACATAAGGAATTATACAGTATGAGCAGTAATTATCACAACCATCTTCTATTTTTATAAAGGCACGAGTTCGATCATAATTTTTAGTAATTTGCATTTCTTCAAATTCAGTTTCTTGTAAATTATAGATTTTCTTAATTTGTTTTTTGTTTTTTAGATATTCTTCTAAAAGCGTTACGATTAAAGTTTTATCTTTATTACCAAGTATAATATCTATATCTAAGTCTTCTAGTTCTTTAGGGTCTTGCTGAGTATAGCACCCACAAACTATAATTACAGCATTAGGATTTTCTCTTTTAGCTTTTCTAATTATTTTACGGTCTTTTGCATCACTTTGATTAGTTACAGAGCATGTGTTTATTACTACTACGTCTGGCGTTTCTTCTAAGGAAACTATTTCATAATTGTTATCTAGAAAAATTCCTTTAATTACTTCTGATTCATAAAAATTAACTTTACAGCCTAATGTTTCAATTGCTACTTTCATATTTACCTCCTAAAAAAAAGCCACTAATGGCTTAAATCTTTTTGTAATTCTTTTAATGCCTTTAGAAAATTTTCTTCTTCTTCATATTCAAACATTTTTACATTTAATTTTGGCATTTCAAGTGTATTTTCATTTTTGTCTTCACTAATAGATATTTTTCTTACTTCTAATTCAGGAATAGGATTACGATACTCATCATCATAATTAATGTTTATTTTATCTTTGTTTTTAATAAGTTCATCGTAACTAATGATTGCATTGTTTTCTTGTTCTTCTTCATAACTAGTTAATTTTATAGTTTCTGGTTTATAGTTCTTTTCTATATTTTTACATACTGCTTCAATATCAAAACCATCTTTACCTAAAACTACTTCTTCATCATCACCGCATTTTATTAGATAAATAATATATACCAATAAAATGATTAATAATACAGTCCCAATAAAGAAGAAATAATCTCCCATACTAAGTGAATAAATAAACCCCATTAAATTTTCTAATAAATCTTTCATAATAACACCAAAATTTCTTTCTATTATACATTATTTTTTTATTTTTTCAAGAGCAAAAGAAGAGGATCATGCTAATAAAATTATTTAATCCATGCAAGATGATTGAATAGTAAATGTTGTCTTCTTTTTTGTATATATAAGCAAGTACCATCCCCATTGTTACGTAAGGAATACTACTTATTAAAGCATATATGATATTTAAGTCTGTTGGAAAAATATGTAAGAAACCAAAGACTAAACCACTTGTAATTATAAATAAATATTTATTTTTTATAATTTTACTAATACCTAATCTAAAGATTCCTTCTTCAACAAAAGGAGTTGTAATACTGCTTGTAAGTAGCATTAATATTGGAGCACTAGTTGTATATAAATTTATTGCTTCCTGATTTTCACTTATGTTTATATCAAAACCACCTACTACACATAATGCTGCCATTACTAGACTACTTAATATTTTAATAATCCAAAACATGCAGAAGTATTTTATAATCTTTTTAACAATATCATTATCTTTTAATATAGTTTTATCTTTTATTAAATCTGTACCATATAAAGCAAATATTAATACTGATAAGAGAACTTCAGTTGCTGATGAAATAACCACTATATCTTTATAATCTATTATTGCAAAGCCCATGCTCTTTATACCAATAACAAGTAATGAACTAAGTGTAAAAAAGAATACTAAAATAATTACAAATTTAATAATATTAATTAACTTTTCTTTCATATATACCTCACATTATATTACTGTAAAGAACACTAGCTAGTAATATATAAATACTATAAGTTACAATACTTGTTACTATATTATTATTTTTTCTATAGATAAGTGCTAATAACATAAATAGTATAAATGTTAGACTAGAGTTTACTATCATGTAACCTATACTTCCTTTAATTAGATAAGCGTTATATAATGCAGCAGCTAGTCCTGAAGCAAAAATACTTCCACTATAACTAAATAAGCGATTAACTCCTAAATCAAAAATTGTGACTTTTAAATAAGGAATCAAAATAATGTTTTTTAAAAATTCTAATATAAGGTCTAAGTTAAATGGTTTATTAAAAATATTATAGAAGCTTATTCCATTATAATTGATATAAAAACTCTTAGCTATTACTGATAAAATATAATTGGATACTAACATTGTTACAAATATTATTAGAAAAGCTATAAAGGCATAAACCATATTACTCATAAACTTTCTTTTGAATTTTTTAAACTCACTTTTTAACTCTGGCTTATAAATAAGATAGATAAAAAAGGAAATCAGAACATATAAAATTATGCTTGTAAATGTCTTACTAATATTTATTTTGAACAGTGACAGAAACTTATAAAAGTATTCTTCAGAGAACAATAATATTATAAAACTTAATAGTAATCTAATTAAATTAACTGCAAAATCTTTCATAACTTCTCCCTACTATATTTATGATAAATCATTTATTTTTTGCTCGCAATAAGTTACATTTAATTTACAAGTTGCTTGACGTAATTAGACACTTTTCAAATCTGTATATTTTATTAAATAAATCTTTTTATTTTTATAAAATGCATAAAAAACATTATTTAAATCTGTGTCTTGTTTGTTTAAATAATTAAGAAGCCAGTACTTGCTATGTCTTATTTCTTTAAGCGTTTTTGATTGAATAACTCCATCGACAATAAGAGCAAGTGGATATGTTCCCTCTGTTTTAAATAAGTTGTATTTAAAGATGCTAAGTTTACCATTGGTTTCCAAAAATGCATATTCTACGTCTTCAATTGATTTAATATTATTTTGTCTTAGACTTAATAAAAGGTCATCTAGACTATATCTTTGTTTAATCATTTCCTTATAGTTTAACACGCCTTTATTTATTATAATGCTTGGCTTACCATCTAAGAGATTTCTAAAGGTTCGCGATTTAATAGATATAAAAGCAAAGATAATCTCGATTAGAACTAGTACTGATATGGGAGCTACAGTTAAAACTAATGGATCGTTTATATTTTCAATACTAATAGCGACTAGTTCTGCTATTAAGATAGATACTATTAAATCAATAACTCCTAACTGGCCTATTTCTCTTTTTCCCATTAGACGATAACTAAGCATAATAAAAAAATAAAAGAACATAGTCCTAAATATAGCAACAAATAGTTTCATAAGATCACCAATATTATATTGCTTAATTTTAGTTTTTATTATTCACTTTACTAATAATTTATGATATTATTAATTTATGATAAAGATAGTTTTTAAAATATATGGTAACTCAATAAATGCTTACAAGCTATTAAAAGATACGCCAAAAGAAGATTTGAATAAGACAAATGTCATTGATACTAAGGAATTAGTTTTTTCTGATATTTATATTAAGAATAATCTTGATTTAGTATCTTCATTTTTGAATGTTATAATTATTAAACGTAAGATAAATACTGCATGTGTTAAAGATTTTGAACTTACTAGTGTTGTACTAGATATTATTAAAACTATTCCAAATATTACTAATCTGATTATTAAAGCTGATGAAATTATTAATTATGATATATTTTTAAAACTTTTAGAAAATAATTACTTAGAGAATCTTGAAGTATATGATTTTCCTAGAATACTTTTAGATAGACTTGATACTAATAAAAAGATTGTTGTTAAAACTAGAACAGAAATCTTATTTGTAAGTAACTTTATGAAAGTTAATAATCTAAATACTTATTCAGATATTTATTATAAAAAAAATATTATCATCTCTTTTCTTACTAAAGAGGATCAAAATGATTTAATTACATTTATTAAGATTAATAAATATTTAAAGGAGATTACTTTTAAAACTTTTACTATAGATTCATTTGATTTTATAATGAACTTACTTATTCAAAACTCCAAAGAAAATATTAAGATATGTTTCGACTATGATAATTTAAAAGATACGAATATTAATGTTATAAGTAAATATAAGAAGGTTAATGAAAGATTACTCATTAATTCTAATATTACTTTTAAAATTAATTATAGTGATGAATATAAAAAGAATAATCTGTTTAAACAGTTAAATATAAACTTTATTAAAGTATCTCTTGGAGCGGTTATATTAGTAATAATCTTCATGATTGGTATTAATTATTATAAAAATTATGTAGATGAGCAGCACTATCTTGGTATTGAAAATAATTTAAAAGAAATAATTAAGGTAAATCAAAAGAAAAATGAAGATGAAAATCCAATAGATGTTATTGAGCCTGGTGAAGAAGATTTAACAACGACAACAACCACTACTAGTGTTTATGATATTCAGTATGAAAAAGTTTTTTCTACGCTTCAAGAGATTAATAAGGACACCGTTGGATGGCTTACTGTAAATAACACGAGAATCGATTATCCGGTTGTACAATCTAAAGATAATGATTATTATTTAAAACGTGATTATTATCAAAGTAAAAATCGTCATGGTTGGATATTTATGGATTACCGTAATAATCCCGATGAATTAAATGAAAATACAATAATATATGGGCATAATCTAGCTAATCAGACAATGTTTGGCACATTAAGATATGTACTTAACTCTTATTGGTATAAAAAAAGTGCTAATCAAATTATCACTTTTAATACACCTAATCAAAATATGAAATTTCAAATATTTTCAATTTATAAAATTCCCACAACTAATGATTACTTAGATGTTACTTTTCCTACTACCGACGCATATCAAGCATATATTAATTTAGTAAAAGGCAGAAGTATTTATGACTTTAATGTTGAGGTTAATACTGATGATAAAATTCTTACTTTATCAACTTGTGCTAATGGTAATGACAATAGACTTGTAGTTCATGCAAAATTAATAAAAGAAAGCTGATGATTAAGCTTTCTTTTGATTTTCTTTAATAACTTCTAATATTGCTCTCATTTGACGATATTCATCTAAAGTAAACATATCATTATCATTTTTCTTTTCAACAACAACATATTCCACTTTTGGTTCATAAACAACTTGTTTTCTTACCTCTTCGATAGTTTTAGGTAATTCTGGTTCTTCATAGAAGTTTTCTTCCATCTTTGGTTTAGATAATACTTTGATTATTTTAATTAACATTAAAGCTACTATCCAAACAATAAAGATACCTAAACTAATTTCAAATAATATCATTAAGTGATCGTTAGTATAAATACTAATTTTACTAGATAAATCAACTTTAGCGTTTTCTATTTCATCTAAAATTAGAAAAAATATATAACTGTTTGAAATAAATGCTAAAGCATTAAACATTTTAATATTTGAAGAAATCTTTTTACTAACAAGTGAATATATTAAAATAATTAAACTAATAATTAACATAATAATATACTCAAGCACAGTAGGAAAATAAATTAATGATACAATATTTTTAGAAATAGTATCTAATAGTGCTAATAAAGAATCATAATACATAGATATAAGAATACCAATTACTAGTAGACTTAAAACTAAGTAAGTCTTTTTTGTTTTATTATCTTTTTTAGAGATGAATTTGATATCTACTAAAATAAGTACTAGACCAAATAATAAAACTAAAAAAAGAGGTGACGAAAAAATCAGATTAAAAATAGTCCTAATCTTTTCTAGTAAAGTAAACTCTACCATATTATCACCTCTCCCCCTAAATTATTCTTATATACGTTCACAAATATAAATTGTTTGAGTTGTTTTATCGCCTCTTGTACAAGTTATAAGTGTTAATGTAGTTTTATTTTTATTTCTTTTGATTGCAACATCACCATCTTTTAAATCTGTATAAATATTAGTTATGATATATGTATAATTTTTATTATTATATGTTATATCAACCTTATCTCCTAGAGTTAATTTATACAAATTCTTAAAAAATGATATTGAACTAGTTCCTGAGTGGGAAGCAAGTATAAAGTTGCCTCCCTCTTTATCAGGATAATCAGATTCTGGAACAATGTAAATATTACGATTTACATTGTTATATTTAGAATCCTTACTAACAAACCCTCTTTTTAAATCTATCTTTGGTATAGATATATTTCCAACATAATATTTTGTGTAATCAATATTTACTACTGGCTTAGTAGTTGTTGTAATTTTACTTTCGGTAGTTTCTGATGGATTAACAATTTCTTCTTCAGTCGAAGGAGTCTCGTCATCGTCATCAATTTCATCTAAACCTTCAATTTCATTTGCTATTTGTTCATAGTATAACTCATTCATTTCGTCAAACACTTCGTGTTTTTTAGTATTGAAGTAAGTGCTACCTAAAATGCAAATGCCTATAAATAGGACAAGTACTGATATAACAGTACTTATGTATTTTTTTCTAGTTTTGTTTTCCATTTCTGTATAACATTACAGCACCAGCTGATACTACTAATGTACCAACAACATAAGTAATTGTACTTGATAAACCAGTTGCTGGAACTAAAATAATTTCATCCTCTTCTTTTTGGTTATAAATAGTTATTTCTACGGCATCAACATATCCATTAGAACCTTTAATTTTAATTTTACCTTCAGCATCAACTGTAAAGTAAACTTTTGTATCTGTTTTTTCATAACCACTAGGAGCGGCTTCTTCGCTTAGTACATATTCACCTTCATCAAGTTGAATATAACTTGCACTGTCTGTTGTAGTAATAGTTGCTACTGTTTCCCCTTTATTATTTTTTATCATAAGGATAGCTCCACTAACATATTTATTAGTTTTACTATCTAATTTATTAATTTTAATTGCTGACTTATCAATAAGTTCGTTAATCATTTTAATATGATCTACTTTAGTATATTTACCATCAACTAATTCATATAAATTTAAGTCTTCATCTACTTTGAAAGTAATAGTTGTAGTACTTAATTTGTAACCCTTTGGTGCAATAGTTTCAGTTAAAGTATATACACCTGGATCTACTGTTACATAATGTACTTCATTAGTACTTACCCATTTTTCTACTACACTTCCAGATGCATCTTTAACAACTAATGTTGCTCCTGGAACTTCTTTTGAACCAGTAACGTCAGTCTTACTAATCTTTACTTTAGTTGACTTAATTTTTTCATCTACCATAGTAATTTTAAATGTTTTGTTTGTGCTATTTACAACCACTTTCTTTTTAGCAGCTACCTTATATCCATTTGGTGCTTCAACTTCTACTAGTGTATAAGTTCCCATTGGAATATCAGTAAATACCATAGCAGATGATCCACTAGTCCAAGTCTTATAAAGTTTGTTTTCTGTACATGTCTTATTAGTGCAATCTTCTTTATATAAAGCTAATTTCGCACCTTTAACATAGTTATCATTTTCGTCAACTTTATATACTTTTAAACTATTTTCTTCAATTTCATAGTCAACCATTTCTACTTTGAAAGTACCACTATTTGAAGAAATATTAACATACATTTTATCTGCAATTTCATATCCAGATGGAGCAGATATTTCTACTAATGTATAAATACCTTTTGGAATGTTTTCAAATACTTTTGCAGAATTTGTAGTTGTCCATGTTTCATATAAATTACTTGAAGAACATTTTTTATTAGTACAGTTTCCTTCATATAATGCTAACTTAGCACCTTTAACATAGTCACCGTCTTCATCAACTTTATATACTTTGAAAATGTTTTCTTCTGGTTTAGTTACGCTTAAATTTAATGAAGCTGATACTGGCTTATTAGCAGTATCTAATTTTCCATATAACACGTATTGATAGTTAGCACCATAATCATATTCATAAGCAGTATTTAAAGTATAAGAACCGCTTACTTTTACTTGGAAAGAAATTGTTCTTCCTTCTGCTACAGAACTAACTGGAACAGATACTCTAAAAGTATTACCAGATCTATTAGTAATAATAGTTCCATAAGGTGCTCCAATTAAATCAATATTATAGTTAGCTATTCCTAATGTTTTTACTGTAATAGTATCAGAAACATAATAAGCGCCTTGCTCAGTAAACTTATTGTTTCCACTTATACTCATTGAGCCAATAACTTCTGAATAGTATTGAGCTCCCTCAACTAAATTATATATTTTATTATATATCGTATTAGAATTACGACCATTTATAATTTTATTTTTTGTAGCTTGACTAATATTGTTAGTACCAGACCAAATATCTCTATACCACCAAACTGCAGTTTGCATAATATAATAATCTGTATTTGCATTTCCTGTATTAGGTCTATTCTTTAGAATATAAACCATACCTTTAGGTGCCTCACCTTTTAATTTGATTGTCGTGTTTGCAGGATATTTCTTTAATGCTTCTTCACAATATAAATAAATTGAATCTGATGTATGTTTAATATATACTGTTGGAACTCCACTAATTAAATTAGATGATTTTCCTAAAGAAGTTGTCTTGATTGTAGCTGGAGCTGCATCAGCCTTTAAACTAAAACCAAAGACACTTAATAGTAAAAATAATAATGTAAAAATTTTCTTTTTCATACCAATTCCCTCTTTCTAAATATCTTTCCTTCTTTTTCGCCCATACTATACCACAATTTAATGTAAAATGCAAGTCTTTGTTCGCTACACTAAAATCATATAAAAAAAACAAGTTATCTTGCATGTCTATAACTTGTTCCTGCTTCTAAAGTGATACCTTTACTTTTAAATAATTCACCAACACTTACTGCTTGATACCCCTGTTCTTTTAAAAGAGGCATTAATTCTTTTACAGCGTCTCTCGTACTTTCATATAAATCATGAAATAATATGATATCTCCCTCTTTAATATTATTTATAACCATTTCAATTACTTTGTCTTTATTACGGCTTTCCCAGTCTCTAGTGTCTAAACTCCAAGTTACAATTGGAACACCAGCACTTGCTTTAATTTTATCATTATATGATCCATAAGGTGGCCTTAAATAAGGCATATCTTTGCCAGTAAGTTCTTTAAATAAAGCATTATTATCATTAATTTTTGATAAATACTTAGCTTCAGTTAATTTTGTTAGTTTTGAGTGATCAGTTGTATGATTAGCAACTTCGAATCCTCTATCAGACACTTCTTTTGTAATTTCTGGATGAGCTTTAATGTTATATCCTACTTCAAAAAAAGTTGCACTTGCATTATATTCTTCTAAAATGTTTATAATATCAAGAGTATATTTACTAGGCCCATCATCAAAGGTAAATGCTACTAATTTAGCATCTTTTATAATAGTATGCTCCTTATGATAATTATCATCTAAATTTAAAGATATCTTTGAAGCATCTTTTAACTCATTATTTACTATTTCTAAATTTTTAATATTTTCATTTTCTTTAATATAAAAAGTTGTTGATTTATCATTAAATAAAATATTAATATTTGCATCTGTTAATTTTTCTTTATTATTTTCATAAGATTCTATAGCACTTTTTAATTTGTCTATATCAAATAACTCCTGCAAGGATATTCTCTTATTTTTATTAAAAATTAATGTTTCAACATTTTCTAAATTATCTTTATTATAAAATTTAAATAATACTGTCGTATAATCATTAGATTTACCTATCTCGTATTTAATATTTGTAATATTTTTAGTGTTAACATCTTTTAAATACCTTTTAATTATTGCATCTTTGTTATTTTTAAATACAGGATAATCTATATCAATGTTAGTTCCTACTTGTTTATTTGAAAAATGATAAAATATTAAACTTAATAATAGTAAAATAATTATTGTTAATATTGCTCTTATAATGTTTCTCTTATTCATATACTTCTCCTACATTTTTATTATACCCTTTTTAAATAAAAAAACTAGACTTTAGAAGCAATTTTACAATGTTTCTAAATAACTAGTCATATGTTTTGCCCATAAGAAATAGTAAAAACTTTTTGGGTGAACTCCATCGCTTGAATATGGTTTATCCTTACCGGATAAAAATGGACTATTTTCTAAGAAAGTTATTCCGTAAGAATTTGCTAAATCTCTTAAGGCATTGTTAAATTCTGCTTGATAAGAAAACGCTGCATCACTATTTGTCTTTTTTATGCTAACAGGTAAGACTGAATTAATAACTAATGTTGTATTTGGAAGTTCTTCTTTAAGCATATTTAAAGTTTTAGTGTAAGCATTTATAAAGGAACTCGTTCTTCCGGTCCAGAGTTCTAAATCATTTGAGCCATATGCTAAAAATAAATAATTAGGTTTAAGTTCTTTAATTTTATCTAAATCTTTATCCATATTATCTATTCTTCTGCCTCTATGCCATACAACATTATTATTAGATAAGGCTCCATATGCAGTGAGTCCTTCAGCCATTGAGTCTCCACATACAACTGCTCCTTTTTCGGTAAATACTCTTTGAATATCAGCATCAGCAATGTTATCTATACTATAATTATCATAGTTTTCTATATGATATGGAGCATAAATACTATCAGAGAATTCTATTGCTTTAGTAGTTGTAGTGGTGGTACTTGTTGTAGTAGTGGTAACTGTGGTAGTAGTACTAGAAGTTGTATCTATTTTAGTGGTTGTATTACCAGTGCCTATTAGTTCTTTTTCTTTATATGATAACTTTATTAAATATATTAAAAGTCCAAGAAGAATTATTAAAAGTATAATTAAGCCTTTTTGAATAACTTTCTTATACATATATATACCTACTCTAAATTTAAAAAGTTATCTTTAATAGTTTGAGCTAGTTCATCATCCATAACAAGCATTACAATGTCGCCTCTACTTACAACAAGAACATTTTCTTCTGCAACTTCTACGCATACCCATTTTCTTGGATCTACTTTTTCTTTAATTTCTTTCATGGCTTTATCTGCATCTTTAGCATCTTCTAATCTAACTAATACTACTGAGTGAGCGATAGAACTCATTGTAGGTTCACTAGCCAAGGCTTCCTTATATTTAAAAGTTACATCACCTAAATAATAGCTAGAATTTTCACTAGTTACTTTATGATTTTCTAATTCTGGTAAGTCATCACTTGGAATACCAGCATAAACCTCTTTCATAATTTCTTTTAATGAACCATCTAGTCCTTTTTTACTAGAACAACCAACCAAAAGTGCGCAAAGCACAACTAATAATATACTTATTTTTTTCATACTTTCCTCCTATTTTAATGAAAAACTATTATTTATAATATTAACACTATATATGAATAATACATCATCTGGGTTTGTTAAATCAATATCTAAGTTTTGTAAATTAGCAAATTTGACATATCTTAAGTCTAATACGATAACTTCATGGTAATTTTCTGCTAAAAATGGAATAATTGAACTCCCGTATGAGTCCCTAAAAACAATTAATTTTTTATCAGCAACTTTATTATTTGTAATTTTAAGGACCGGAGTTGCTCCAGCCAAAAATACATCATAACTATCTATATTATGAAAATAATCTTCATTATAAACTTTTTCTTCTTTATCCTTTTCATAATTATACACACGCATATTTTCTATAGTTTCATTAGTTAAATATGTAATTTTGTCAGCTTTTACACTCGATACCTTCCTGCTATATAATGCCCCATAAAATGGATATAGCATCTTTTCTGTATAAGTTAAACCCTCTTCTAGATTCATAACGCTTTTAATTTTTGTAATTACTTTACCAAGTTTGCTATTTATCCAATGAATATCAGTTTTGTAATAATCGTTTAATAATAGTTCTGAACTAATATCAATTTGCATTATATTTTTATCTAAGTTTTTTAATTTATTATCAATGAGTTTATAATCTTTTTTTATTATATTATCTTCATAATACTCTTTGTCAGGAATCTTAACAAAATATGTATTTGCTTTAAAATTCTTATTTATTTCATTTATCTTATTAACAAAGTAATCTAATGAGTTTTCACTAGTTTTTGTTATCTCAAAAAGGTAACCATCTTTTTCATACACGCCATTTTCCTCTTTTACATTTAGAAGATATTTGGAAGTGATTCCTTTTATTTTTCTAAATACATCACGTGCTGGCATTTGGTCAAGCGTATAGTCATCTAAATCTGTAAAATATGAGCCGTCAACGACTTTTTCATAATTTAGTACTGGTGCTTGTTTTAATTTACGCCGCTCAGTTTTACTAATTTCATTATCCTTTAAAAGAATGCCAAGCATACCAATTAGTATGGTATAAACGATTAAAATTTTTGTTACAATATTATTTTTCATAATCACCTCAAAATCTAAAATATAAAAATGGATTAAATGATGAATCAACAATATATGCAGTTGATAATATAAGTAGTGCTAAATAATAAATAAATGCTATATTTTGAAGTTTACCTTTAAATATTTTGAATATATTTAAAGATACCGCAATACTAATAATTAAAATTAAAATATAGTTTTTAACATAGAAAATAACTTCAGAGTTTATTAATAATAAATTATTTAAGCCAAGCATCCCCTTGATTGTCAAAAAGGCACTAGGTAAATCTTTTGCATAAAAGAAAACAAAGCCAATGATAACTAACATATCTGTAATTATGCAAGATAAAATGTGATGTTTTTTCACAAAATTTTTAAATAGGTATTTTTCTAAAATTAAGATGATACCAAAAAATAATCCCCATATAATAAATGTATAATTTGCTCCATGCCATAAACCTGTAAGTAGCCAAACAATTAAAATGTTAATAATATTTCTTAAGTTACTGCATCTATTACCACCTAGTGGAATATAAATATAATCTTTAAACCATGATGTTAAAGAAATATGCCACTTACGCCAGAAGTCACTCATTCCATTGTTAATAAATGGATAGTTAAAGTTTTCTTTAAAGTGAAACCCTAGCATACGGGCTAGACCTATTGACATATCACTATAAGCAGAAAAATCTAAATATAATCTTAAAATGTTTAATAAAGCCACCATCCATAAACTTACAACTGTATTATATCCGCTAACTGATGTTATAAAAAGCGCTAAGGTATCTGCAAGAATTACCTTTTTGGATAAACCAATAATAAAGCGTTTTGTTCCAATCTCTTTATCACTATTAGTAATAATCCTTTTGTCAAGTTCGTCCTCAATATCGGCATATCTTACAATTGGTCCTTCTATTTGGTAAGTAAACAAAAATGTATATAAAATAACTTTCTTAAAAGTAATATCTTTTATCTTGTTATTATATGCATCAATCAAAAAACTAATCATTCTAAAGGTTGTAAAACTTATTCCGAGAGGTAATACTAAATCAAATAAGTCTATGTTAAAGCTAGTAATACTATTAATAATATCTATGATAAAGTTTGTATATTTAAAATAAAGTAATGGAAGTATGTTTAAAATAATACCTACTATTAAAACGGATTTATTTCTAATTTTTTTACTTAAAAAATAGTTAACTATTCCAGTAATTAATAGTAATGGTAAGAATTTGACATCTCCATATATATAAAAGAATAAACTAAAAATAATAAGAATGGTGTTCTGAAATTTTTCAGGTAAAATATAATATAAAATTAATAGTAATGGCAAGAAATAAAAAATAAACGTCGTACCAGAAAAAATCATATTAACCCTCCTACTTTGTTGCTAGTATTAGTATACACTATATTTTAAAAAAAAACTATTGTTTCAGGTTTTTTTGACATTTCATTTAATTTTATTAAATTTTATTCAAATAGTTCTTGCACTAATATTTTTATTATGGTATATTATTTATTGTTAACGGAAGTTAATATGGATCTTTAGCTCAATTGGTTAGAGCATCCGGCTCATAACCGGGCGGTTGTAGG
>OJAW01001008.1_pt1 | contig 17503 bp, 18 predicted proteins | sample 1589151 | NCBI WGS metagenome assembly OJAW01 (sample SAMN03283290) | human gut metagenome | biome: human-associated habitat; material: feces | host: Homo sapiens | place: Peru | collected 2012
ACCCGTAACCTACTGATTACAAGTCAGTTGCTCTACCAATTGAGCTATTTCGGCATTTCTATGGTGGGCGACGAGAGACTCGAACTCCCGACCCTCTGCTTGTAAGGCAGATGCTCTAACCAACTGAGCTAGTCGCCCATATCACTTGCTGACATGAATAAATATACCATTTTATTTAGTTCATGTCAACATTTTTTATCATTTTTCTTCACTTTTTTTTATTTTATTAAATTTTTCACTGGTCCATCTTGGTAAGTTTTCAGAAAGAAGTCCAAATCCAGTACCACTTTCTGGTATCATAGACAATTCTTTTTCTACTTTATAGTTTATTTTTTTAATAGAGAGTTTGGCATGGCTTTTATCCTCATTTAGATCAATTATTTTAACATTGATTATATCTCCTATATTAAACAATTTTTCTAAATCCCTTACATATTTATTAGACACCTCAGAAATGTGAACAAGCCCCGAATATTCATCTTGTAAACTTACAAAAACACCATACGGAGTTACTCCGGTTACCTCGCCTTTAACAATATTTCCTACTTTTATACTATTCATTTTTACATCACAAATCAATTGTATCAAATTTAAAGAGAAATGTCACTATTTTTTTAACCACTCTACAGGAGGCATATTGTATTTTTTGTTCATTACATTATAAATGTCTAACAATAAATCTTCATACTCATTTACCCTATTAATATAATTTAATAATTTAACTTCTTCTTCATCTTCTTCTATAATTTTTTTCACTAAATCAAAATAATATGATGGATATAATAATCTACTAAATAAAAACATTAAACTTTTCCTATTAAATTTAGATAAAATATCTTCCACCTCATTAAAGTCAAGATAATCTTCAAAAAACTTCACTTTTATATACTCAGCCACATCTCTTACTTCATAATCAAACGCAAATGTAAGCGGATTATTTATAAAACCACTATATACATTTTTAGGTAATCTTTTATGGCAAAGACAAACATTAACGTTCTCACTACTTAAAAAGGCATTTTCAAAATAACTAATCGCATTTTCAGTTAATCCGATATAATAGTCAAACGACTCCTCAATCAAAGGATAATCCATATTAAATTCACTTACTTCGCTTTCAAATTTATCAACTTTATTTTTCCAAAGAATACCCCAGTCTGAATTTAAACTGATTTTTGTTTCAGTTATTAATAAATTATTAAAATATCGTATATCACTTAAATTATATATATCATTTTCTATACTATTAACTCTTAAAAGCACGTAAATCTTTTCTCCCACTACTACATAATAAGTCTTATTTTTGCTTACTATAAATGTATCCACTAATATATTCCTATTATATAAATCATTAGTTATTTTAACTAAAAAATCAATTTCACTTTTATCCCTTTCATAAGTAATAAAATAATATTTATACGTATTAAAATAGAAATAACATCCATTATTTATTTCATAAACTTTTTCAGGATACACATTGTAATAATAGTTAATAGTTTCTTTCATAATATCACTAGTAAATTATATGAAATTTATAATAAAAAAAAACTTTAAAATTTAATTTAAAGTCTTAACATCTCTTTGAATCGCCTCATTAAGTGTTGTCTCAGCTGCTTTTGTTCTAGCATTAGCTATATTTAAACTTTCAGCTAATTCAGTAACTTTAGCTTTTAAGCTTTCATTTTCGCTTTTCAAACTACTATTTTCTGCTTTTAAGCTTTCATTTTCTTCTATTAATGATTTTAGTGCTGACAATGCATCTGCTCCTAAATTAGCACTACTTTGTTTTTCTTCTTTAACTGGAATAGCACTATTTATTTTAGCATTATCAATTAGTTCTTCTTTATCATTTTTTAAACCATAAAACTCTGATGGAGTTTCTAGTACACTGACAGCTGGTGTATCAAATGCTCCTTCCTTTGGAGAAACTTCTGGCACAGTTTGCGCTACTTCTTGAACTGCTGGATTATCAAATATATTTCCTTCTACACTTTGTACGGGTTCTTCAGGAACCACTGGTGTTTCTGATGCAATAGGTGTTTCTAAAGTCACTGGAGTCTTAGGTACAGTTGGCTCTGCTACGCTTTCTTTTGCTATTCTATCAAATATATTTTCTTCTTCAGGTGCTTTTACTTCTTCTGCAGCTGGTTTTTCTACTACAGTTTCTTCAGTAGCAGCAGGCGCTTCAGTTTGTACTGGAGTCTCAACTGGCTCACTTAAAGTCTCAGGAGCACTTACTTCTACTTCTGGTACCTCAGCTGGTTTTACTTCTTGTTCTACACTAAAAGAACTTTGATTATGATTTGCTAACTTTTCTTTATCTGTATCCTTTATGCCTATTACTCTGTAGCCTTCCATTTTAGCTTTACTAATTTCCATAATTAACCTCCTTGAACTATGTTTTTCATAGCTTGTTTAACTTTATCCCATACACTTTCATCTGTAATTCCAATAAGTTTATATACACCAGGAGTTTCTTCAACTACCTCCGAAATATAAACTTTACTCATACCTTCTTTTAAAGTTTCACCTTTAGAGAGAATTACAAAGTTTTTATTTATATCTTTTACATCAAACGAATTAACAAGATCTACTTCTTCCATAGTACCATCCATGTTTTCAATAGTTATCTTTTTCATATCTCACTCTCCTACTATTAAAATAATACCACAAAAAAAGGTTTAAATCAAACCTTTTTAATTAATTTTTTCTAAAATAAAATATTTACATCCATATGCACAGTTATTTTCTATATAACTGTCTATTCTATCATAGTCATTAATAGGATTATTTAACTTATTTTCTTTTTTAGTAAAACCTTTTAGTCTTAGTTTCCCATAGGCCAAGTCACCTACAATATAATCATAGTCACTAAAATAATCGGTTACTTTAGCATTCACTTCATCAAAATCAAAACATTCTTTATTATCTTTTATTAATTTATATTCACTTCCTAAAATATTCATATTCATTCACCACTTATATTATAAAACTTTTTTTAGTTAATTGCTAGATGTAAAAGGACTAGTTACAGAATAAGCACCTCCATACACATTTGGAATTCGTCCATTTATTAGCTTTATCACTATAGGAGTACTTACAAGAGTATTTATCTCTTCACTAATAAAAGGCATAGAGAGGCGACTATTAACTGTTACATCTATGTAAATCTTTAGTAAAGAATTATTAATACCATAAGGAGTTATTTCTGTTTTTATATTTGAAACTACATTTCCAATTATTCTAGCTTTAAAAGGCACTCTCGGCCCAAGATTAGCTAAAGCAGGACTTCCCGTAATTAAGCCTAACGGAATTTGGTATGTTAACCTATTCTTTTCAATATATAAATCATTTGTAAAATTATATTCGCCTGTTTCAAGCAACTTTAAACTCTTATAAATTTTATTATTTATCTCCACCAAGTTCTTATTTATTAATTGTGAATTAAAGTCTACACTTATAATTTCATCATCTTTATTTTTTACCACATTAATATACTCTTCATAATTACCTACCTCAAGATTATTAATACTTTCATTTATCAAAAGAGTACTTTCTGTTTTTATTTCATTCACAGCATACACAGATAAAACATTTTTCACTCCTTTATTTATATATTTAAAGATAATAAACGTACATAGAAAAACTAAAATAAACGTAATTAGTAGTTTATCTTTTATACTTATATTAATCATTTTTCTAAGCCTCATACGTTTCATATTAAATTATATTAAAATAAAAAAAGAACTATACTAAAATAGTCCTAATTCAAATATATAGTTGGCTATTACTACTAGTGTTGCTAAACTGGCTAAGCATAAAAGTACTATTTCAATAGTTGCAAAACGTCCGCTTTTTTTAACACTTTTCTCAAGTTCTTCAAATCCTTCGAAATCCTCTTTGCTAAAACTCATACTATTAGTATAAAAAGATTTATCTATATCATTTATCTTTTGTTTTAGGTTAACTAACTCCTGTGTTTTTTCTTTTTCCTCTTCAAGTTTTTTACTTTGTATTTCCTTAAGTATACTTGACTTTTCTTGTTCTTCCTTTATTGGACTAGTTACCTCTTCATCTTTATCAGTACTCATAAGTTCTTCTAAAAGATTTACTTCTCCTTTATGAACAGTAACTGTATTTATTAAGTCTACTAAAGTTCTTTCTTCGGTATTTAACTCATCTTCTTCATAACTCTCTTCTTCTTTTTCATATTCTTTTAATTTATTAAGAACGTTATATCCTTGTTCACTTATTTTTTTATGTCTTTCATTTTCATAATCAAGCTCACGTGATTTTCTAGCCTTTTCTAAAACAGAATTAATATCATAAACTTTCTTTTCTTCTGGAACATTATTTGTTTCTACTTTTTCTTCTGGAACTGTAATTATTTTTCTAACTCTAGGTTCTTCTTTATTTTCAAGTATATATTTCTTTATTTTATTTATGTCTATAGTTTTTCCACTACTTTCAATAACTCTAATATTATCATTATTTGAAACACGAGTAAAACTACTTCTTTTTATATCCTCATATAAAGAAGTATTCTTATTAACTCTAGAGCTTACATTCTCCTCAACTTCATTATTATATCTATCCATTCTAGAACTCATAACTTCCACCTATTATTATTTTATCACATATTTATGAGAAATAGAAGTTGATTTTAATAAAAATTCATAATATAATTAAAGAGGAGGCTATTATGGAAAAGATAAATATTAATAAAGATGCTTGTATTGGATGTGGAATGTGTATTATGAACCATCCTGAATATTTAGTTTTTGATGAAAATGGACAAGCAGAGCCAGTAGGAAAAGAAGTTACTAAAGAAGATAAATTAAGTATACTAGATACCATTGAACACTGCCCTACTGAAGCAATTACAATTGTAGAAGAATAAAAAAACTTTATAGTTACTTTAAACTGTAAAGTTTTTTTACTTCTTTAGTACTTAAACTTCTATATTCTCCACTTTTTAGTCCACTTAAGTCTAAAAATGAATACTTTTCTCTTTTTAACTTAATAACATCATACTTAAGTAATTTAAACATATCTTTTATTTGATGATTTCTTCCTTCTGAAATAATAACTTTTACATAGGAAGCATCATTTTTTTTGTCATATCTGTCTAGTTTAAAGACAGCTTTTTTTGTTTTTACTCCGTTTAAAATTACCCCACTACTTAAAGTAAGCGCATCTTCCTTTTTAAAGAAACCTTTTACCTTGGCATAATATTCTTTAGTAACATCACTTTTAGGATGAGTTAAATAATTAGATAATTCTCCATCGTTTGTAAGAAGTATTATACCTGTTGTATCATAGTCTAGTCTTCCAACTGGATATATTCTTGCTTTTGTTTTAATTAAATCACTAACTGTTTCTCTTCCTTTATTATCACTTACTGAACTAATTACACCTCTTGGTTTATAAAGCAAATAATATTCCTTTAATTCAGGCTTTAGTAAAACATCATTTACTGTAACAGTATCCTCTCCAGAAATTTTATAGCCAAGTTCTTTTATAGTTTCGCCATTTACTTTTACTTTCCCTTTAAGTATTAACTCTTCTGCCTTTCTTCTGCTAGCAACTCCACATTCACTTATAAATTTTTGTAATCTTTTCATAAATTCATCACAAGTTAATTATAAATTAATTTTTCCAAAAAAACAACTTAGAAAGCACACTTTCTTTTTTATTTTTATAACTCACTGCATAAATATTTGTTTCTGTAATAAACTTACTATCTACATAAAGTTTTGCTTTACCAATAGGAGTATCTTTTTTGGGATTTTTCTTTTTTATTATTTCATACTTTATAAATACTTTATCAAGCTCGCTCTTATTAAGCATTACATCAACATTCTCTTTAATATATAAATGGTAATCTTTGTAGTATTTCTCTCTTAAAACAAACGTATTCTTATCTAAAATTCTATATTTATCATACTTATTAAAATACTCTTCATAAAGTTTTTTATGAAAATTAAACTTATCGCTTTCTTTCATAGAAACTACTATTAAGTCTTCCTTAGCGCGAGATGCTGATGATACAAAAATATGTCCACTTTGCTCGGTATAACCTATCTTACCACCAGTTGCATATTTATACATTGTAAGTAATTTATTCTTGTTATACCACAAATGTGTATTCATGTTAGTTTCCACCATATATTTTTTCTTACTATCTATTTCCATAAATAGTTTATTATTTATAGCATATTTCATTAAAAGTGCGAGATCATAACTAGTACTATAGTTTTTAGTTTTTTCATCAAGTCCATGAGGATTTTCAAATACAGTATTATTCATTCCTAAAATAGAAGCTTTTTCATTCATTTTATCAATAAATTTATCATATCCAAAAGTATTTTCTGCAATTACATTAGCAGCATCATTACCACTTCTGAGCATTAGGCCTACAAGTAAATCGTAAAGAGTCATACATTCGTTTTTCTTTATATATATCATTGACCCATAAGCTTCATCTATTTCATCTCCAGCACATATTATTTTTGATGCATCAAAGTTCTCTATTGCCACTATTGCAGTCATTATTTTAGTCGTGCTTGCTATTAAGTCAGCACTATCAATATTTTCTCCACCGAGAATTCTCCCGCTTGAAGCATCCATTACTACATAACTAGAAAGTGCATTTACTTTAATTAACCCTGCAAATAAAATTATAAATATTAATATCATTTTTTTCATACCATATATTATTCACTTATAAAGAAAAAAAGAACTTAGTCTCCACTTCTAAGTTCAAAAAGTGCATCCCTTAACTCCATTGCTCTTTCAAAGTCAAGTTCACTTGCTGCTTTTTTCATTTCAAGTTCTATGTTTTTAATCATTTCATTTTTATCATTAAGAGTCATTTTCTTTTTCTCTTTAGTTGATTTAACTTCATTACTTATAACTTCTCTTACTTCTTTGATGATAGTTTTAGGTACTATATTATGTTCTTCGTTATATTTCTCTTGTATACTTCTTCTTCTATACGTTTCACTTATAGCTTCATTCATCGAGTCACTATAAGTATCAGCATACATTATGACTTTACCACTAGCATTCCTAGCGCATCTTCCTATTGTTTGAATTAAGCTTCTAGTACTTCTTAAGAAGCCTTGTTTATCTGCATCCATAATGGCAATTAAACTAACCTCAGGTATGTCTATTCCTTCTCTTAATAAATTAATTCCTACTACCACGTCATAAGTGCCAAGCCTTAAATTTCTAATGATATTCATTCTCTCTAAAGTTTTAACTTCACTATGAAGATATGCTACTTTAATTCCAACTTCTTTTAAATAATTAGTTAACTCTTCCGCCATTCTAATTGTTAAAGTAGTTACAAGTACTCTTTCATTCTTTTTAATTCTAGCATTTATTTCGCCTATTAAATCATCTATCTGTCCTTCAGTTTTTCTTACTTCAATAGTAGGATCTAGTAGTCCAGTAGGTCTTATTATTTGTTCAGTTACTTTATTATTTACAAGATCCAGTTCATAATCGCCTGGAGTTGCACTTACAAATATAGCCTCTTTTATTTTCTTAGTAAATTCATCAAATTTTAGTGGTCTATTATCAAGCGCACTGGGAAGACGAAAACCATAATCAACAAGTGTTTGCTTTCTCATTCTATCTCCATTATACATTGCCCTTACTTGAGGAAGTGTAACATGGCTCTCATCTACTACAAGTAAATAATCTTCTCCAAAAAAATCCATAAGAGTTGTAGGAGTCTCTCCTTCATCCCTTAAAGCCATATGTCTACTATAGTTTTCAATTCCATGACAAAAACCAGTTTCTCTAAGCATTTCTAAATCATACATAGTTCTTTGCTTAAGTCTTTCTTTCTCTACTATTTTACCTTCTTTATCTAAAACTTCTAGTCTTTCCTTTAATTCCTTTTCTATTCTCATAATAGCTTCTTTTAACTTTTCATCACTTGTTACAAAGTGACTTGCTGGAAAAATACTTACACTTTTCTTATCACTTAAAATTACTCCTGTAAGGGTATCAAATTCACTTATTCTTTCTACTTCATCGCCAAAAAGTTCTATCCTTATTCCATTTTTTCTTTCATAAACAGGTATTATTTCAATAGTATCACCTTTAGCTCTGAAAGTTCCACGTTTGAAATCTAAAGTACTTCTTTCATAAAGCATATTAACTAACTTTTCTAAAAGTTCATCTCTATCAATCACATCTCCAACTGATAAAGAAAGCATCTTATTCTTATACTCTTCTACCTCGCCTATACCATATATACATGATACACTTGCTACTACTATAACATCCTTTCTCTTAAGAAGACTACTAGTTGCAGCATGTCTTAGTTCATCTATTTCATCATTTATTGAAGAATCCTTTTCTATGTATAAATCTTTACTAGGAACATATGCTTCTGGTTGATAATAATCATAATAAGATACAAAATATTCAACTCGGTTATTTGGAAATAATTCTTTTAATTCTCCATACAATTGTCCAGCTAAAGTTTTATTATGTGCTAAAACAAGAGTTGGTTTATTTACTTCTTTTATTACATTTGCAATGGTAAAAGTTTTACCAGTACCAGTTGCGCCTAGTAATACTTGATATTTTTTATTTTCATTTAAACCATTGACTAACTCTTCTATCGCCTTTGGTTGATCCCCGCTAGGTTTATATTTACTTACTAAATCAAACATAATATCCCTCCTTAAATATATTTTTAACAACTTTTCTAACATATATTCTATCATTATAGTAGGTTATAGACAAGCATAAAAAAGCAAAGAGTTATCTTCACATAGATTATTTATCAATATTTATAATAAAAAACAAGGGAGACTTTTCTCTCTTGCTAGTTAAGTATTAATTTTAATAATGCATTTTTTTAGTGAAATTACTGTCATTATTATCTCTAAAACTATCAATATAATTTGTTTTTCTTTCCTCCTCAGCATACTCATTCATAGCATTGTTATATGCTTCGTTAAATCTTTCTTTATATTTCGAAATATATGCAGGAGTCATACTCGTTAAAAATTTATATATTGTATTAATATCTTCATATCTAACAGATTTAAATTGTAATTTAGGAGTTGATTTTCCATCATAACAAGCAACTTCCATACCGGTTACTATGTCATAGTATTTATCCTCTATTTTTTCAACATAAGTTGGGAATAAAGTAGCAGGAACTTTTCTTTCTACTGGTACATCCGCCTCTTTTATGCCACATCGTGGATCTGGAACCCATCTCCTTTCATAATATATTCTTGTAGTATATGTTACAACCATACAGTGGGGACTAGAATAGTTATAATTTGTTATAAATGAAACACCATTCTGTTCTTTACTATTACCATTTACATATTCTACATTGTAATAAACCTTTTTCATACCATAACCTCCCTGCCAGACATTGTAAATGAATTTTCACTTATTGTCATATTTTTAAAATCATTTCTTTTCCCTCTGACATTTGGAATTATACCATATTAAATACAAAAAAACAACTATTTGATAAAATTAATTACATATTTGTTATTAATTTATTGTAATGTTAGTATGTATTAACTTTTGATTATGTTAGTATTTTTAAAATAATTTTTCTAAAAAAAAGTTAATAAGTGTTAAGTTATTAACTTTCAAGTTCTATTCTTTTACATCATAAATATTTAAAATACTATCAATTTCAGTTATTACATCTTTATCATTTGTTCTATCTTTAATAGTTTCTAACTTATTTAGAATATTATTTATTTTTAAACTATTTTCTAAATCTATTAATTTATTTTCTACTTGCTTTAATGTTTTACCTATTAAAGTTTTACTAACATTATAGTTTTCTGCTATTTCACTTAAAGATAGATCTTCAAAATAATAACTTTTAAAATAATTCTTTTGATTTATTGTTAGTAAATCATTATAAATTATATATAAATTTATAAACCCTTCTCTACTCATTTTATCATATCCTTGTATAAGAAGAAACTTATTAAAGTCTTAGGATCTGTTATAATTCTTTCTTTTATTAATTCTTCTATCTCATCTAAAGTATAGAAATTAACCTCATCCACATCATCATCTTCTTTAGGTTTAGTTTCAGCAGTTTTAACATTTATTAAGAATATATTCATTTCTCCATCTGACATATTTTCTATAATTTTATAAGTTAAAACTGGTTCTTCTGATATAGATAAAATATTTTCTCTAGGAATACCACACTCTTCTTCTAACTCTTCAATAATTATATCTCTCTTACTAATACCTTTATCAAGAGTACCAGCAGGTACTTCTAATGTTTTAACTCCAATTATAGGTCTATACTGAGTTACTAAAGCCATTTTTCCTTCTTCATTAATAACTATACCAGCTGAAGCACCTCTTAAATGAACCTTAGTAAATTCTTCTAGTTTACCTTCTCTTTCTCTTTTAACATCGTATATTTTAACATAACCATCATAAATTAACTCTTCTTTTTCCACATTTACCACTCCTTAAATAACCCATAAATATAACTTTCTATATCAAAAGGCACCAAATCACTTTCTTTTTCTCCAAAACCAACAAACTTTACGGGAAGTCCTACTATATCTTTTATAGATAAAACAATTCCACCTTTTGCTGTTCCATCAAGTTTAGTAAGTACTATCCCCGTAATATCGCATATTTCTTTAAAACTTACTGCTTGACTTATACCATTTTGTCCAGTAGATGCATCTATTACGAGTAATGTTTCATCTACTTTTTTATTTGTTTTCTTTTCAATAACTCTTTTTATCTTTTCAAGTTCGTTCATTAAATTTTGCTTATTTTGTAGTCTTCCTGCTGTATCTATTAAAACTACATCTGATTTATTTTCTTCCGCTAAAGATAGACCTTCAAACACAACACTTGCTGGATCAGTATTATCTTTTCCATAAAAACTAACACCTATTTTATCAGCCCATTCATTTAATTGGGAAACAGCTCCAGCACGATAAGTATCAGCACCTATTAAGAATACTTTTTTCCCTTCTTTTTTCATTTTAGAAGCAAGTTTTGCAATAGTTGTAGTCTTACCTACTCCATTTACTCCAACAAAAAGTATAGTTGTAATTCCTTCATTATTATAATTTATCTTACTTGTTAAACTTTCTCCATTAACATAAATCATAAAGAGTTCATCTACTATTACTTCTTTTAAATAATTAAAGTCAGTTATATTTTCTTCCTTAACTCTTTTTCTTAACTTATCCATAAATTTAAATGTAGTTTTAGTTCCTAAATCTGCCATTATAAGTATTTCTTCTAATTCTTCAAAAAATTTTTCATCTATTTTAGTATATTTTAAACCAAGAATGTTAATTTTATTAATAAAGTCTTCTCTAGTTTTTGTTAGTCCATTATCATATTTTTGTACACTTTCATTATTATTTTTTTTAAAAGTATTTTTAAGTTTATCAAATATTCCCATGTTAACCTCCTTAAACATTATATCATGAGTTTTAAGTTAGTGCTAGACAAATTGCTACTTTTATAGTATAATTATATTTACTTTTATATTTTCATTTTAAAAGAAAACGGAGGAATTTATTATGTTAACAAAAGAAAAAGAGACTTTTGTGTTTGCTTTAGGCGGACTAGGAGAAGTCGGTAAAAATATGTATGTCATTGAACATGATGATGAAATTATAGTTATAGATGCAGGAGTAATGTTTCCAGAAGATGATTTACCTGGAATAGATTATGTCCTAGCAGATTATACTTATTTAAAAGAAAATGAAAACAAAATTAAAGGTTTATTTATAACACACGGACATGAAGATCATATAGGTGGAATTCCATACTTATTATCACATGTTAATATTCCAGTTATTTATGCTCCTAAAGTTGGTGCTGAGTTAATTAAGAAAAAATTAGATGACAGAGGTGTAAACTATACAAACATTATTATTTATAATGAAGATACTAAACCTTGTTTTAAACACTTTCAAATTGAATTTTTCAGAACTACTCACTCAATTCCGGACAGTTATGGAATAAGTATTAATACACCAAATGGAAGAATAGTAACTACTGGTGACTTTAAGTTTGACTTAACACCAATTGGACCAGTTGCTAACTTTAGTAAGATGACTAAACTAGGAGATGAGGGTGTTAAATTACTTTTAAGTGATAGTACAAATGCTTTAGTTCCAGGCTTTTCTACTAGTGAAAGTGATGTTGATGAAGCTTTGTCTGATATCTTTAGAAGTTGTAAAGGAAGAATTATTCTAGCTACATTTGCTTCAAATATTTACAGATTAGTACACATTATTGACACTTGTATAAAAAATGGAAGAAAAGTTGCTGTGTTTGGTAGGAGTATGGTAAATAGTATTGAAATAGCTAAAAGTTGTTCTTTAATAAAAGATAAAAGCGTATTTATAACTAGTGATGAAGCAAACAAAAGCAAACCTGAAAAAGTATGTTTACTTTGTACTGGTAGCCAAGGAGAACCACTTGCAGCTTTATCAAGAATTGCTAATGGTGTTGATAATAACATTAAACTTATGCCAGAAGATACAGTTATATTTTCATCAAGCGCTATTCCGGGGAATGCTATGAGTATTAACAGAGTTATTAACAAATTATACTTAAAAGGTGCAACTGTTTACACTACTAGTGATGATGCCAATGTACATACAAGTGGACATGCTAAACAAGATGAATTAAAACTTTTATTTAGACTACTTAGACCTGAATATTATATGCCTGTACATGGAGAATACAGAATGCTTAAAAGTGCAACTGATTTAGCAAATGAATGCGGAATAGATCATGATCGTTCATTTATCTGCAAAAATGGTGATATTTTAGGAATAAGTAAAGACGGAGTTAGAAGAGTTAAAAGTATACCTATCAATGATATTTATGTAGATGGTAAAAGAATTGGAGATATTGCATCTTCTGTAATTAGAGATAGAAAAATAATGAGTACAGATGGTGTACTTGTTGTAATAGTAAACATTAATTCAGAAAAGAGAGAATTAGTAATAGATCCTAATATAACTACAAGAGGTTTTGTAGTAGTTAATGAAAATCAAGAATTACTTAGCAATATTCAAAATAAAGTTAGAAGTATTATAAATTCTGAATTATTAAAACATAGTTTTAGCATTACAGATTTAAAAAATAGACTTATATTAGAACTTAATTCTTATATAATAGATACAACAGGTAGAAGACCTATTATAATGCCTATGATATTTGATATGAAATAGAGATGTTTAATTAAACATCTCTATATTTTTAATAATATTAATGCTATTCCTACTCCTATACCTAATATAAATGAAAGTATTAATAACAAACTAAATACCTTAGTAAAACCTAAATTCCAGTTAAAGTTATTCTCATTACTTTTAAATAAAGGATTAACTTTAACCAAAGAAGTGTTATCTCCTTTTTTACCATAACTTTCTTCTAAAGAAGCTAACTCTTCTAATAAAACTCTTCTTTCACTATCATCAATAGATAAATTTATTTCACTAAATAAAGTAACTGCTTTTATAATATTTTCTCTATCATTTATACCTATTTCAAAAGCCTTACTAATATATACTTTTAAAGTACTTATTAAACTATTTAATACCTTAATAGTTTCATTATTACTCTCTAAATTCTTTTTAATTCTAGATAATCTAAATGTCTTATAAGAAGTATCTCCTTCTAAGCTACTACTTTTTTCTAGTAGTTCACTATCTTTAGAACTACCAATACTAGTAATTTCACTTATTTCTTTATCTAAATGTTCATTTAAATAAAATAACACTTCATTACTATTATCACTTTTAGGTATTCTATTAAATATTTTATTTAATAAATTAACCATATAATATGTATAAGTATTAAGAACATTATCCTTTCTTAATTTATATATAATATCTAACCTTTGATTTTGAATTCTACTTACAACTGGATTATAGTCATCTTTAACAAAATTCAAATTAATTCCATCTAATAAAGAAAGAACTTCATCTTTTAAATTAAACATAGTATCAAACTTACTAGGATCATGTACATCTAAACCTACTACTACTTTTAAATTCATACTAGATACAATTTCCCAAAAAGGAATTATTTCTTTACCTATAGACTTTGCATACTTTAAATTAAGTTCTATAGGAATATTATATTCTTTAGCTTTTAAGCATATCATTTGATATGCTTTTAATATATTACTATTAAATTTGTCTATTTCTTCATAATTAAGTTCTTTTCTTTTAAGTAAAAATATTTCAGGATGCGCAACTAAGTCAAAAATACCACTTTCTATTCCTTTACATACCATATCTGCGTATTTAATAGGATAGTCTCCATCTATACTAGCATCTAGTACGAAATGCTGGCCTATTACCATATAATCTACTTTTGATTTTAAATCTCTTAAGTACCCTTCAAGTAATGGATCATACTCTGCTTCAAATGAAACTAACACTTCCATATCACTATTATTTCTCTTAATAGTTCTAACTCTTTCAATATAATAATCTATCTCATCATAAAACATTCTTGAATTTTCTTCTGTAAATAAAAGTATAGGAAAAGGACAGTGATCAGAAAAACCTATTCTAGTTATACCATTATTTCTAGCATGTTCTATATACTCTTCTAATTCAAAAACACCTGCATGTCCACATAATTTAGTATGAGTATGAAAATTATAATTTTGTCTATCCATAATACTTTTACCTTCCTATTATAAGTATAACAAAATATTTAATTTATTTCTATAGAAAATCAATTTTAATTTAGTATTCAAAAAAATAAAGTGTTTTGCACTTTATTAATTATAAACAATTTCATAAGGATTTCCTGGACTCCCATTTCCTTTAGAATATAAAGTATCAGATTTAATACTAATAACAGGTCTTAATGAGGCATACCAAGTGACTCCTAGTTGACCAAGTCTACCATTTTCACTACCAGAATAAACTACAAACACTGCTGACTCCTTGTAGGCTGCATCAAAGAACTTTGGAGTTAATAACCACCAGCTTTTTTCTCCTGTAATAGCATTCCCTTTGCTATTTAAAGCATAATACACATTGGCATTAGTGCCATCTAATCCACCAGCAAAAGCTACTTCGTCTGCTGTCATTAGTCCTATTGGATATGTTAGTTTTGCTTCACTATTACTTCCTGAAAATGCATCTTTTTTATTTGTACAATTGTATACTGGCGATTTATTAACAAATAATCTATTATATCCAGCATAATATGTATAATTTGTTTCGGAATAAGTACTTCCGTTTATTAACTCTCTATCATTACAATAAACTGCATCATAACTTATGTAATTATTATAATTCGAAAGATTATCGGAATACCACTTATCAATATATTCTTTTACTCTACTATCATTTGAATTTTGTCTATTATTATCTAATGAGCCAGCAGTACCATACATATAACCTACAGATATTGGATTATTATGACTAGAAGAAAAATATTGTACATTTTCTATATATCCATCAGTTGTGTCCGGACTTTTTCCTGAATAAAGTAGTCTTATACTAGAGTCGTGATTAGTTCTAATTATTCTCCAGTAGTAGCCTCCAAACTTAACCCAGTTGTTTTTCGCATCTCCTGCAAAATAGTATACATCTTTTGCTGGACTATTTGCTATACTCTCTGTCGATTTATATATAGTTCCTGTGTTTGTTTCAGTAAATGTTACATTAAAGTCTGCTCTAGTTTTTATTGTAGGATTATCTGAAAGAAGTTTCTCATAAAGTGTAGGTGGTAATTCTTCTACTTCATAAGGGGAAGCACTACTACCATTTCCACTTTTCCAAATTAAATTTCCTTTTAAACTTATTACCGGGCGTATAGCGAATTCTCTATTATTATAAATACCATAATTAAGATAAGCAGGTCCACGGGATCCGCCTAAAATCCAACCTGCCGAATAATCACCATACCAACTATAAGGCGAAAGTAACCACCAAAATAGGCTTCCAGTTATATCATTTTTCAAACTATTTGTATAGAACCATGCATATGGGCTTGATAAAACCGTAAATTGCTTGCCACCAACATATGTTATTTCATCCGCCGTCATTAAACCTATTGGATATGTTAGTTTTGCTTCACTGTTACTTACTGAAAATGCATCTTTGCTATTCGTACAATTATATGTTGGTGCATTATTTGTATTTAGCCTTAAGTATGTTGCATAATAAAACGATATACTTCCTGTATTATACACTCCTTCTGTTTCTTCATTCCTATCATTACAATACACTGCATCTTTGCTTAAATATTTTGTATAAGCAGATAAATTATTACTATACCAATTATCTATATATGTTTTTATAGTGCTATCTTTAGTATTTACTCTTATACCTTCTAAAGTACTGTCATCCTCTCCATACATATATCCTACATATTTAGGACTATTAAATTCCGTATTAAATGCACTTGTACCTATATATCCCTCAGTTGTATCAGGACTTGTTCCTGCATAAAGCATTCTTACACTTCCATCATGATTTGTTCTTATTATTCTCCAGTAGTAACCAGCAAACTTAACCCAGTTATTCTTTACATCCCCTGCAAAGTAATACACATCTTTTGGAGTGCTACCAGCTATACTCTCTGTTGCTTTATATAAAGTTCCTGTATTTGTTTCGGTAAATGTTGTACTAAAATCAGATCTAGTTTTTATTGTTTGATTATCTGCAAGAAGCCTACCATATATAGTATACCTAAAATTCATAGTACAATAATCTGGCATATGTATATTAGATAAACTAACTTCATTAGTTGCTTTATTATAAGTAGCAATAGTTCCATTCTTACAAGTTATTTTATCTAGTACATAGTTATTTATAAGATCATTAAATTCTTTATTTGTTTTTTGTCCGTTTAAAGTATAAGCCTCTATACCTTCAGGTTTAAAAAGTATCTTTTCTACTTTAGATATTTCTTTATTATTTTCTTTATTATCTTTAAATACAAAAGAAAATAATAAAGTTATGATTAAAACTAAAGTACTTAATATTATAAATAATTTTCTTTTCATACTAACCTCTTTTCTATTTTAGACATCAAAAAGAGATAGGATAATCCTATCTCTTTAAAGCACACGAAAAACTATAGTTGTTACTAGTTATTAATAGTAACCCCCCCCCCAAGTACTTTATTTTGTACATATAGGCTGTTGTTTTTCATGTTTATCTCCCTTTCTATTTTGCAATTTCTTCTGCTCTTGTTTCTCTAATAACTACTACCTTAATAGTACCAGGATATTGCATTTCTTCTTCTACTCTATCTTTTATATTTCTTGCAATTTTATATGCTTTTAAATCATCTACTTCATCTGGTCTAACTATTACTCTAAGTTCTCTTCCAGCTTGCATTGCAAATGTTTTTTCTACACCATCTATTTCATTACCTATTTCTTCAAGTTTTTGAAGTCTTTTTATGTAGTTTTCTAATGAATCATTTCTAGCACCAGGTCTAGCTGCAGATAATGTATCAG
>OJAW01001015.1_pt1 | contig 17451 bp, 14 predicted proteins | sample 1589151 | NCBI WGS metagenome assembly OJAW01 (sample SAMN03283290) | human gut metagenome | biome: human-associated habitat; material: feces | host: Homo sapiens | place: Peru | collected 2012
TCTTATCTCTTTCTAATCCAGTTAAACGACGTAATTTTAATTCCAAAATAGCATCTGTTTGAATTTCAGAAAGACCAAATCTAGACATCAATTTTTGTTTAGCATCAACATCACTATCAGCAGTTTTAATAATTTTAATTACTTCATCAATATTATCTTGAGCAATCTTTAACCCTTCTAAAATATGAACTCTATTTTCATCTTTTTTCAAATCAAATTTAGTTCTTCTTATAATAATTTCTCTTTGATAATCAATATATTTAGAAATAATATCTTTAAGTCCAAGAGTTCTAGGAGTACCACTATCAATCATTAAGAAAATTATTCCATAACTTATTTGAAAATTAGTATGTTTATATAAATTATTTAAAACCACTTGTGGATTAGCATCTCTCTTTAAACTAATTGTAATCTTAACACCATTTTTTAAATCAGTATGATAATCAGATATACCATCAATAACTTTATCTCTAACTAATTCAGCAACCTTATTCTTTAATTCCATAGTATTAACACCATATGGAACTTCAGTAATAACAATCGAACTATGATTACTATGTTCTTCAATCACTGCTTTACTTCTTATTGTTATTGAACCACGACCTGTTTCATATGCCTTTTTAATACCAGAATTACCAAGAATTACACCACCAGTTGGAAAATCTGGACCTTTAATATATTGCATTAATCCTAAAGTATCTATTTCAGGATTATCAATATATGCAACACATCCATCAATTACTTCACCCAAATTATGCGGCGGAATATTTGTTGCCATTCCAACAGCAATACCCATTGTACCATTTACCAAAATATTAGGAAATCTACTAGGTAAAACTAGTGGTTCATCCAAAGTTTCATCAAAGTTTTTACCCATATCAACAGTATCTTTTTTAATATCTCTTAAAAGCTCCAATGATAATTTTGAAAGTCTTGATTCAGTATAACGCATTGCTGCAGCGCCATCACCTTCAATATTACCAAAGTTACCATGTCCATCAATAAGTAAATACCTTTGATTAAAATCTTGTGCCATTCTTACCATTGCTTCATATATAGATGAATCACCGTGAGGGTGATAATTACCCATAACTTCACCAACTGTTTTTGCTGATTTCCTATGAGGTTTATCAGGAGTATAACCAGAATTATACATACTCCATAAAATTCTTCTATGAACTGGTTTTAAACCATCTCTTAAATCTGGTATAGCACGAGAAGTAATAACACTCATTGAATAGTCCAAAAAAGATTTTTTTACTTCTTCAACAATATTATTTTCTGCTAAACTATCCCTTTCATGAAAAGTACCATTAAAACCATCATCATTATTAATATTTTCATTTGCATTTTCTTCAATATTATTATCCATTGTTGCCTCCTATATATCAAGATTTTCAACAAATCTCGCATTTTCTTCAATAAATGTTCTTCTTGGTTCTACATCATCACCCATAAGTTTTTCAAAAATTTGATCCGCAGCAACACAATCATCAACAGTTATTTTCCTTAATATACGTTGATTTATATCCATAGTAGTTTCATTTAATTCTTCAGCATCCATTTCACCAAGACCCTTCATTCTAGCAATTTCAACACGATTTCGTACATTTTCAGGTAACGTTGCTAAATACTTTTCTTTATCTTCTTCATCCAATACATATTTTCTTGTTTTACCATGCATTATTCTAAATAAAGGTGGTTGAGCAGCATAAACATGACCTGCCTCAACAATTGGTCTAAAAAATCTATAAAATAAAGTTAATAACAATACCCTAATATGTGATCCATCAACATCAGCATCGGTCATTATTATAATTTTATTGTATCTTAACTTTGACAAATCAAATTCTTCTCCTATTCCTGTACCAAAAGCAGTAATAATAGTTCTAATTTCTTCATTAGATAAAGCTTTATCTAATCTTGCTTTTTCAACATTAAGAATTTTTCCTCTTAAAGGAAGTATTGCTTGAGTCATAGAGTCTCTACCTTTTTTAGCAGAACCACCAGCCGAATCCCCTTCGACTATAAATATTTCTGATACACTAGGATCCTTACTCTTACAATCAGTTAGTTTCCCCCAAGTATTTGTTGAAACTAAATCACTCTTTCTTGTAATTTCTCTTGCTTTTCTCGCAGCATTTCTTGCTCTACAAGCTAATATTGCTTTATTAACTATTATTTTTGCATCTTCTGGATTTTCCATTAAAAATCTTTCAAAACCTTGAGAAAAAACACTGTCAGCAAGTTTTCTTACCTCAGAATTACCTAATCTACCTTTAGTTTGACCTTCAAATTGAGGATTAGGATGCTTACAAGATATAATCATTGTTAATCCTTCTTTAACATCATCACCTGTCAAAGATTCGTCTTTTTCTTTTAACAAACCACTCTTTCTACCGTAAGAATTAATTACACGAGTTAAAGCCCTACGAACACCCTCTTCATGTGTACCACCATCGTGTGTATTAATATTATTAACAAATGAGTAAATATTTTCATTATAACTAGAATTATATTGCATAGCAACTTCGAAAAATACTCCATCTTCTTCGCCTTCTAAATGAATAATATCATCATGAATAACAGTTTTACCTTTATTAATAAATCTAACATACTCACTTATACCACCTTCATATAAGAAAGTATCTCCAGTAGTATCAACTTCATCTCTATCATCTCTTAAATTTAAAGATAGTCCCTTATTTAAAAATGCTAATTCTCTAATCCTAACCATTAAAGTATTATAATCATAAATATCAGTATCAAATATTTCAGGATCAGGTTTAAATGTTACCGTTGTACCAGTTCTATCTAAAGAACATTCATCAATAACTTTCAATGGTTCAACAGTATGACCACCATTTTCAAATCTAACAAAGTAAACTTTTCCACCTTTATAGACTTTAACTTCAACCCATTTACTTAAGGCATTAACTACTGAAGCACCAACACCATGTAATCCACCAGATACTTTGTATCCTCCACCGCCAAACTTACCTCCTGCATGTAAAACAGTATAAACCGTTTCAACTGTAGACATTTTTGTCTTAGGATGGATATCAACAGGAATACCTCTACCATCATCTTTAACAGTTATTGAATTATCTTTATTTATAATTATTGAAATATTCTTACAATATCCAGCAAGTGCTTCATCAATTGAATTATCAACAATTTCCCATACTAAATGATGAAGTCCTTTCACATCTGTAGTACCAATATACATACCTGGTCTTTTTCTTACAGCTTCTAAACCTTCTAAAACTTGAATATCCGAAGCATCATAATGTTCTATCTTTTTTTCTTCCATTCTATTCACCTTCCATTGTTGTATTATTTTTTTATAACTTTACCATTATCAACATAATATACATCTGAATTATTTAATATATCTTTATTAATTAAATTTAAATCTGTTGTAGTTACAATAGTCTGAATATCTTTAGGAATAAACTCAACAATAAGATTTTTTTTGTTAACATCTAATTCACTAAATATATCATCTAATAATAAAATAGGTTCCGTATTTAAATATTTTTTAAATATACTTATTTCTGAAAACTTCAAAGCAAGTACAGCACATCTTGTTTGCCCCTGTGATCCATATAACAATATGTTTTTCTTATCTAATTCCAATGAAAAATCATCTCTATGAGGACCAAACAAACTCATTTTATAAAATAAATCTCTATTTAAATTAGATTCAAGTTTATTTATAAAATTATTAATCATAACTTCTTTATCTTCATAAAAATCAACATTAGATATATAAATCATTGATAAATTATTAAATCCTGATATCTTTAAATAAATAGAATTAATATTGTCATTAATATCATTAATAAATCTTCTTCTATATAAACATACTTCAACAGATAATTCAGCATATTTCTTATTTAAAATATCAAAATACTGTTTATCATAATTAGAATTATTTGCTATATATTTTAAATACTCATTTCTCTGTTTTAATACTTTATTAAAGTCATTTAAAAACACTATATATTTATTAAATATCTGACTTATTTCAATATTCAAATATTTTCTACGAAAACTTGGAGATTCACTTAATATTCTAATATTATCAGGACTAAAAATAATAACATTTAAATTAGAAATATAATTACTTAGTTTATTAATTTCTTGATTATCAATTTTAACTTTTTTACCTTTATCATTTATTAATATTTCTAACTTTTTCAAAGAATCATCATTGCTAATAATAGCACTTATCTTAGTATAAAGTTCATTAAATTTTATAAGTATTTTATCATTTACATTAAAATAAGATTTAGTTAACCCTAATACATATATAGATTCTAAAATATTTGTTTTACCTTGAGCATTATTACCAATAAAAATAGTGTTTTTTTTATCAAAATAAATTTTTAAACTATCATAATTACGATAATTTCTTAGTTCAAGTTTTTTTATTTCCATATATAATCAATTTTATGCCCAATTTTACCACCTAAACTTTTTCGTCGTATCCCCATACATAAATTATATCATATTTACGCAAAAAAAGAAAGGAAATAAACGTGTTTCCTAACCTTTTTAAAGCATTTTTTGCCTTGAAATTAACAATTGTTCCAAATCAGCACAAATAAGTAACTGCCTGTCAAAAATTTTAACTGACGTATCTACATCAACAAACCCATTATTACTAAATATAATTCTAGTACCTGTTCCCTTTTTTAGTACTTTCTTAATATTATTATAAGAAAGCCACATACATTTCTTATTATTTAAAGACCAAGTAGGAAAAAAAATTATTCTTTTGCTTTCTTCGATTAAAATTGGATACTTTGATTTTGTTTTTGAGTTATTTTTACTAAAAGATAATCTTGCTGAATAAGAGCTACCATAGAATTCACAGCTATCAGATATTATTTCTTTAGCATCTTTACAAATACCTAAAACATCATTAATTTCATAGGAAATAGTCGCACACTCATCATTATCTCGTATTAAAAATAAAGTTGAAGAATTAATAATATATTCAGTTATCATACTTTCCCCCTTTCGAGTTACATATTAAAACACAACACTTTGTCGAAAAAGTACGAATTTTGTCGAAATAAACAAAAAAATAAAAAGATTACTAACAATACTTGTTAATAACCTAATTTTTTTATGTTAATAAGTCTTAATTGGCAAAACTAATTGAATCAATGATGCATCTTCTGAAGACTTAACTACGATAGGACTACTATCATCATTTAAACATAAAGTTACTTTATCTTTATTAAAACTTCTTATCGCTTCAGACATATACTTCGAACTAAATGAAATAGATAATTCACTATCACATAAAACATTAATTTTCTCTTCAACATATCCAATTTCTGGAGAATTTGAACTAATTTTCAACTCATTTGTTGATAACTCTAACTTAATAGTATTTTTTTCTCTATCAGAAGTAAGTAATGATGCTCTATCTATCATATTATATAAATCATAATAATTACATTCAACATTTATACTAAAATCAGTTGGAATAATTGCAGAAGTAGCAGGATAAGTACCACTTAATAATCTTGAAGAAAATAGAATATTACCATATTTAAATAAAACTTTATTACTAAAAATATGTAATTCTAAATTTTCATCATCATCTGTTATAATTTTAGATAATTCTAATAAATTTTTTCCTGGTATTACAATATTTACATCTTTTTCTAAATTAATATCTAAATCAACACATTTTTTAGATAATCTATAAGAATCAGTAGCAATTACTTCTAATAAATTATCTTTAATAGAAAAGTTAATACCAGTAAGTAATGGTCTTGATTCATTTTGAGAAGTAGCAAAAAAAGTTTGATTAATAATATTTTTAAATACACTAGTTTTTATAATAATAGGTTCTTTAGTTAATTCCATATCTAAATTAGGAAATTCATTAGGATTAATACCATTTAAATTAAATTCTGTATTACTAGTGCTAATTAACATCTTATATCCATCTAATACCTCAATAGATATATCAGAATCAGGTAATTTTCTAATAATATCTACAATATACCTTCCTCCAATAACAATACTTCCTAATTCAGTTATTTCAGTAATTTCTTTTTTAGGTATCATTGCTTCAATAGATATATCAGTATCACTAGCATATAAATATAAACCATTTTCTTTTAAATCAAATTTTATTCCTGATAATATAGGTATTAAATTTCTAGAAGATATTGCTTTTGAAGTATGATTTAAACTTTCTAATAAAACATCTCTTTTAATTTTAAATTTCATTTTAATTCCTTCTTTCTTTATTATTTATATATTATAATTATTATTATACAGTTGAAACTGTTGATAACTCACATTATCCCTTATTTTACAACGCTTTTTTTATCCACAGTCCCTGTTGATAAATACATTTTTTATTAACAGCACTTGTTTATAAACTCTTTTTTAATTCACTAATTACTAATTGTAATTGTTCGTTAGTCACTAAATCTTTTCTAATTTTTTTATCAGCACTAACTATTGTTGAATGGTCTCTTCCTCCAAAATAAGTTCCTATTTTAGGAAATGATTCAGTAGTAAGTTCCCTACACAAATAAATAGCAATTTGTCTTGGATAATTAACATCTTTACTTCTTTTTTTACCCTTTAATTCATCAATATTAATTTTAAAGTAATCACATACAACTCTTTGAATTCTATGTATATCATTTTTATAAACACTTCTGTCGGTTAATTGGTCTTTTAATGCTTCTATTGCTATATCTAAATTAATTATACCTTTATTCATCATAAGCGAATAAGCAAAAACTCTTGTTATAGCACCTTCTAATTGCCTAATATCTGAATCAATATTATTAGCAATATACTCAATAACATCTTGTGGTACATCTTCAGGATTTTCTTGATGTGAAATTTTCTTTCTTATAATATTAACCCTTAAATCAAAATCTGGTGGAGCAATATCAGCAGTTAATCCCCAATTAAATCTAGTAAGTAATCTGTTTTCCAAAGTCTTTAAATCATCAACAGACCTATCTGAAGCAATAATAATCTGTTTATTAGAATTATATAATTCATTAAAAGTATGAAAAAATTCTTCTTGTCCCTTGGTAGCGTTTCCTAAAAATTGAATATCATCAATTATTAATACATCAATATTTCTATATTTATTTTTAAAACTATCAATTTTTTCAACACTATTTTTTCCAACAGTTCTAACTGCATTAATATAATCATTAACAAATTGGTCACTAGGAACATATAATACTTTTTTATTACTATTTTCTAAAATATAGTTTCCAATACTTTGCATCAAATGAGTTTTACCAAGTCCACTTTTACTATATAGAAATAATGGATTATATGCTTTACCAGGTCTTTCTGCAACGGCCCTTGAAGCAGTAAAAGCAAATCTATTACTATCTCCAACAATAAAATTTTCAAATTTATATCTAGGATTTAAATTAGCACTTTCATTACTTTGCTTTGGAACACCATTATTAGTAATATTATCAATATTAATTACTTCAGTTACATCTTCTATTTCATTTTCTAACTTAAATACAAAAGAAAAATTAGTACCAGTAAGTTGATTAAAAATTTCTTCCATTTCGTCTTTGTAGTTTTCCATTAAATGCTTTTTATGTAAATTCATTGGAACTATAATAGTAGCTTGTCCGTCACTTAAACTATGCAGTTTTGTATCTTTAAACCACGCCTCATATGATAAAGATGATATTTTCTCTTTTATCTTATCCAAAAATTTATTCCAAAGAATGTTTATATCCATATCATACTCCTCCTAACTGCATAAACCTATTTTAACACAAAATTACTTTTTGTCTATAGATATTTACAACAAAGTAACTAAAAATATTAATCAACATTATTGTTTATAGTTTTACACAGCAATTGTTGATAAAATAACTAGTTTTTCAGACACTTTTCAACAATTTATCCACAAGATAAACACTTGTAATTACTACAAAAAATTAAGTTATCAACAGATTTTGTTGATATGTAAACTAAAAATCATAAAACTGTTGATAAATTGTTAAACAGGTATCAAAATGTTGAAACTGTTGATAACTCACTTAAACCCTTATAAAATAACAAAAAAATAAATGTTTTATCAACAATACCTGTTGATAGAAAAAACTTATCTCTATTTTTAGAAATAAGTTTAAATATTAATTATTCCAGTCAATCATCCAGTTTTTATATATTGATGCATTAGCACTTTGTGGTACAGGATCAGGAAGTTCCATTTTAACAATCATAGGAATTTTCATCATTGGACCAAAGGCAACACAAGTACCAGATTGTAATGATTTTTGTTTTTCAATTACATCGGCACTAATATTAGGAACCATTTTTCTAATATAATCCAAATCAGTTGGATGATTAATCTTAAATATTAGAAAATTACTACATTGTGATATAACAGTTTCAGATAATTCAGTAGGCCTTTGTGTAACCAAATCCAAGATAAGACCAAACTTTCTCCCTTCTTTAGCAATTCTTTCAAATATATTATAACCAAGAATAGAATTATCTAAATCCTTTTGTACGTATCTATGTGCTTCTTCTAACATTATATGAATAGGCATTGAACCACGATTAGTCATAGATTTAGTAAACCTAAACAAAATTCTTGAATATACCTTAACAACTGCTTTAGCAAATCTATCATCAACATCTTCTAAAACAAAATTAATTATTTGTGCTCTTTTATTCTCATTAACTAATATAATATCAGAAATAAATTGTGCTGTATTACAAAAGTTAGGATAATTAAAGAATTTAGAATAAGAACTATTATTTAAAGTATGTAACTTAACTTTTAAAGCAGTACCTTCAGCATAAGACTTTTCATTTAAAAGTAATCCTTCACTAATCAATGCAAAATTTAATGCAATTTCCAAATCATCTAAAGTAAAGAACACGGGTCTATAATCCTCATTCCATTTAGTATTATTATCAATAAATTGTTCTATATATCCAACAATTAATATTCTTTCAACAAATTGACCTTGACTATCTAACTCAAAACATTTTCTAAATTGTCTAGTATATCCAACACCAGGAACTTCAAAATCTAAATTTAATTCCTCAGTATGACAATCTTCCATAATAGTAAATATTTGGTCTCTAACTCTTGCAGGTAACTGATTAGAATACATTATCCCAAGTATCGCTTTAGCAAGTAAATGATTCTTATACCTATGAGACTCCTCATCATTTCTAGCAAATACAGATACTAAACTTAACATTTTTTCAATAACACTAATTTGTGTATATTCAGTTGCATCAAGTAAATTAGCATAATCATCAACATTAAGTAACCATAAAGGTAATTTAATCATATTACTACCATTTTCTTCATTTGTACTATAAAGTTTATAATTAAAATTAACATTAAAATTATTAATACTCTTAAAAGCATTATCATATTCACTAGTATTATTAAAAATAAAGAAATTACTATTAAAAGGAATCTTATCCTTCATTGTAAATAAATTTTGAACTAATCTAGCAACACCATAAGTCTTACCAGAACCAGTATTACCAAATATAGCACTATGATTACTAAACATACTATCAATATTTATTCTAATTGGATAATTATTATATAAAGGAGATAATCCCAATTTCATAGAATACTTATCATTTGCCCCAACTAGTTCATTTAATTCTTCTTGATTAATTAACCTAACAACCGAAGCAAGACTAGGTTTTCTTATAATACCACTATAAAACCTATTATCAATAAATTCTCCTAAAAAAGTAATCCTAACCTTATCATCAATAATTTCCTCAATTTCCCCTAAAATCTTCTTATTAGGTTCTTCAAAAATAACATTAAAATTAAGTATATCTTCATTAACATTACCAGATAATTTTACTAAAGCATAATTCTTACTTATTGAAGTAATCTCTCTAAACATATAAATCCCTCTATTCTTTATCTAATTATATCAAAAAAAAATAAAAAATGATAGACTAAATCAAAAAAATGTTGACTTATTAAGAATAAACATATATAATAAAATAGCATTTAACTTTGGAGGTGTTATATAAATATGAAAAGAACTTATCAACCAAATAAAAGAAGAAGAGCAAAAAAACACGGATTCTTCGCTCGTATTGAAGGTAAAGTTTTAAATAAAAGAAGAGCAAAAAAAAGAAAAAAATTATGTGTATAACTAATTCACTTCAAAAAGAAGTGCTTTTTTTTACCCTAAATCATATTTACTAAAAAAATAATCTATTATATAATAAAGAAAGGAAGTGAACTATGAAAAAACAAGAAATAATAAAAAAAAGTTTAGATTACACAAAAATAATAAATAAAAATAACAAACTAAAAAATAAATATTATTCCATATTCTATGAAGAAAATCCTACAAATACAAAATTTGGAATATCTATTCCTACCAAAACAGGAAAAGCAGTAGTAAGAAATAAATTAAAAAGACAAATTAAAAATATAATCGATAAAAATAAAAATATTATAAAAAAACACTATAATTATGTTATAATAGTAAAGAAAGAAATATTAGAATTAAATTATATTAACAAAGAACAAGAATTAATAAATTTAATTACAAGAATAGGAGAACAAAATGAAAAAAAATAACAAAAGACTTATCTTATTATTAATAGGATTATTTATGCTAACTGGATGTACTAAAACATTAAAAGACGATGAAAAAAAAGTAGTAACAAACGAAAAAACAGGACAATCAATAACAGAAAATATTATTTGCCAACCAACAGACAAAGAATTATTAAAAATTTACGAAGAAAATAATATTGACGTAACAGATTTACCAAAATGTAAAAACTTTACTCCAATAACTAAATATGAAGGACTTTGGACTAGTTTCTTTGTTAAACCACTTGCTTGGGTAATATTAAAAATAGGAACATTAGTAAATAGTTATGGACTTGCTATAATAATTACTTGTATATTAATAAGATGTATCTTAATACCAGTAACTAAAAAAACAGCAGTTCAGTCAGAAAATATGAAAAAAGCACAACCAGAATTAGAAAGACTAGAAAAAAAATATCAAAACAAAACAACCCCAGAAGACCAAAACAGAAAAGCACAAGAAATGATGATGATATATCAAAAATATCAAATAAACCCCGTATCAGGATGTTTACTTGCATTCATACAATTACCATTATTATTTGCCTTTCTAGAAGCAATAAACAGAACACCTGCAATATTTGAAAACAAATTTCTAGTATTTCAAATGGGAACAACAGTAACAAAAGGGCTAACATCAGGAAATTATTGGTATATACTTTTATTAGCATTAATTCTAGGAACAACATACCTTTCATTTAGAAAAACACTAAAAGACCAAAAATCAGCATTAAATAATGGCGGTCAAATGAAATTTACTCTATATTTTATGTTAGCAATGATAGCAATCGCTTCATTATCTCTTCCAACAGCATTAGGATTATATTGGATTGCATCTAGCGTATTTACAATCTTACAAAATCTATGGATTGAAAGGAAGAAAAAATAATGAAGAAATATAATTACGAAGGAAAAACATTCAACGAAGCAAAAGAAAAAGCATTAAAAGAACATAATATAAACGAAGAAGATATGTTAATTAAAATTACTGAAGAAAAAAACACTCTCTTAAAAAAGAATGTAAAAATAGAAGTAGTTCTAATTAATGATTTAATAAACTATATTAAAGAAACACTAACAGAAATATTAAAACTAATGGATATCGAAGTTAATTACGAAGTAAGAAGAAGAGATGACACAATAACAATAAAACTATTTTCAAATAACAATGCTATATTAATAGGAAAAAATGGTAGAACAATTAGTTCACTACAAACAATAGTAAGACAAATAGTATCAAAAGAAACAAACGAAAATATCAAAATAATGTTAGATGTTGAAAATTATAAAGAAAAAAGAATTAAAAATGTCGAATACCTAGCAAAAAAATTAGCACGTGAAGTTGCTAAAACTAAAGTAGACATAAAAATGGATAGTATGAACTCATACGAAAGAAGAGTCGTTCATAGTATTTTAGCAAATGATAAATATGTCTATACTGAAAGCATTGGCGAAGAACCAAATAGATGCGTTGTAATAAAATTAAAGGAAGAAAACTAATTCTCCCTTTTTTTAATGAAGTACATCAAATAACCACTTACCAACAAAAAATCCAATTACAAAACATAATATCAACACCACAATTGTAATTAATAACATTTTCTTTTTATTCTTATTCATTTTCTTATCTCCTATTCTAAATAAATTATAAACTATAAAAAATATAATGTCAATTATAACATTAATGCTTTTATTTTTATTATTATTGTGCTAAAATATTAGAGAAAAAGAGGTGTTCTAAATGGAAGATACAATTGCAGCAATATCAACAGCATTAGGAGTCGGAGCAATATCAATAATAAGAGTAAGTGGTAATGATAGTATAAAAATAGTAAACGAAATATTCAAAGGAAAAGACTTATCAAAACAAAATACCCATACAATTCATTATGGTTATATCGTAGATAACGAAAAAATAATAGATGAAGTATTAGTAAGCATAATGAAAAGTCCAAAAACCTTTACCAAAGAAGATATCGTTGAAATAAACTGTCACGGTGGAATTGCTACCACTAACAAAGTTTTAGAATTAGTTTTAAATAAAGGTGCCAGATTAGCAGAACCAGGAGAATTCACCAAAAGAGCATTTCTAAATGGCAGAATAGACCTAATCGAAGCAGATGGCATAATGAACCTAATATCATCTAAAACAGATAAAGCAAGACAATTATCAATAAATCAATTAAGTGGTAAAGTATCAAATAATATAGCATACTTACGCGAAGAATTAATAAAAATAATTTCTAATATCGAAGTAAACATAGATTATCCAGAATATGAAGATATCGAAGTATTATCAAACGAAAAAATATTACCAAGTATCCAATTATTAAAACAAAAACTTACCACAATTATCAAAGAATCTGAAGACGGAAAACTAATTAACGAAGGAATTAATGTTGGAATAATAGGAAGACCTAACGTTGGTAAAAGTAGTCTATTAAATAGTTTACTCGAAGAAAACAAAGCAATAGTAACAGATATCGAAGGAACAACTAGAGACATTGTCGAAGGAACAATAACCCTAAACGGTGTCGTATTAAATATTATAGATACTGCAGGAATTAGAAAAACAGATAACATTGTCGAACAAATTGGGGTCGAAAAATCATACGAAATAATAGATAAATCAGATTTAATAATCTTTGTTTTAAATAATAACGAAGAACTAACACAAGAAGATTTAGAATTATATCAAAAAATTCAAAACAAAGAACACATAATAGTCTTAAATAAAATAGACCTAGAACAAAAAATAAATCTAGATAACATAAAAGAAGACATAATAAAAATAAGTCTAAAAAACAACAATGCAGACTTAATACTAAATAAAATAATCGAAATATATAACCTAGATAAATTAGAAATAAAAGACCAAACATATCTATCTAATGCTAGAAATATCTCATTATTAAAAAAATCTCTAAATAACATAAATAATTCCATAACTCACATAGAAAATAACAGCCCAATAGACATAGTAGAATTAGAACTAAAAGAAAGTTGGAACACCTTAGGAGAAATAATTGGAAAAACATATACAGATGAATTATTAGACCAATTATTTAGTAGATTTTGTCTAGGAAAATAGAAAAGAAGTGATAAAAATGAAATATGAAATAATAGTAGTAGGTGCAGGACACGCAGGATGTGAAGCAGCATTAGCAAGTGCTAGAATAGGACATAAAACATTACTAATAACAGGAAATTACCAAAATATAGCAACAATGCCTTGTAATCCCTCAATCGGAGGTTCCGCCAAAGGAATAATTGTTAGAGAAATAGATGCTCTTGGTGGAGAAATGGGAATAAATGCCGACAAAACACTAATCCAAATGAAAATGCTAAATTCCTCAAAAGGACCAGCCGTAAGAAGTCTTCGCGCTCAAGCAGATAAAATAACCTATCCAAAAGAAATGACTAAAACTCTAGAAAATACTAAAACTCTAGAAATTAAAGAAGCATTAGTTGAAGACTTAATCGTTAAAGATAAAAAAGTAACAGGAGTAATCTTATCAAACGGAGAAAAAATAACAAGTGAAATAGTAATACTAACAACTGGAACATATCTAAAATCAGATATATTAATAGGAAACACCAGAACAAGAAGTGGTCCACATGGTGAAAAACCATCAATGCATTTATCAGACAAACTAAAAGAATATGGTTTTGATATATTAAGATTAAAGACAGGAACACCACCAAGAATAAAAAGAGATACCATTGATTTTACTAAAACAAAAATAGAATTAGGAGACACAACACCATATACATTCTCTCATGATATTGAACCTATCTATGATATCAATAACCAAGAACCATGCCATCTAATTTATACAACACCAGAAACACATAAATTAATATTAGATAACCTAAACAAATCAAGTATGTATGGAGGATTAGATGATATCACAGGCATTGGTCCAAGATATTGCCCTTCTATCGAAGACAAAATTGTAAAATTCAAAGACAAAGAAAGACATCAATTATTCTTAGAACCAGAAAGTCTTTATTATGATGATATATACTTACAAGGTTTCTCAACAAGTATGCCAAAAGACATCCAAGAAAAAATGGTTCATTCATTACCCGGATTAGAAAATGCCGAAATATTAAAATATGCCTATGCCATTGAATATGATGCTATCTATCCTACCCAAATAAATGCCTCATTAGAAACAAAAGTATTAGAAAACCTATTTACCGCAGGACAAATAAATGGAACAAGCGGATACGAAGAAGCAGCAGCACAAGGACTAATTGCTGGAATAAATGCTTCATTAAAACTAGAAGGAAAAGAACCATTAATATTAAAAAGAAACGAAGCATATATCGGAGTATTAATTGATGACTTAGTAACAAAAGGAACAACTGAACCTTACCGTATGTTAACATCTAGAGCAGAATATAGACTACTTTTAAGACATGATAATTCAGATATAAGATTAAGAGAATATGGTTATAAAGTAGGATTAATAAACGAAGAAAGACACAATAAATTTCTAAAAAAACTTCAAGACATCAAAGACTTAACAAACTATCTAAAAGAAACAAAAATAACCCCGACCAAAGAAACAAACCAAAAATTAGAAAGCATTAATACCCCAATATTAAAAGATGGAATTAGTTTATATGAATTACTAAAAAGAACCGAAATAACCCTATCAAAATTACAAAAAATAAATTTACTTAATATTAATTACTCCAAAGAAGTTCAAGAACAAGTAGAAATAATTTCAAAATATGAAGGATACATAAAAAAAGTAGAACGTGAAGCAGAAAAAATGCTAAAAAACGAAGAAAAACAAATACCAAAAGATATCGATTATAACAAAATATCTAACCTAGCAACCGAAGCAAAACAAAAACTAGAAAAAATAAGACCAACCTCAATCGGACAAGCATTAAGAATAAGTGGTGTTAACCCATCAGACATATCAATATTAATGATTTACTTAAGGAAGTATTATAATGAATAAAGAAGAATTTATTAATAACCTAAAAGAATTAAATATAGAAATAACAGATAAAAAATTAAACCAACTTGATTTATATTATCAAATACTAAAAGAAGAAAATAACAAATATAACCTAACCGCCATAACCGAAGAAAAACAAGTTTATTTAAAACACTTCTTTGATTCACTAACCATAACCAAAATAATAAAATTAAATAGCCAGTCACTTTGTGATATTGGAACAGGGGCAGGTTTTCCAGGCATAGTCTTAAAAATTATCTACCCAGACCTATCAGTAACACTTTTAGAATCTAACAAAAAGAAATGTAACTTTTTAAATATTATCAAAGAAAAACTAAATCTAACCAAACTAACAATAATAAACAAAAGAGCAGAAGACTATTCCAAAGAACATAGAGAAATATACGATATCGTAACATCTCGTGCTGTTGCTCCATTAAAACACTTACTAGAATATTCAGTCCCTTTAGTTAAAGTAAATGGTTATTATATTGCAATGAAATCAAATATCGAAGAAGAAACCAAAAATATAAATAATTACTATCAAAAATTAGATATAAACCTAGTAGATAAAATAGAATTCACATTACCAATAGAAAACAGCAAAAGAACATTACTTCTATACCAAAAAACTAAAAAAACTAACAAAATCTACCCAAGAAAATATAATGAAATAACAAAAAAAGAGATATAAAAATAATTTATAAATAAAAAATCTTTTTTTTTCTTGTAAAAATACCCAAAATATAGTATCATAATATATAGAATAGAAAGATAAGAGGTTGGTTATGAATGAAACAATAAAAGTTTTAAATATACCTATCGAACAAATTAATCCCAATATATATCAACCAAGAATCAAATTCGATAACAAAACATTGGAAAACTTAAGCAAATCAATTCAAAATTATGGAATAATACAACCACTAACATTAAGAAAAGTAGGAACAGAATATGAAATAATAGATGGTGAAAGAAGATTTAAAGTTGCAGAAAAATTAGGATTAAAAACAGTTCCAGCAATAGTTTTAGAAATTAGTGAAAAAGAAGCAGCAGAATTAATATTAACAGAAAACCTTCAAAAAGAAATTCTAACCCCCATCGAAGAAGCAATTGCTTATCAACAAATAATGTTATTAAATAATTTTAACATTGACGAACTAGCAAAAAAAATAGGTAAAGATAAACAGTCAATAGAAAATAAATTAAAATTATTAACATTACCATACGAAATTCAAGATGGACTGTTAAATAATAATATATCTGAAGCACACGCTAAATTATTAGCAAAAATAACCAATAAAAAAGACCAAATAAAATTATTTCATAGAACAAAAAAAGAAAGAATTACAGTAAAAAATTTAGAAGAAATAATTGAAAACGAATATCAAAACAAAGATGTAATAAACTTAAAAGAATTAGAAAAAAAGAATAAAATGGAGGAAGATACAATGGATAATTCACAGTTTAACTTTAATCAATATAATAATTTGTTAAAAGATAACAAACCAGAAATGGTAACACAAACACCAGCAGCACCAATAATCGGAGGAACCGTTCCAGAACCAAAACCTAATCAATTTTTTCCATCACTTGAAGAACAACCAGCAAATTTAGAAATTCCAGGAAATAATATAGAACAACCTAGTATGAGCATGCCAGCATTTGAAATGCCAACTCAACCAGTAACCGAACCAACAGTTCCAGTTACAAATCCAGTTGAAGTACCACAAATGGAAATGCCACAAATGCCAGCGTTTGAAACACATACTCAACCAGTAACTGAACCAACAGTTCCAGTTACAAATCCAGTTGAAGTACCACAAATGGAAATGCCAC
>OJAW01001019.1_pt1 | contig 17394 bp, 17 predicted proteins | sample 1589151 | NCBI WGS metagenome assembly OJAW01 (sample SAMN03283290) | human gut metagenome | biome: human-associated habitat; material: feces | host: Homo sapiens | place: Peru | collected 2012
TTAACACCGCCACCACGATGTCTAACAGTAATTTTACCTTGGTTATTACGACCATCATTTTTTTTCTTGGTTACTACTAGACTCTTTTCAGGAGTAGTTTTGGTAATTTCATCGTTTGTTAAAAAACTTTTTTGTCTTTGACCGTTTGTCATTGGTTTATTTACTCTTATTGCCATTGTTTTTCCTCCTTTTATTAGTCGAAACTAATAGTATTTCCCTTTTCTAATTTAACAATAGCTTTCTTATATTTGTTAGTCATACCAGTATATTTTCCAACTCTCTTCTTTTTAGGATGAGAATTCATTGTATTAACACTAAGTACCTTAACGTTAAATATTTTTTCTATTGCTTGTTTAATTTGTACTTTATTTGCTTTTGTATCTACTTTAAAAACATACTTACCTTCTTGTTCTAGAAGAGCACTTCTTTCAGTAATAACAGGTGCAATAATTATATCTCTGTAATTATTCATTACCTAGCACCTCCTCAATTTTTTCTAAAGCATCAACAGTAACTAACATATTGTCAGCACTAACTACATCAAATGTATTTAATTCTTCAACTAAAGAAATTTTAACATTTCCTAAGTTTCTAGAAGCTAAACATAAATTTTCATTTAATTCATTAACAACTATTAATACTTTTTTATTAGTTAGATTTAATTTATTTAAAACTTCTAACATTTCTTTTGTTTTAGAACTTGTTAACTCTAAACTTTCAACAATAACTAATTCATTATCGATTGCCTTGTAACTTAAAGCAGAGCGTAATGCAAGTCTTCTTTCTTTTTTATTTTGTTTTTTAGAATAATCTCTTGGTTTAGGTCCGAAAGCAATTCCGCCACCTACCCATTGAACTGCTCTAATACTACCTTGTCTAGCATTACCAGTTCCTTTTTGTCTCCAAGGTTTTCTTCCTCCACCAGAAACTTCACTTCTAGTTTTAGTTGAATGAGTACCTTGTCTTTTTCCTGCTTGTGCTTTAACGATTGCATTATGTAAAACGCCATCATTAGGTTCTATTCCAAATACGTTATCTTTTAATTTAATGTCCTTAACTTTTTCACCATTTAAGTTTACTATTTCTAATTTAGACATAATATCCTCCTTACACCTTTACTATTCAGTAACTGGTTCTTCTTCATTAGCATTTTCTTCAACAACTGGTTCTTCAACTTCATTAACTACTTCTTCTACATAAGTAATTAAATCTTGTTTTTCATTAATTACACCAGGATGTTTAATTGAAGTTTTAACTAATACTAATGATTTTTTTGGTCCTGGAACATTTCCTTTTACTAAGATAACATTATTTTCTAAATCAATTTGCACAATTTCCAAGTTTTGAACTGTAACTTGTTCTCCACCCATACGTCCAGGCATTTTCTTTCCTGGTAGAACACGCATTGGTAATAAAGTACCAAGTGAACCAACACCTCTGTGATATTGGCTACCGTGCCCCATTGGTCCACGAGATTGATTCCATCTCTTAATAACACCTTGTGTTCCTTTTCCTTTAGAAGTGCCGGTTACGTCAACCATTTCACCTTCTGTAAACACATCAGCCTTAATAACTTGACCAAGACTGTAATTACTAACATCAACACCTCTAATTTCTCTTAAGAAGCGCTTAGGTGTAGTGTTAGCTTTCTTTAAATGACCCATTTCAGGTTTATTTGCTAATTTTTCTCTTTTTTCCACTGCAGCAAGTTGAATAGCATCATAACCGTCTGTAGCAGCAGTTTTAATTTGGCTAACTACATTTGGTTCAATTTCAATTACTGTAACTGGAGTTAATTTACCATTTTTAGCAAATACTTGAGTCATCCCGATCTTACGACCTAAGATTCCTTTCATATTTTTTCCTCCTATAATTTGATTTGTATATCAACACCACTTGGTAAATCTAAATGTTGAAGTGCATCAACAGTTTCTTTACTAGGGTTATTGATGTCGATTAATCTTTTGTGAGTACGCATTTCAAATTGTTCTCTTGAATCTTTGTATTTGTGTACTGCTCTTAAAATTGTATATTTTTGAATTTCAGTTGGTAATGGAACTGGTCCACTTACTGTACCACCTGTTCTTTTAACAGTTTCAACAATTTTTGCTGCAGCCTTATCAAGAACTCTGTGATCATACGCCTTTAATTTGATTCTTACTTTAGTATTTGACATCTTGTATCCTCCCTTCGCCTATATCTTGGTATAGACTTGCTCCGAACAAATTACCTGATTAGACCAGATTTTATTTAAACAACTTAACCTGGTGTATCAGCAACTTTGCACATCTAAGCCAGTCACACTTGTTTAATTATACTAAATAATTATATGAAAATCAAGCATTTTTAGACATTTTTTCACTTTTTTAAAGAAAAACTAATAAAAAGATTTTTCTTCTTATTAGTTTTACATTCTATTAGGAATATCAATTGCTAAAATATCTAATAAATTCCTACATATATCATATAAAGTTTTACTTAATCCTAACCAAGAATTTTTAAGTTCTGTATCTTCTTCGTTAGTAATATTGCATTCTCCATAAAACTTATTATATAAGCTACAAACTTCATATAAATAATCGCATATATAGTTTAAGCTTTTTTCATCATAAGATTTTTTTAAGGTATTAGATACTTCTAATAATTTTAAATAGATATTTAAATCACTACTATTATTAATTTTAGTAATTGGTTTGTTATTATATTTATTTTTTTCAAGTAAAGATTTAATTCTTACCATAGTATATAAAATGTATGGACCTGTTTTTCCTTCGAAAGAGGAATACTTTTCAACATCAAATATATAATCGGTTGATCTAAATGAAACTAAGTCAGCATATTTAAGTGTTGCAATAGTAAGTTTATTAATTGTGTCTTCTTTTTCATTATCACTTACTCTATCACTAACCTTTTTAGTTATTTCTTCTTTTATCATATTAATTAAGTCTTCTAGTTTCATAACTCCGCCATCACGAGTTTTAAATGGTTTACCATCTTTGCCATTAATTGTACCGAAACCAAAATGGAATAGTTTGGTATCTTCTCCTACCATACCTGTTTTATATGCTACTCTAAATGTTTGAACGAAATGAAGTGATTGTCTATTATCTACAATATACCATATTTCATCTGGATTAAATCTTTCCATTCTAGAATATAATGTACCTAATTCTCTTGTTTCATAATTAGTTGCACCATTTCTATTAATAATTATCATCGGAGGTATATCTAGTTTATCATCTTCTTGTTTTACATCAACAACTTGTGCTCCATCAGATTCATACATTACGTTTTTTAGATATTCTAATACTTTATCGGTATATTTAATTGAATCCATTTCCCCTTCCCATAAGTCAAAGGAACAATTTAGTTTTCCATATATGCCTTTGATTTCTTCGGAAGATACATCTACTATTTGTTTCCATAAGTTTAAATAAGGGGTATATCCATTTTCTACTAAAGAACTAATTTCTCTTACTTCATTCATTCTGTCTTCATCTTCTTTAGCGGCATTACTTGCTACCGGATAATATTCACTTAACATCTTACTGGTTATATCAAGTTTTGGATATTCTCCTTTGTAATTTCTATCGAAGAAACATAATTCTGGATTTCTTTTTTTTATTTCGGAAATAAGCATACCTGATTGTCTACCTAAATCTCCTAGATGGACGTCACTGATAACTTTATCTCCCAAAACTCTTGCTAGTCTTTTTAATGCTTCTCCAATATTAGCACTACGCATATGTCCTACGTGTAATGCTTTGGCGGCATTGGCACCGCCGTAATCAATAATTATTGTTTTGCTATTTATTTTAGGAATTAATAAATTGAAATTATTTGTTACTTTATTAATGAATTCTAATAAGTATTTGTTATCAATAGTGATATTGATAAAGCCAGGTCCTGCTACGTTAACATTGCTAAAGAATTTATCTTTTTCCATTACACTAACGATTTTATTAGCAATATCTACTGGTTTTTCACTATAAACTTTTGCTAGTTTCATTGCACCATTATATTGAAATTCTCCTAAAGTAACTTTATTAGAAAAATTAACAACGACATTATCTTCGTAATTATTTTCTTTTAATGCTTGTTCTATTTTATTTTTAATTTCTAACAATAATTCGTTCATTTTTATCACCTAACCTTTTTCTTATATATATATAAATGAAACTGATAACAAGATATACAATTAATACTATTATTCCTTCTAATCTGGTAGATACTTTGACTGGAACAATGAAAGTGAATAATAATAGTATTAAGCATAAAATAATATTATAATAAATTATATCTAATATTTTATCAAATTTAGAAATAAAATCAACCCTACATTTATTTCTTGTGCTAATAATAAATAGTATGGAAACTAAAAAGTAAGAAACGATACTACTTATCATATCTCCATAAAGTAAATTATATCCAAGTCTATATAATGAACTAACTAAAGGTACGACAAGTAATAACTTGATTATTAGTCCAATAATTAGTATTATATACATTTTTTTATCACTAATGCAATTTTTGACTATTCTAATAATAAAGGAATATAAGACATAAAATAACATTAATCCACTAAACATATATAATATATATCCGTCATCGCTATTAAAAACTAGAGTCCATACTGCATCTGATACGATACTAAATATGACAACCATAGTAAGAAGTCTTTTGAATAATCCTATTAGGTAATCGTCTAATTTTATGTTATCGAAATTTTTCTTTTTGACGTTATTAATTATTTTATCTAGGTTATCATATTCAAAGTAATTAATAATAAATAGTAATATTACCATAAGTAATGAGGCATATAAGTAATTATTATTAATAACGTTACTGGTATTTAGGTAAGAGTAACCATATCTATTTTTTAATAGGAAATATAAGATAACTATAGATATATAAAAGTAACTATATTTAATTATGTTAATGATACTTGCGTTGTTATTTCTAGAGAGGATGTCTATGATTTCTTTTTTGTAATCAATTCTTTCGTCTCTGGTTTTAAATTGTTTCTTTTTTATTTTATTGCTAAGAACAAGTAAGTAACAAAATAGATATACTAATGAAAAGGACATTATTAAGGTACTATACATTATTATTATGCTAATGTAATCTGGTATGTTAACTATTTTAAAACAGATAAATGAACTAATTATAAGTAATATTAGACTAAGTATTTTATAAAAGTTAATAACGTTATCTCCTAGTTTTTTAAATCCATAAATAGAAACAAAACTGCTTACATTTTTTAAAATAGGAATTATAAATAAGGTTAAACTCATACAAATATTAACGACAACAAATCCTTTAATATTAAATAAGGAATTTAAAAGTATGCTTATTCCCCATAAAATAAGTGAAATAAATATATTAATAATTATGATACTTATATTAGTATATTTATATATGACATTTAAACTATATATTTGTTTTTTATCGTAATATTTTTTTAGGTTATCGTAAATATTGATATGTAAAAACATACTAGATAAAATTAAATATAAATATAAAGAAATAGTATATAAAAATATATTATGTCCCTTGGTAAAGTAATATAAGGGAATAATAAATAAAACACTAATAATATTGATGACTAAATCTCTAAACTTCATAATACTTCTCCTTAAAAGTATTTTATCATAAGTTAATGAATTAAACAAGCAAGAAAAAAAGAGTAATTAAATATTAACTCTTCTTAGTTTTAATATAATACCCATAATTAGGTTAATTGCTATTATTGTTAGGGCAATGTAATTTATTTCAGAATTACCTGTTTTTGGGGGAACTAATTTATTTTTTTCATAGATATATGTAACTTTAATATCAGAGAATTGATGTTTACCTACTACTTCACCAAGGACTTCTTTAAAGGTATATCCTTTGATATCTTTGGCATTTGTTATGTAATCGTTACCTACAAAGTTAGTAATAATAATATCGTTATCTATTTTATTACCTAAAGTATCAACGTATTCTACTAGGACATTAGATTTGATATCTATATTAGTAATACATTCATCAGTTAATTCTTTTTTCTTATCAGTAATTATATAGGAAGTAACTTTATTTTTAATAATTCTACTAGATAAATTAATATCTAAATATTTTAAGGTAATATCTAGAGAGATATCAATATCAAATTCACCATTTAGATAAGTATTAACTTCTTTGGTATATTTGTAAGTTAAGGTATTATCTCTAGGGTTATAAGTAAAGTCTCCAAGAAGTGAATTGTCAATATCTATTTTATATGGTAAATAATCTATGATAGTAACTTCAAGTGTACCTATATAATCATTAATTTTAGATTTATATTTGATATTATAATCTATTTTATTATCTAAATTATCTATTCTTGAAGTACCTGTTTTAATTAAATCTGGTAAGACTTCGGAATTATTTTTATAATAAATATATTTAACATACTTGGTATCTATACCTATTTTACCTTCGACTTCACCAATTATATCTACTAGGGTGTAACCATCTATTTTTTCTTCTCTAGTTAGATAATCATTATTAACTAAATCACTTATTTTTTTATCTTCTAATAATTTATTATCATCACTATCTACATAACTAACAATAACATCACCATAGATATTAATATTAGTATCAAATTCAGCATATCTTTCTAAATTACCTTCGCTAGTATTAATATAACCATAGACTTTATTAGTTAATTTTCTATAATCTATGATATTTTCATATTTTATACTGATATCTTTAACTATATTTATTATTTTTTTACCATTAGTATAAGTATTAATATCATTAATATTTACTTTCCAAGTTATGGTTTGGTCTTCTTCGTTATAGATACCGGAATCAAGATTGGATTTATCTTTATCTATTTTACAAGGTAAGTAATCTACAATAGTAATTATGGCATTACCTATATAATTATCTATTAGACTACTATAATTAATATTATATTTTATGTTATCATTTATATTATTAATATTTTTAGTACCTGTTTTTACAATATTAGAATTAATTATATTTAGGTTATCTTTGCTAACATTTATTTTAATTAGTGAACTATTACTTTTAACAATAACTCCATTAATTAAACTCTCAATATAATATTCAAAAGTTACCTCTTTACCTAGACAACTAACTTCTGGAGTATAGATAAATTTACCTGAATTATCAACAGAGATGTTACCACAAGAATTATTAGTGTTATTAACTATTATTTTATTAGTAACTTCGATATCTTTTTCATTAATTAAAGATAAATAATCATTATTAAGAATACCTTGTTCTTCGTTTACTTCCAAAGTATTACCAAGTTTAACACTATAACTATCATCTTTTGTAATACCAGGTATTTCTACTAAAGGTTTAGGGAAAACTTCAGATATTTTATTATCAGGATATGCTCCTTCGATTAGGGATTCTCCTTCGATAATGGCATTAGTATTAGTATACATATAACCATAATATTCTTTTTTGGCTATAACTTTATATTTAAAATTATAATCTTCTAGACTACTAAAATTATCTATTTTAAATTTTAAAGTGGTTGTACCATCAATATTATTAATAATTATTATATTGGGATAATCTTTTAATAATTCTTCTTTATCTATTTGAAAATAACTAGGAATGGTATCAGTAATAACAATATCTTTTCCAATTAAAGTAATATTATCTACTATATCATTAAAATTATTAGATAATTCTTTTTCATTACTTGCATTATAATATTTATCAGTAATATTTTTAAATAAGTCTCCTACACTATCTGATGCATCAAAACCTACACCAAATATAAAGATATTATTTTTTCTTATTTCATTACTGATAAGTTTGGTATATTCACTCGGAGTATATTCTAAAGTACATTTTTTACCACTTCTTTTTACACAGGCTTTATTATCAGTTTTACCATCACCATAGATATCATTATTATATTTAAAGTATGTTGGCATACCATCAGATAATAAAACGATATATTTATTAATGTCTTTGTCACTAAATAAACTATTTGCTTGTTCTAGAGCACTACTAATATTAGTTCCTTGTCCTTTGAAAGTATTAGGAATTGAATTAACTAGTTTAACTAAATCTTCACTATTATTAGTTAATTTATTTGTAGAATACCAGTCTAAAACATCAGTACCAAAGGTAACTATACCTATTTTGATATTATCACTAGGTAAGATTTTATTTATGGTATCAATAGTTACATTTTTAACTGTTTCCATTTTTTTATTTTTATTCATACTACTAGACCTATCTAAAACAAAGACTATTTCTAATTCTTGATGTTTGTTATAAGTATTTCCTTTGACATTTAAGTTTACTATAGCGTCTCTTCCGTAAGTAACGTCTTCTTTTACTGCAGTTTTATCTACTTCGATTTTTCCACCATTATCTTTGGCATTTGCTCTAATTCCTGTAAATATACCTAAAGATAATAACAAGAAAAATAATATTAATAACTTATTTTTCATTTTTTCCTCTTTTCTATTTCTTTAGCGCATACAATAACAAAGTAATCTTTATATTTATCAGAACAGGTTTGTAATACTAAGATGTTATCTAGTTTATTAATGGTAACATTAGTATTATATAAAGAATTATTAATTAGGTTATTATAATGCTTTTCATAATCAAATATATCTACATCAAAGTATTCGTAATCATCTTTAGTTAAATAAACAGAAAATATTTCATATTTTATTTCATATAAGTCTGTATCAATTATTATGAATTTATTATCTTTATAAAAAGAATAATCTAGGTATTTTTCTAATTCTCCGAAAGCGGTTTTATTATATTTAAAATTATGACCGTAAATAAGTATTTTTTTATCTGGAAAGTTAGTTCGGTAATCTAAAAATACGCTACCTAAAATATCATATTCTTTAGATAAATTATGATTTAGATAAAAGGAATTATCAGTAGTTTTAACAAATAAGACATCAAAATAATTATCTATTCTGATACTACCAATAATATCTTTATTACTATATAAATTTCTATAATAATCATAACTATTATCTATTTCTTTAACTACTGGGATGATTTTTTTATTATTAACTACTACAATATTATTATTACTACTATTAACTAATAAACTACTAATAACTACTATCAAGAAAAAATATAAATAGAATACATTTTTCATTATCTTTAATTATTAACTTTCACTTCACCTCTTTCACATCTGTTACCCCAGGCATCTATTATTTTGTTATTTTTACTAACACAGATTATTTCACAGTTATTGGAACATCTATGACAATTAATGCCTCTGGTTTCAAAACTAATATTATCTATATCAAATGAGAATTCTTTTTCTATTCCACTTTTTTTAGCAAGAATTGCTACTCCTAAAGCACCCATTAAATGAGAATTTTCATCAACGATAATTTTTTCTCCAACGGCGTCTTCGAACGCTTTGATAACTCCAACATTTTTGCTAACTCCACCTTGAAATACTATTGGGGGTTTTATTTTTTTGCCTTTACCGACATTATTTAGATAATTACTAACAACTGCTTTACATAATCCAGCAATTATATCTTCTTTTCTGTGTCCTATTTGGGCTTTATGGACTAAATCAGATTCTGCAAAGACAGTACATCTGGCAGCAATATCTGTTGGATTTTTACTTTTTAGGGCAATTTCTCCGAAATCTTTGACATCTATTCCTAATCTTTTGGCTTGGGAAGACAAGAATGAACCTGTACCTGCAGCACATAGGGTATTCATTGCATAGTCTGTAACAATTTTATTTTCAAGTAATATTATTTTTGAATCTTGTCCGCCAATTTCAAAGATGGTACGAACATCTGGGATAATCGAAGTTGTACCAACAGCATGGGCGGTTATTTCATTTTTTATGACACTGGCATTAAGTATTGTTCCGATTAATTTTCTTGCTGAACCTGTTGTACCAACACTGACAACTTGACATTCTGATAAAGAAATTTGACTTTTTAAATCACGAATGACTTTTTTTACTGCTTCGATAGGACTACCTAGGGTACCTAAATAACAACTAGCAAGGATATTGTTATCTTTATCTATTATTACTCCTTTGGTAGAAATACTACCGATATCAACTCCTAAATAACATTTTTTCATATTTCACCTCTTTACATATTACTAATTAACAATATTAATTATACACATAAAAAAAAAGAAACTTGTCGAAACAAGTTCCTTTACATAATTTACTTCTTTGCTTTTTCTAAAGCATCATTTAATGCTTGATATAAAGCATCAATTTTAATAGTACAACCACTAACTGCATCAGTATAACCATCTTCATCAAGGTTTAAAAAGTCAATTCCTTGGTTATCAATAACTGCTTGTTCTAGTTTTTCAACTTGTTGATACCATTCTCCGACTGTTGAACCGTAAGGATGATTTAACATACCATAATCTTCTTTTAAAGTCTTTTTAGTAGTTTCTACTCCATCTTTAGTGTAAGTAGTATCTAAATATACATCAGTAATTTTACCAGAGTCATCAATTGTTACTTTGGCAGTGGCGGTATTATTTTCTCCACCATAACTATCAATTACACTACCAACGTATTCTCCGGCATTATACTTTTTACCACAACCAACAAGCATTACTACCATAAGTAAGCAAACAACATATTTTAATTTCTTCATCATATTCACCTTCCATTATAATTATAAATTATTTTTTTTAGTTAATCAATAATATTTACATCTATTTTCATAAGTTTTTTAGTAATTAATCCTGTAATAATACCAGTAGGCACTGAAAATAAAAGTAAATAAGGTAAGTAATAAATAATATTACTATTATTAAGTAAGATAATTGCTATTATAATTTGTCCGATACTATGAAATATTGAACCAATAATACTAACTCCAACAATTGAAAACAACTTAATTTTCTTTACTAGATACATTGATAATAAGCTAAATATAGCACCAGATAAACTAAAAAAGAAACTAAGAAATCCTGTTCTAATTAAAGAAACAATAATTACTCTAACAACAGATACATATAAACTATCTTTAAAACTATATTTATATAAAACAAATAAAATAATAATATTAGATAAACCAAGTCTTAAACCTGGGACAATATTATTAAATATAGGTATATAACTTTCTATTATACTAATAACAACAGATAAACTAATTAACATAGATAATCTAATTACTTTTTTTAAATTCATTATTTAACCACCCCATCAATTTGATTATCTTTTCTATTAACTTTAACTATAATTTTATTAGGTAAACAAACAATAACATCAGAATATCCTTCTTTAGAACATAGATGTCTGGGAGAAACTTCTTCTTTTACTCTAATTTTATTATCTTTAACTTCAAATACAACATCTCCATTATATCCTTTAACAGAGTATTCACCATCATTACTTAAATCTATTTCTTTAATTAATTCATCATTATAATAAACATAAGCAATACCATTATTATTACTTTTAAATATATAAAAACAACCAACAATAACCAAAACAATAATTATTAATAATATATCATTTTTATTCATACTATTCCCCTAATAATTTAATAATTTTACTTTTTTTAAACACATTTATAAATTTATCAATAATATCACTATCAATATCCGTTATATTTACACTGTTACTGTAATCAAATTTACTGATATTATCTATTTTAGAGAAGTATATATTACTTTCTACTTTATATTTATCATATACAAAAGATAAAACTAATTTATTATCAGAATAACTTATATTAAAATTATCTTCCCCAGTAACACTAATATTATTATCTCCTAGACTAACATTACTAATAAATTTATTATTATTATAAACTTCTAAATTAATATCTTTATCATTTTTATTACCATTAATAGAAATAACATTATCTTTAATATTACATAATAAAGAATAATAACCATTATAAACATATAAATAAGATTTTTTATAGCTAATACCTACGATATTTTTATTAAATAATGAATTAGTAAAATAAATATTAAAATTAATAACATCATTACTATCAATATAATTATCAAGTAAATTCTTAACATCTTCTTTACTAATATTTAAAAATAAGCCTATTAAATTAACATATTCATCATTTTTTTTCATTGAACTAAATAATTTACTACCAGATAAACTTATCATATATTTATCTACTTTAACATTATTATTATTAATATCTATTTTATCACTACTAACAACAATATCAGATTCATTTAGATTATCTTTAATTATTTCTTTAGTTAAATATATAAATCTATCAACATCTCCATAAGTATATTCTCTAAATATCATTAGATTTTTATTATTACTAACTATTACTTTATCATAGATATCTTTAAAGAATAAATAAACATCATTTTGTTTATTATAATATTTAACGTTTACTAATTCTTTATTATCTTCATAATAAGAAATATCTCCATATAATATGTTATCATTATAATCAAATTCCATATTGTAATCTAAAACTAAATTACTATTATCATATACTAATTTACTTTCTCCATCAATTTTATATTTATCTTTTAACATATATTTATTACCTAGTTTATTAATTTTATTATAACTGGTATCTAAAAAATTATTAACAATATTTATTGGGGATAATTTATAACTAAAATATTTATATCCTAAAATTATTCCAAGTATTGTAATTATAATTATTAAAACAATTATTTTTATTTTACTGTTTTTATCACTCTTTTCAATATCTTGCATAAATTCAGTATCTATATTACTCATACTACCACTTCCCTACCATACAAATTATAACAAATATTATAAACTTAGTAAAGAAAAAACATCTCGAAAAAAACAAACTAATTAATAACTAGTTTGTTTCATATATTCTAATCTTAATTTATCTGCGATAGTAACAATAAATTCACTATTGGTTGGTTTTGCTTTATCTATATCGACACTATGACCGAATACTTCTTCCATAAAGTCCCAGTTACCTCTATTCCAACTTACTTCGATAGCGTGTCTTATTGCTCTTTCTACTCTTGATACTGTTGTATCATATTTACTAGCAATATCGGGATATAATTCTTTAGTTATACCTCCGACTATTTCTGGTCTATCATAAACCATATTAATTCCTTCTCTTATGTATTGGTAACCTTTTATATGGGAAGGCATACCTAATTCGTGTAACATTTTGGTTATAGATATTTGGATATTATTTTGATATAAATTAATTCCTTTTCTATCTATGATTTTAAAGACGTCTAGTATTCTATTTTCTATATCCTCTAATTCATATGGTTTTAGTATGTAATAGTTTACTCCATATTCACTAACTTTTCTTATTGTATCTGGAGCGTTATAGGAAGTTTGTACTATGATATTTTTTGTAATACCTTTCTTTTTTAATTCTTCAAGGACATAAAGTCCATCTTTATTTGGCATAACTAAATCTAAAAGTATAATATCGTATTCGTCTTCACATTCTATAATCTTTTTTAATCCTTCTTCGCCATCACTACCAGTTACTGTAATTTCTATTTTGTCTCCTGCACTAAAATACTCTTTTAACATATCTATTAAACTAGTATTATCATCAATCATTAAAACTCTAATTTTTTCCTTCATATTGTCCTCCTTTAATATACTAAAATTATACAACTACTGCTTGTCATTTTTTGTCGAAAAAGAATGTGAAAAAAACAAAAGAGAAATAATTTTTTAAACTACTTCTCTAAAACATCAATTATACTTTCTAATTTATTTATGTCTGAAGATATTTCTCCTAAAACAACTCCTTCGATATTATCAATATTAATTATATCGTTAATATTATCTGAACTAACTCCGCCACCATAAAGTAAGCAAGGTATTTTGTTATATTTTTCTTTGAAATAATTAACTAAATAATTTATATTGTCTTTTATTTGATTAGTTTCTACGGTACTACTTCCTATTAACCATACTGGTTCATATGCAAAATAAATAAAATCAATATTATCTATTTTCTTTAAATAGTTTTTTAATTGTTTATCTATTTCTTCTTTAAAGTTATTCTTATTTTCTTCCCCAATACAGACAATTGGTATAATGTTATTATCTAGGCAAGATATTATTTTTTTATTAATAATATTATCTGTTTCTCCAATTTTCTTTCTTTCTGAATGTCCTATTATGGAATAATTAATATCCATATTTTTTAATTGTAAGGGAGATATTTCTCCGGTATATGCTCCAGAGTTTTCATAGAAAACATTTTGACTACCTATTTCGTGGTTAGAGTTAACTAAGAATAAACTTAAATAAATATCCGAAGGACATATGATAAGTCTTTTATCATATTTATTTAGTCTTTCGATATATTCATATACATCATCATACAACAAATTCATTTTATTATTTAAAACTATTACTTTATCCATCAAAATCATTCCTTATTCTTATTATTTATTGCTTTTTTATATACATTTATAATTCTATCACAGAATTTATCTATTGAAAAGCATTCACCAGTTATTGTGGCATTATTTATAAATTTATTTAATAATTTTTTATCTTTATATAATGTGTTAATAATATTTGTGAATTCTTTTTTATTTTTAAATATTTTACCATTAATATTATTAATAACGACATTTTTAAAACTATCATCATTAATACATACTACTGGAATACCTGAAGAAAGTGCTTCAAGTACGGTTAGTCCTTGGGTTTCACTATGGGAAGCAGTAACAAATAAATCACTTAATTTGTAATATTTATATACAAGATTCCAAGGGACTTTCTTTTTAAAAATAATGTTATTACTAAGATTATATTTTATAACATCTTTTTTTAATTTTTTTTCATAAGGACCATTACCTATGATAAGAAGTTTAATATTAGTGTTTTTAAAATTATTCATACTTTCGATTAAGAAATCAAGATTTTTTTCTTTGGCTATTCTACCTAGACTTAATAAGACAAAATCATTTTTAGATAAACCTAGTTTTTTTCTTTCGATATCTTTATTAATTTTTTTGTTTAGGTTAAATTTTTTTATGTCAATACCTGTTTCAATTATACTGATATCTCTTTTTACTTTATATTTATCTTTAAATAATTTATATGTTTTATAGGTTGGTACAATTAATTCATCAACTGTTTTATCACAATAGAATAAGGTAAATCTTTTGATTAGTCTTTTGCTAATTTTAGGGAAATAACCTTTAGTAATGTAATAACCACAGTCTTCATACATTGTATGATAGGTATGTACTAAAGGTATATGGTATTTTTTTGCTACTATTCTAGCAAAGGTACCAATACCAAATTCTGTTTGGGAATGAATGATATCTAGATTAAGTTTTTTTATAATATCAATTGCTTTAAAGGAATAGATTTCTGTTAATCTATAATCATATATTCCTGTTTTAATACCTGGTATTTTTATAATTCTATTTTCGTAATTAAACTTATATTTAGTGTTATTTACTGTAACAATATAGACGGTATGTCCTTTTTTTTCTAATGCTTCTTTTAATGTAATGACTGAGGTTGTAACGCCATTAACATTGGGAATATAGGTATCTGTAAATATTCCAATTCTCATATAATCACCTAATTAATTATATGATGATATTATTTACTTATTTATAACTTCTAGACCTGGTAGTCCATTACCTTCCAAATATTCTAGGGTTGCTCCACCACCAGTAGATACGTGATAGAAAACTCCTTCATAACCTAAATTGTTAACTGCTGAGGCAGAGTCTCCTCCACCGATTAGGGTTTTAATGTTATGTTCTTTTAGGTATTCAAAGATGCTTTTAGTGCCATTTTGATATAATTTATTTTCAAATACTCCGACTGGTCCATTCATAAGAACTCTTGAGGCATTTTTTAGGTTATCTAAAAATAACATAATGGTATGTTTTCCTATATCGTAACCAATATCGTTATCTGTTAGAGAATTAACTGATTTATTATAACAATTAGGGTTTTCTAGTGAACTACTAACTGCAAAATCAACGGGTAATATTATTTTATCTCTATAACTAGATAGTAATGATTTAACGTAATCTATACTATCGTTATCAACATATTCCATATTTACTTTAATTCCTATTACATATAGGAAGGTGTTACTCATTGCTCCACCGATTAGTAATTTATCACACTTTTTTATTAGGTTATCAATAACTTTAATTTTATCACTAACTTTTTTTCCTCCCATAATAACAACAAAATCTTTTGAGTTATCGTTTAGGAAATTATCTATTTTGTTTACTTCATTCATTACTAGAAAACCAATGCCATTAGGAAGTAATTTACTAATACCTACATTTGAAGCGTGTGCTCTATGTAGTGTGCCATAGGCATCATTAATAAATATATCTCCTAATGAGGCCCAATAACTAGATAATTCCATATCACAAGTGCTTTCTTTTTTTCCTATAACATCTTCATATCTGGTATTTTCAATTAGTAAGACTTCTTTTTCTTTTAGGTTATTTACCATACTATCTAGTTTACTACCTCTGGTTTCTTCACAAAAGTAAACGTTTGTAGGTAATAATTCTTTTAGTTTTAGATATACTTTATATAAACTATTATTCTTTTTATCTTCTTCGGTTTTTACTTTACCTAAATGGGACATTAATATAACTTTAGCATTATTATTTATTGCATAATTAATTGTTTCTAAACTAGCAATAATTCTTGTATCATCACTGATTTCTCCGTGAACTATTGGGACATTAAAATCACATCTGATAATTACTTTCTTATTTTTTAATTCATAATCTTTAATTGTTTTCATATATCCTCCATATCATATAATAAGTATAACAAATAAATTACTTTTAGTAAATTGACTTTACACAAATTTAAAGAAAAAACAAAATCTTGATATTTTATAAAAAATATAGTATAATGTTTTAGCGAGTGAAATTCTTTTTAATTTTATATTATTTTTTTGTAACGGATAAATTTATGGAAAGGAGAAAAATGAAAGGAAATTTAGATACAAAAGTATTTGCCCTTGGAGGACTTGGGGAAGTAGGAAAAAATATGTACGTAGTTATGCATAACACAGAAATTATTATTGTGGATTCTGGGGTTATGTTTCCTGAAGATGAATTATTAGGGATAGACTATGTAATACCAGATTATACTTTTTTAAAACAAAATGAAAATAAAATAAAAGCGTTGTTAATTACACACGGACACGAAGACCATATCGGAGGAATACCATTTTTATTACAAAGTATAAATATTCCTAGGATATATGCGCCAGCGCAAGCAAAAGAATTAATAGATAAAAAATTATTAGAAAGAAATATAAATTATAAAAATATAACTATTTATACCGAACAAACAAAAATAAAAACAAAATATTTTAATATAGAATTTTTTAGAACTACTCACTCTATACCAGATTCACACGGTATATCAATTAA
>OJAW01001021.1_pt1 | contig 17393 bp, 17 predicted proteins | sample 1589151 | NCBI WGS metagenome assembly OJAW01 (sample SAMN03283290) | human gut metagenome | biome: human-associated habitat; material: feces | host: Homo sapiens | place: Peru | collected 2012
GCTATCAAGCCCCGCACGCCGGAAGAACCCGTTCCCGTGGGCAAATGGCGGGGCAGATGACCCGCGAAATCTAAAAAGGAGAAATATACACTATGGAAAAGATCATCACCGATCTCGCTATTGTGGCAGCCGGTCCTGCCGGTCTGTGCGCCAGCGTAGCCGCCGCTGAGGCAGGCGTCCAGGTGGCTGTGTTTGAGAAGTCCTCCATCGCCGGTGGTACTGCCAACATGGGCATGGGCCCCTTCGGCGTGGAGAGCCGCATCCAGAAGCGCACCATGGGCACACTGCGCAAGGAAGAGGCGTTCCGCCGCTTTATGGACTACGTCCACTGGCAGTCTGACGCCAACCTGGTGCATGACTACATTTGGAACTCCGGCCCGACCATTGACTGGCTGGAGGACATGGGCGTCCGCTTTGCCGGTGCTATGAAGAACTTCCCCGCCTCCGAGGCTACCTGGCACGTGGTCATGCCCGACGACGGCTCCCGCCCCGGCGCACGTTCCGCCTCTGCCATGAACCGCGTGGTGTTCGAGCGGGCGCAGGAGCTGGGCGTGAAATTCTACTTCAACACCCCGGTCCAAAAGCTGCTGGCCGACGGCAAGAAGGTCACCGGCCTTATCGCCAAGAGCGATGACGGTACGGAGTACGAGGTCTCCGCCAAGGCGGTCATCATCGCCACCGGCGGTTTCGGCACGAACTCCGAGATGGTCAAGCAGTACTGCAACTACACCCTGGAGCATGATATGTTTGACTTCCTCGTCCCCGGTATCATGGGTGACGGCATCCGTATGGCGTGGGAGATCGGCGCAGGCCATGGCCGCATGGAGATGGAGCGCACCGGCGGTTCTCCCCTGCCCGGCGCAAAGCTGGGCAAGTATCCCCAGTCCGGTATGTTCCGCAACGCCGGCGCGATCGCCGTCAACAAGCTGGGCTACCGCTGCTGCGATGAGAGCGTACTGCAGAACACCTCCGTGGCCGGCAACATCATCGACTATCAGAAGGACCGCACCATGTACCGCATCCTGTCCAGCAGCGCTATCAAGCACTATCGCCGCAACGGCCCGGACTTCCCCAATGAGGTGTTCCACGATGATCCCGCCGAGAACTTTGAGGAAGAATGGGAGAAGATCGCCGCCGAGCATCCCACCATCGCCTACGCCGCCAATTCCCCCGAGGAGCTGGCCGAGAAGATCAGTATGCCGGTGGATACCTTCGTAGAGACCATCGAGCGCTACAATGATCAGTGCGACCAGAATTACGACGACGACTTCTGCAAGTCCCGTGAGTACCTTGTCCCCCTGACCGGCAAGAAGTTCTACGCCCTGCGCTTTGCCCCCGGCGCTTACGGCTCTTTGGGCGGCATCAAGATCAACCACAAGCTGCAGGTCATCACCGATGACTACGAGGTCATCGAGGGGCTGTATGGCGCGGGCAGTGACGTGTGCGAGCTGTATAACGGTACGTATTACTACTACTTCCCCGGCAACACCATGGGCTTCGCCGTCACCAGCGGCCGCATGGCCGGCGGCTATGCGGCGGACTTTATCCTGGACTCCGAGGCATAACTCATCCCCCTGCAAAAAAGCTCCGGCCGGGAGCTTGCACCTCCCGGCCGGACATAACCCCCCGTTTCCGCATGACGGCTCGCCACCAACTGCGGTATTCATAAAGAGTTATTGGGTCATTATAGCATTTCCCCGCGCATTTTTCCAGCAGGAATTTCCGCACACGCGCGGCACATAGTGGAACTGAGCGAGAAAACTACGAATACTCTAAAATCTTCTGCCTCTGTGAAGGCTAATACGATGAATATGTGAAGGAGAATAATGATGAGTAAACATAAGGGATTGAATGTTTCCTCCAGCAACTTCGGTACACGCGGCTGGATCTTCGTGATCTACGGCCTGATCAACTTCTTTATTGTCACCGCTGTCGGCGACAGCATCAAGAACCTGTCCCTGCCTGAGCTGTGCGAAATGTACGGCTGGAACTATACCAACCTGATCTCCTTGGTGTCCATCTTCGGCTGGTGCACCATCGTATTCATGATCATTTTCGGCCAGTCTCTGCATAAGCTGTCCCCCAAGAAGGGCGCGATTACCCTGGGTATCATCTACTGCATCTCCACCGTGATCTACCCCAACGTCACCAGCCTGTGGCAGTTCATCGTGGTGTTCTTCCTGATCAATGTTATTGGTACAATCTGGCCGCAGCAGTTCAACGCCATCATCACCTCCAACTGGTTCCCCCGCAAGAAGGGCCTGGTCATCGGCTGGACCACCATCGGTCTGCCCGTCGGCTCCGGTATCGGCGTGTTGGTGTATAACTCCATCTCTGGCCATATGGGCATGCATGGCACCTACTACATCTACGCCGCCATTGTGGCTCTGTGCGTGATCGTCTGCGCCATCTTTGTCAAGGATTATCCCGAGCAGTGCGGCTGCTTCCCCGACAATGACAAGTCCATGACCCGCGAAGAGGCCGACCGTATGCTGGCTGAGGGCCGCGAGGCTGCCAAGAAGAGCATCTGGACCAACAAGCGCCTGCTCCGTACCAAGGAGGTTTGGCTCATCGGTATCTCCTGCGGCATCATGCTGCTGTTCGCCGGCGGCTTTATGAGTCAGATGATTCCCCGCCTGCTGGCCTTGGGCTATGACCGTATGAAGGCCGTTATGATGATGACCGTGGCCGCGCTGTGCGGCGGCGTAGGCAGCTACCTGGTGGGCTTTGTGGATACCAAGATCGGCCCGCGCAAAACCATCATCTTGGTCCACACCATCGCCATCATCGCCTGCATCCTGAACATCATCCCCAGCACCGTCTCCGTTATGATCTCCCTGATCTTCATCGGCATCGTGCTGGGCGGCGCTTCCAACTGCCTGCTGTCCCTGTGCTCCACCATGTGGGGTCGCTACGCCTTCACCAATGTCTACGGCGTGGTGCTGCCCATGAACCAGATCGTCGGTTCTTCCGGCACGATCCTGGTGGCGCAGATGGCCGCCCGCTTCTCCTACACCGGCGCATACATCATCGTCGGTGCGCTGGCTTTGGTGGGCATCCTGCTGATCCTCCCCGTCAAGGAGGACGCCATGCAGAAGATCGAGGCCGCCGAAGCCAACAAGACCACCGAGGCGTAAGGCGCTGCGCCATTGCCGCACGCTTCGGTCTTGAATAAGCTGCTTTCATACTCTCTTCGAACAACACGGCACACGCCGGGGGCTTCTGCTCCCGGCGTGTGTCGTATCGTCGCATAGGCGGCTGAAAACGGGACATCCCGGAAGCGTCTGCTTCCGGGATGCCCCGTTTGTAAGGTAGGTAAGACAATCAATACTATCAAAAAAAATTAAAATAACGATCAAAAGGAATTATCAAAAGAATTCAAAAATGATTTGAAAATCCGTTCCGCCTCCGCCTGCCGGTTTTATAACAATAAATTCTTCAAACGATGAAAATGGTTTCGGCTCAATAATCGCCGCATCAAAAAAGCCGAGCCAGCCTTGCAATTTTCCGTCATATTGGTCAATCGCACCTTTTATTTCGGAATAAGCAGTGGTCATATCATTATCTGAAATTGAACCGGAAGTGTCTATGAAAAACAATATATCACTAACATTATCGTTTTTGCCCATTTCGTTAAAATCCGGAAGGAAAAACGGACTGTCTTGAAATCTTCTGTCCGGAGGAGAAAAGGAATAATCACAAATTTCTTCCTGAATAAAATCGTTCAATATCGTTCTCCAGTCTGTTTGCGGTTTCTTTAATTTTTCAAGCATACGCTGCGCAAACATCGGAAGTGTTCCTCTGTTATTCAATGCTTCCCGAACATTAATTGCTTCACAACATTCTGCAAAATTCTTTACCCAGACATCCCTCAGCCTGCTGTCTTCCTCAAATTTTCCCCATTGAGAATGGTCGTCCCATCTCTTTGCAACAGGCTTATCCATATTTTTTCTTGATTGCTGTACTTTTTCTGCTCGACCTTTTTTAGAACCAACATTACCTGCCTTTTTTGATTTTTCGTTTCCGCTGTCTGAATCCTTTTGCTTGCTCTGCAACATCTCGTAAACTTCTTCGGCTGTATAAAGATAACCTTCCTTTCCGTCAGAAGCTATGTGCATACTTTCGCCGTATTTTGACAAAGTTATACTGCTCGCCTTGTCATCATTCTCGTGCATAATAGTTGAATTTATCACTATATCAGCAGCGATATTATATCGTTCATTATCTTTTTCCTCGCCTCTTAAACAATGCTGCAAAACCACATGAAGTATCTCGTGCATCATTACAAAATCCAACTCTTTATCGGACAATTCTTCAAGAAAAGTCGGGCTAAACGCAATTCGCTCACCGTCGGTATAGGCAGTTTCGCACCCCTCATCAATGGAATAAATCATATGCATTAACAGCAAGCCGTAAAAGCCGTGATTACACAGAATTCGCATTCGTGCTAAAAGAAGCCGATTGATATACTGCCTTGCTTTTTCGTTAGATATTTTCATTTAACAACTTTCCTTTCGAATTAAGCCATGCAGAAAATTCGGGTATATTAAGAAGTTTTGCTCTGTAATTCTTTTCTATATACATATAATCTTTAAACAAAACTGTTGCAAAATCGGGAGTCATTTGTTGGGCATATATTATTGAATTCGCTATGCGCTTCACTTCGTCTTTATGCTCTCTGGCATAAGCAGTCATAGAGGCACATAACGCATACATGGCATCCGTGTGAGTTGGCAACGGGGGCTGTTTTCCGTCAAATATTTCCTCTATATCGGGCAGGTCCTTATACACCTTTGACCATGTTCTGAACTCAATGGCAGGTCCAAACCCGATGACACCGGCAATCAATGAATACATCTTGTCAACATCCGAATTGACAAAATTTAAAATGTTGCTCACCATTTCCCACGAACGAGGGGTGAGTTCATCGTGTTTTACGGAAAGATATTCTCGTGTTCTTTTGCTGTCACTCCAATATGTTGTATATCCACCAAAAAGATGCTCGATAAAATCATCGATAATATCTGACGGCACCCACGGTGAGCCGAGAGTTATATAAATATCCTCGGTTGCAACATTCGGCGGAAGAACCGACTCAATAGCCTTGACATTATCTTTAAAATATCCGTTATACTTTCTGTTTGCCTTTTTTGCCGTTTTCCACTTTTGCATAAGATTGCCCGAAAGATATTCATCAGCTGTTTCCCAACCCTGATAAAAGCACTCGTTCCATGTCAACGGGTTTTGATAAATCGAACCTTTTAGGGCGGTTATAACGGTTTTATAATCGTCGCCCGTAACCGATGCAATGAATTCAATGTCAACCTTTCCGAGAGTGGTCAAAGACTTTACAAGCGCATCGGAAATATTTTCGATATATATTCCCGTTGCACGCTCGTCCGCATAAAAAGGATTGCTCCAATCCAGCGGAAGATCCATACAAGTCACTTCTTCAATATGTTCTTTTTGCTTACGAATTTTTTCTTCCTTTTTGCGTTTTTGTTCTTCCTCTCGCTTTTCTCGTTCCGCCTCTTTTTTCTTTTGCACGGCTTCTCTTTTCATAAGTTTCAAGTCTTCCAATGCAATTTGAAGTGAATCAACGGCAACATCAACATCTTCCTTGGAAAGCTTATTACCGAACTCCTTTAAATTTTGAAAAAACTCATCCAATATTTTCTTTGCACTTCTACTGCTCATATTGTCACCACCTTAATGAAAGTATATAAAAGCGGATGAGACAAAAATCGCCCACCCGCTTTTGCCGGAAATCTTATACATTTCTTGCTGTTATCGTTTTAATAACAGCTTTATGCCACGCATTTTGTGATTGTTACACTGTTCTTAATCGACTGAATATCGGAATAAAGCAAGGTTTCTTTTTCTGCAAGAGCATCGGCAGTTTTTTCAAGAAATTCTTTATTTTTAATAAGCACATTTCTTGTTTGCAAAATATATCTCTCAAGTTCTGCATGAACGACTGCCTCTCTGTTGTCATCTGCTCTTGTTGACAAATCATAACAGTAGTTTTTAAATTCCAAAAACGAAACCCCGTTTGTTCCTTCTTCGGTCAAACCGTTGCGAATCAAATTTATTGCACTCTTGAAATCCGACCAACAGCCACTTGCACAAGTGTCGGAATAGTACATTTCTGTTGCGACCTTGCCTGCAAGACAAATCATTACTTGATTTTGTAACGATTCGTCATCCTTGCATTTGTGAATGAATCCGCCGATTCGGCTTCTGCCTTTTGAACGAACTGACGCAAGTCCGACACTTTCCGAATTAAGCACCTCGCTGACAACAATATGCCCTGCCTCGTGGATGGCAGTTTTGCGAACTTCGTCCTTATCCTTTTGCAAAAGTTCATCGGGTGATTTGTATTGCAATCTGAGCACGGCATTTATCAAATCTTCCATTTCAATACTGTCCTTTTTGCAATATCCCGCACGAATCGCCGCCTCGTTCAAAAGAGTTTCGAGGTCGGAGCAAGAGTGATACGACATCATTTTGCAAAGGTCGTTAAAATCAACATCATCGGAAAGTTTTTTGTTTTTCAGATAATGCTCAATGATTTTGGAAGCGTCATCCTGCGTTGGTGCTTGGACAATTATAATTCTGTCAAATCTGCCTGTACGGAGAAGAGAATCGGGAAGTTTGTTTATGTCATTCGTTGTTGCTATAACAAAAACATCACTGCCCTTTACAAAATCAATTCCTGCCTGAACGGCAACATATTCCTGTGCATCGCAGTGCATATCATCATCGTTTGCAAACTTGTCCATATCATCAAGAAAAATGATTGACGGTGCGTTTTGCTTTGCTTTTTCAAAGGTGGCAGTAATTTCATCAACGAATTTGTCACCGCCCTTATTGCTTCGCAAAGTGTAAGATTTCAATCCGCATTCATCAATAAAGCATTTTGCAAGCAAAGTTTTGCCGAGTCCCGGCTCACCGTGAAGCAAAATACCGACCGGCATTCTTGCTCCGAGTGCCTCATATCTTTCCTTGTTATGCACCATGTCAACAATCTGCATAAGTTCGTTTTTAATCGAGTCGTAACCAATTACATTTTCAAATTTGTTCATAAAATTTTCCTGTCTTTCTTTTGTTTACAGCCTCATTATAAACAGACCTAGGGTGATATAATCAAAACTCGATTGCCAACGGCGACAGCTTCGATAACAAAACTGTTTACCATTCTTGCAAGAGGCACATTAAACTCATCGGTACAGAACAACTTAAACATATCCTTTTCAAATATGCAAAGTTCATCTAAATCTTTGTTACCAGTTTTTATAAGATTTTGATTTTCTTCTTCAATCGGATTTAAGTATTCTTTAACAAAGTCGGAAAAAAGGCTTATATCGGGCGAATTGTTTTGTTCTGATTTGGCAGAATCCAAATTTTTAATTTCAAAATTGCTACAATCATCAATAAAGTTTTTTGCAAATTCGATTACAGGCTCATTTTTTGTATCATTCATATTTGCACCTCCGTTTTGCTAAACGCTTCTTTTGTTAAATTGTAGCACAGCATATTAGGGATATATTTTTTATTATTCATAATATCGGTTGAATCAAGGTCAAAGTGTTCCGATATTGCGGCGGCAATGCCGGCAGAACGGGATATGCCCATTTCGCATTGCACCCAGATTTCATCAACGAAATTCTCCCATTTCAAAACAAAATCTCTAATCAAAACAGCATCAATCGGCGACATAGAATCGTAGCCGCCGAAGATGCTTTTTGTTTTTTCGTCAATATCATAAAACGACAAATAAAGCACACTTTTGATAGAAATATTATTCCTATTGAATTTTGCTTTTTCCTCAAACGGGTCGCTTATTGATATGATGATTTTACTGCCGTCAAAATCCGTATAACTCTGCTTAACTGCCTGCTGTCGGCTCAATATTTTTATTTTCATATGGCTTTTATACCGATAACTATTGATAAACTCTTTTGCATTTTTAATATCCTTATTTTTTAAATATTGTTTTTCGTTCATATTTACTTATCATCACGCCTCTGAATTTATAAAACTTAGTATTTCGTCTTCGGTTATTCCTTTAGCAGAAATAATTGAATCTAATTCATGATATTTTTGTTCATCATCTCCGAAACAGCATTTATAATGCCTGCTGTAATCTAACTTAATAATCGGTTCTTCATTAATTTCAAACATTTCTTTTATGTTTGAAATAAACTCGTTTGATATATTTGGATTCATATAAATAATCGCTTTGCTTTTAGTTCCTTTGACAACCCTGCCACGAGGGTAGTAATTATACGACTTGTTGCAATTTTGGGGCTTAACATATTTCCACAGTTTTTCGTGATTATATGTATCACCCGATTTTGCAATGCCATCAGGATATTTACTTTTATCAAACGGAATTGCAAGCAGATTATTATCAATTATCCAAAACACGCCTTGCTTCATATCATCACCCTTTCTTGATGTGATTATATAAAAAGCCATGTGCCGAATTTCGGGCATAATAAAACACCACAATGATTTCTCACCGTGGTGTTTGGTATCTATATATTTTCTTTTGCTTTGTTTAAAATTCTAATAAAACAAGTTAATGATTCGTCTTTTTCCCATATGCCATGCGAAGTCAGATGATAACTGTCTACAATATAAACTGTTTTATTAACATCTTTTATACTTTAATCAATCCTTATCGCTGGGCATATCGGCTAAGGCATCATCCATTTTCTTTTGTGCCGAAGCCTCTAAATCTTTAGAATGTGCGCCACGCTTTGCATTTGATGCTTCCTTAAATTTTCTGTTTGCGTCAGTGTTAAGCGAAATCATATCCGCAAAAGCTGTTTCTCTGTTATGATTTGCAGAAGCTAAGGCATCCTTTGTACCGCTCATTCTCGCACCGGCATAATTTGAGGCGGCATTCTTAAATTTTTGTGCACTTTCTGCTGATACACTTCCGTTTTCTCTCATCATATCAGCCATAGCCTTGTCCATTTCTTTTTGAGCAAGCGCTTCGGCATTCTTGTCACCTCGTGCAATAGCACCACGCTTTTTGTTTGATGCTTCTCTGTATCTCTGCTTTGCAGAATTTGCGTTAGTATTACTTGTAACTTGAGGTGCAAGATCGGAATTAACAAGATAACCGCAAATCATAAATATTGAAAAAACGGCAACAACCGGCATACCGCAGAATTTGAAAAACATACGAAGCCATTTTGTTTTTATAATTTCGAGAAAACCAACAAGCCCCAAGACCAATGACGGCACAAATATTGCAAGAATTCGTTGAATACCGTTATTGTTAATCAAATACTTTCCGTCAGTAGTTAATAGGTAAGAGGTTTTAAATTCTACATCTCCACATTTTATATTTTTAATTTTTTCAAAATTTTCTTTACTTACAACATTACTATCCAACGATTTGTATTTTACCTCATCGCTTGCAATTCCAATACTAAAATCGGTAACCGAATACGGTTCAAGATTTTTAGAGCAGTAAATCACAACTTCCTCACCATATAAATTCACCAAAAATTTGTAGGAACTTATATTATTGCCGGATTCATTTGTGATAAAAAAATTCAACTTGCCACAATTTTCTATATAACTGTCAGGCACATAATTTGCTGCTGTGATTGTTATGTAATCAGGTTCTTTCCACACAATTGGTTGTGAAAAGAAATTTTCGATTTCGCTCAAACCGAATATGATGAGTAGCAACACCACCAACACAACCGATGAAACGGCAACGATGAAATTCTCTTTTTTTGCATCTGGATTTTTGATTTTCATAATAAACCTCCGAAAAAAATTGTGAGAGCACTTTCCGCTTTCATATATAATATCGAATACGAAAACGAACTCGGTCCGCAATTTCATATTTTTTATTTCTGTTTATATGATAACTCAAATGATGTCCGCTTTTTATCTTATCTAAAAATGTATTTTATAATTTTCTAAAACACATTAAAAACATAAAATTAGCAAAAAAGGTCTACATACCCATTAGAAAAAGCGTTGGAGAAACAAAATCTTCAACGCTTTTATAATTGAAATAATTATACTTTGTGGTATAATCAAAAAAGTAAATGGAGAATTGACAGATATGATTAGAAAGTTGCAGAAAACAGATATAAATCAGGTTTCTCATATATGGTTAAATACCAATCTTAAAGCACATTTTTTTATTCCTGAACAATACTGGATAAGTAATTATGAATTTGTGAAAGAAATGTTGCCTCAATCGGAAGTCTATGTGTATGAGAATAACAACAAAATTCAAGGCTTTATAGGTTTAAAAGATGATTATATTGAAGGTATTTTTGTCACTGATGAAATGCAGTCCCACGGCATAGGTAAAAAATTGCTGGATTATATCAAGAATAAAAAAGCCAAATTACAATTAAATGTATATCAAAAAAATGTTAGGGCAATATTGTTTTACCAAAGAGAAAGATTCATTATTCAAAGTGAGCAGTTAGACGAATTGACCGGCGAAAAAGAATATGTAATGAACTGGGAATCAAATTTTGAAAGGTAATAATGTGTAATGCATGTTATATCTTTCGTCAGGTATGCTTAAAAAAGCATGGACTTGTCAGAAACCGAAAAATAAATATACAAAACACTGTATACTTCATCCCCCGACGTCTTGATAATTATACTTGAAATAATTATACTTTGTGGTATAATTATTTGTAGAAATACAAATACTATATCGGGAGGTCGGATATAATGAAAAAATTTGTTGACAGATTTCATGAGCTTGAAACGCTTGAAAATGAATATAACAGCAATTCATCTTCCTTCGTTGTGCTTTACGGCAGAAGAAGAATCGGAAAAACAGAACTCTTAAATGAGTTTTCGAGGAATAAAAAATGTATCAGATTTCTTGCAACGGAAGAATCTGAAAAGATGAACAGAGAAGCATTTTCATCAATCGTAAGCGAATACACATCAAATCCACTTGTTAAAAAAGCAAGCCTTTCGTGGGAAGAATTGTTTGATTTAATAACAGATTATAATACAAACGATAAAAAACTCATAATCATTGACGAGTTTCAATATATAGGCAAATCAAACCCGAGTTTTATTTCTGTGCTCCAAAAAATATGGGACACAAAGCTTAAAAATAACAATGTAATGCTTGTATTATGCGGTTCGCTGATAAATATGATGTACAGCCAAACCCTGTCATATGACAGTCCGCTTTACGGAAGAAGAACAAAGCAAATCAGATTAAAGCAAATTCCGTTTAAGTATTACAAAGAATTCATTGACAGTACTGATGAAAAGTTCTTAATCGAAGCATATTCCGTTACCGGCGGAGTTCCAAAATATATAGAAATGTTTGAGAGCAGCGACGACATCTATACTGCCATAAAAAATTCTATTTTGAATTCTCAAAGTTACTTATATGAAGAGCCTGAATTTTTATTAAAAAATGAAGTTCAAGAGGTGGGAAGTTATTATTCAATCATCAAAACAATAGCCTGTGGCTGCGAACAGTTAAGCGATATATCAAATGCGTTAGAAATAAAGGCAACAAATTTGCCGAAATACTTAAAAGTTTTAATTGACCTTGATATTATAGAAAGGGTTGTTCCCATAACGGAAGATAAGCCCGAAAAAAGCAAGATGGGGCTTTATAAAATCAAGGATAACTATATAAGATTTTGGTTTAAGTTTGTATACCCTTATAAATCATACATTGAAAGCGAGCACATAGATTTTGTTCTTGATAAAATCAAAGAGGGCTTTATAAAAAATCATGTTGCGTATGTGTATGAGGATATTTGCAAAAATCAATATCTTCCTGAGCTGATTATTAAAAACACTTTCGGTTTCACTCCCACAAAAATCGGTAAGTGGTGGGACAGAAAAGATACAGAAATTGATATTGTCGCAACAGATAATTCTAATAACATCATCTTCGGCGAATGCAAATATACCAAAAAGCCGCTTGATGTTAATGTATATTATGACTTGCTTGAAAAGGCGAAAAAAGTAAATTGGAATAAGCAAAACAGAAATGAATATTTTGTATTCTTTTGCATCAACGGCTACACGAAAAAAATGCAAAACCTTGCAAAAGAAAATTCAAATATCGTTTTGTATTGAAATAAATACAAGTCTTGTAAAACAGCACTGATGCTTAATTGAGCATTTGTGCTGTTTTCTTTTCACCAAAAAATCTATAAAAATTAAAATTCATTGTATTATTGAAATAGAAAGTGAGGTTATGCCTTATGATTGCAAAAATTTTAATAATGCTTGTTATTTTTCTCATTGTCAACTTAATTGTTGATGTGATTTGTAAAATAAACATTACACTTTTGAGTGTGCTAATAAAAGCACTGTGCTTTTTAGGGATTTTGTACTTACTGATAAATTGACGACAAACTTAAAACTGGAGGTTATATATGAATGATAATAATGAAATATGGAAAAATGCCCTTGAAATTTTAGAAAATGCTAATAACAAAACGGCATTTAATCTTTGGATCAAACCAATTACGGTTAAATTTGACGAAAACACAGCATATTTGTTTTTTACTAATTCTCTTAGTAAAAACATTGCCGAGAATATGTTGTGCGAAAGCATTGAGAAAGCAATTAAGATTTCTTCAAACGGAATCATTAAAAGTTTTAAATATATGGAGGTTAGTAAAAATGAATAGCACAACACCAACAGTGCAAACTTACGAAAATGAATATATAAATATTTCATTTTATGGCGATGAGGTTGAATGCAAGGTATTAGCCATATATCGCTTTATGGGCAACGATTATCTGCTTTACGGTTTTAAAAATGGTGAAAAACTCAATGTTTATGCTGGAATAGTAAAAAGCACTAACGATATTACTTATCTGGAAGAGCTTAAAACAGAAGCTGAATTAGAAATTGCAAAAACAGTAATTGATAAATACTACAATGAATATTTCAAGGAGGAAAATTAAATGAAAAGCAGAAAAACAAAAATAGAAACCGTTATAGGTGCTCTCATCAGCACCATTGCGGCAATGGGACTTTTAATTTTTAATGGATTTATTATTGATGATGTTCAGTTTGTTAATGAAACATTAGCCGTTTGTATTATGGGTTTCGCCTTGTTTTATAACATCATTTTTAATGAAGAAAATAATTTTATTTCAAAAATAATTCCTGTACTTACATCACTTTATCTTTTTGTCAGACTCGGAATTAAACCGTTACTCTCGTATAATATAAATGATATTGCCGTTTCAGTATTGCACGCTGTATTCTATGGTATTTTATTCGTATGCTTTACGATCTCCCTTATCAGCAGGTTAACATCAAGTAAAATAGATTATGAAAAATACACTATCCCGGCTTGTCTTATCGAATCCGCAATATTGATGTATTTGGCATGTTTCAAGGGTGCCGACAGTTTCATTATGTTAATGCCGATTTGTTCACTTCAGCTTTTTGTGCATATGTGGACATTATACTATGAAGAGCAAAAAGCTTATGAGTATATGGAGGAAATTAAAAATGAAGAATCCACAAAAAATCAGTAAATCAAAATATATAGCGACACTTGGGTGCTTTATTGTAAGCATAGTTTCTTATATAATCTTATTTGCGAACATAGACTACTCTTTTATGTCAAAAGAATACACGACATTATTAACTATAGACGTAGTAATTTCTGCTTTAAACATAATGTTATTTTTCACTGCGATTTTGCCTGCGAAGATTAAAGCAAAAATGTTCAAGTCGACACTTGATACCAAAAGGTACGCCTTAATTATTCTCTTATTACAAGCACTTTTCTCATTAGCACACGCTTTTTTCAACTTTAGTTTTGAAGCAATACTAAATGCATTTGTTTCAGTAAATAACATAAATGCAATAGCACTACCGATACTGTTGGCAGGATTTTATCTGTTTTTACTTCTTACAGAATATCACGAATGTTCAAAAGTGCCGATATATATTTTCGGAAGTATGTATCTGATTTTAAGCGTTGTTGTGATTTTGAATAGCCAAAATATCATTCCGTTTTTAATGCTGTTGCCTAAAATCTTTTTTGTCATAGTATTTATGTACGAATCATCAAAAATAAGCAGCATATCCGCCTTGATGTTTTTCAAATCACAAACACTTGAAACTGAAAATGAAGGAATAGATTGCTATTGTTTTTATGCAGAAATGGATGAAAACAAAAACTTAATTTACTATTTAACAGACCCTGAAACCGAAAAATATTACATTCACACTCAAGGTGCAGCAAAAGAGATTACAAACAATTCTGCTCAAACCACCGACGATGCAGCACAGCTTGCAAAAAATGCACATAGCAACTTAATTGTGCTCTCTCATAAATTAGATAAAGAAATAGCCAAAATAAATAACGAATATTACTAAAGTGAAACCCTCGGCAGATAACCGCCGAGGGCTTTGCTTAATCATCAAATGTTAGGTGCTTAGTATAAATTCCAGTTTGTTTTTTAAGTATATCCTTAACACCTGCCGATATACCTAAAACATCAGTAATATTTGATTGATATAAATTCAAATCATAGATTGGAATGATGGGCTTTTCTATTTCATTCTTTTCTTTAGACTTATATATATCAAATAAATGATAACACTTAAATGCACCATATACATCTTTGTAATAGACATAATGTACTTTATTTCTGCAAGCGGCTATTACATACCCATTTACATACTTTATTCCATCATTTTGAGTATCATTATCATTAATGCCTATATAACAACTTGATTCGCCGTTAAAATATATTATTCCATCATCACATACAGTACACCAATTTTTAAAACTGCCAATAAACATTTGATCATCAAAAATTGGATTATCACCGCAGCCATCGATATACATATCTATATATCTCATAAAAGAATAAATTATCCCATTAATAGTTAAATTACGGATATCGATCTGTTCATTACAATCGTCTAACATTTTATAAATTGCTTTTCTTATTGGAAAATAGCAATTCATGTTTATAAAGGATTTTAAAAGTGTTGAATATCCTAGCTCTGGTTCTTTACTCATAACTTCACTTACAACACTTGACCATGGAAAGCTATCAATAATATATAAATACTCATCAGTAAATTGAAGTTTAATTCTCTTAAAAAAGTTAAACCTTAATTCACAAGTACTGTCATTTGGCAAGATGCTATATATTGAATTACCTAAAACTAAGAACGGTTTGTCTTGTATCAATAAAACATTTGCTGAATTAATTCCGAAAGCATTAGGCATAGTAGCGATATCCATTATACCTGAATACCTCATTTTTTTATTCTTTACATATAGTTTATTATTCTTAACAACATAAAAATAATCAAAAACCGATGCTTCTCGGTAAAGCGTGCGTGTTTTGACGTCCAATATACAATTAATTGTATAGCCGCATTTATCATAATTCAAAAGAAAAGCCGAATTCTTACTGAAAATATGGTTGCCTTCAAATATAAAAGCCGGAATATTTGTCTTGCTTATCAAAAAATCAAATGACTGATTTTGATAATACTGCAAATTTGGAGTATAAAAAAGCCATTTTATATAACTATCAATGTTGTTTGAATCAATTAATAGTGTCGTACCATCTTGACCACTATAACACCTACCAACCAAAGACGGATAAATTTTTCGATATATTTCTTTAGTGGAATCATTAAAGCAAATTGACCTTAACCGTTTGCCGTAACTTCCAGTAAGGAATTCAATTTCATTGCCATCTTGTACAACATTGCTGATTATCAAATGTTCGCTCTTTTTGCATACCGAAAGCAACTTTTCATTTTCTGCATCAAACAGCAAATAAGCATTTCCGTAATAAGAATTTTCATAGGAGCGAAGCAGTTCAAAATTTTCCTGTTTACAACAAAGCGTGCCATATGAATTGAATTTATCGGCAGAATCCTTTTTAATTTTCGCAATGCACGACGGAGCTACCTTTTTATCATAATTCAAACTTTGACTTATGATACCGTTTTTTATTTTCACTATCACAGATGAATACAACTCACTATTAGCACTAATAACGAAACCGGTATCTTTTTTATAGCCAATATCAGTAAACGAACTTGATTCATCACTAAGCACTCTGTGAATAATGGTTGAATACTTAACATCCCAAATATTAACCGCACTTTTATTGCCGGTTGCGAAATATTTTCCGTTTTCACTTATTGCAAAGAAATTCGGCGTTTCGCTTTCCAACGGAACAAAGCAAGCATCATTGCATAATGAATTTGAAAAATCCGTGTCAACACATTCCTTACCTATAAAATTACACAAACGCAAATCAAGGCTGTGCAAATCACAATCCTTAAAACTGTTTTTGTAAAAATATAATGTATTAACCAAATTTGTGGTTTTAACAATATCATCACAGGATTCAAAACACCTGTTAACATTACCGCCTTGTTTTTCTCGCAGTGAATTTAATTCGGCAAGCAAACTACTTTTATCAATTTCATAAGACAGAAACTTACAAATCTGCTCACTGAAAATAAATTTATCAAACACATCAAAGTTATTGTTGTTTACATCTCTGCCGATTTTTTTTGCGGTAAAATAATCAACACATATTTGATTTGAAAAGACAAGCTTCTGACTGCTTTTTTCATATTTTGCAATGCCATATTTTTCAAGCATTAAAACATCGGCTTCAAAATCATTTATATGCTTTTTACCGAAAATTCTTGATACTAAACGCACTTTACCATTATGCGCCAAAAGCAGTTCAACAAGTTCTTTTTCGGTAATATATTTTGTTTTATGCTCTGCACAATAATATGCCGTTTTTAAAACAAAATCATTATTGAGAACTTCGTTAAATCTTCTGTCCATAAGCTGATGTTCTGAATTTATCATTACATCGTTGGCAGAATTTGTTTTAATCAATTCAATATACCACCAGAGCATTAACGGAGTAGATATTATTGAATAAACCTGTTCTTTAAGATTTTTGAAATCAAAGTTAGGTGAATCCTTAAATTTATCCTCTAAAATAGATATTATTTTTTCTTTTGAATGAGGTTCAAGTTTGAGCACTTTGAAATTTTCAAACACCTTACCGTCATTAAAGGCAGAGGAAACAATAACGCAACAACCCATTTTAACAAAATTTTCTATAATATTTGTTACATCGGCAATACTTTCATTATTAAAAGCGTCCTCATAATGATTTATAAGCAAGTCATCGTCCCAACCTCTTACAAGATAAGAACCACGGGGTGTATTTATCATTTCCTCTATATAGGCGGATACTCCATATTGAGTTTCAAACATTTCTCCGCATATTTTATCAAGATGCTTGTAAGATTCAATAAAACTCATATATGCCTCCGAAATTTGATTATTTATCCGCTGCAATACCGGATTTCATCCAAGCGTCAA
>OJAW01001024.1_pt1 | contig 17354 bp, 13 predicted proteins | sample 1589151 | NCBI WGS metagenome assembly OJAW01 (sample SAMN03283290) | human gut metagenome | biome: human-associated habitat; material: feces | host: Homo sapiens | place: Peru | collected 2012
ATGTCGGCTGAATGTACTCGCTGCCGTCCTTGCGCATAGCCTGCGTAAGTCTGCCCGAGAGGTCGTATGTATAGTGGAACGCCTTGTTTGCACTGCCGTTCTCCGTATAGCGTTAATCCCGAATAGCCGTCATCCGCATAGATTTCATAAATAGGAGACCCTCGCTCGTGGCAGAAGTCCTCCAGCATCATCTTTTGCGTTTCAATGCTGACGCTTTCGCCTGCCTGTTCGTCATCCTTGCTGAGTCTGCAATAGACTGCTGTGCTGTAAATGGTTTGCTCATTCCTCACTTGTTCCATGTTCTGCTCCTTTCCGGGAACGAAGTGAATCCTGAGATTGTTCGGTTTCTTTTATTATACCGGGGTATCTGTTCTTCGTCAATACGGCAGCATTTGACAAAAACACTACTGCAAAGACATCCTTCGGATTTTGCTTGCCTGCGAAACACTCGTGAACAATCAGCCTGATCTTTCTCATAGTTGCCTCCTTTACCGTGAGAGTAACAGTCGGAGGGAGAAAAAGCCCTCCAACTGTTTCCTCACTTAAAAGCAAAAATGCAAGTCTCAATTTTGAATGTTCACAAAATATTTACATGTTACAGGTTATCTGCTATGTGCCAGCAAGCATCGCCGTTGTGATACCACAAAGGCAAAACTTGTCAAGAGTACTCCTAAAACCTTTAAGGGCTTGGGATTATCCCAGCAAACTGCCTTTTGTCCCCAAAAGGCGATGCTTGCTGGTATGTGTCATTTTTAACTAGGTTGTTTCAAAATCAACAAAGTTCTTATATATAGTTCCACAGTTGTTGCACTCAAGTGTTATCCATATCCAAGTAAAAGCATTATCTAGTTCGGTTATTTCAAGTTCCGCAAGTTCTTGAATATCAGGATATTCATATTTGATACCAACAGAAAATCCTCCATTTCGGCAGTTCCTGCAATCAATAGACTTAGTTTGTACATGTGTATATTGCTCTTTTCCACATTGCTCATACCCATCACAACTGCTATCAAATATTGAGATAACTTTACCACACTTTCTGCAACGAACTTCTATTACAGTTTTGTCATTTTCCGGAAACAGGCGCATTTTTGAAAACATACTGTGTTTTATTTCTCCAACAACAAACACTTCAAAATCATGGTCATTACAGCATGTAAGTATTCCTTCAATTGTGCTGCTATCGCCATCCCTTGTTTGACGTGTCGTTTTAAAATACGGTTGAATTTTTTTAGGAATCAATTTCATCCCCCCCCTTATTTAAACAATCTTCTAACCCAATTAACAATCTTTCCAACAGACCCCGAATTGTTTGAAAGCATGTTGGACATCTTGTTAATAATATAATTTGTGCTTTGCCTTGGACTCACAACTTCTACTAACTTATTCATACCTTTTTTAGCAATACCAATAACATCGGGTCGACTTGTTCCATTTAGCCCCATTGTCTTTAAGGCTTTGTTCACACCAATCTGCGAATACTGTCCCGATGCTGCCATTTTACCAGCTTCCATATTTGTCGCTAGTTTATGCAGAGTTGATCCATGCGCATTTCCTACAACAGTTGTTGCGCCAGTAGCTATATTTAATCCCGCTGAGGCAGCTCCTGTTGCACCGCCTATTAATGTTCCAGACATAAACCCTGAACATGCGCCATCTAATGCACCTTGCCATCCTCCTGAAATGCCGCCTCCAATAGCTCCCATTACCGCACCAGAAGCACCACCAGCAATCGCCCCAGAGAGTGCAGCTCCGCATATCACCGCTGCTGCACCACCTGTACAAACAGTAGCTACTGCCAATCCTGCAATCGCAACAGCACCAACCGTAACTTTTAACCAATTAGGCATAGACCAGTTACCATTAACATCAAAGCGGTTAACTGGGTTATTCAAACAATACGCAAACAGATTATAACTTAGCGGACTACCATCTGCACCGAGATAGTCTATATCGTCCGCATTAATAAACCTACCTATCTCCGGGTTATAATATCTGCTGTTCAAATAATACAGATTACTCTCGGTATCGTAGTAATATCCCCTGTATCTGAACGGGTTAAGTTTCCCGATACTCGAAAGAGATGAAAGGTTCAATATCTTTCCGAACGGGTCGTATCTGTACGTCGCAGCGATATTTCTTGATTCGTCGACGATATGCGTTACGTCGCCCTGGAGGTTATAGACGTAATAGTATACCTTGCCACCCGTCTTAAATCCCACGCGGGTGCCGTCGGAGGTGTAGAAGTAATTTATCAGCGTGCCGCCGCGCTTCTCGGATAGTACTCTGTAACGCCTAAAAGTTTACATCTGATTGCAAGTATGGCTGTGTTTAACAAGGATGAGAACGCAGGCAGGCTGTCGCCTGTCAAGTTTGAAGACGCAGTTAAACGCAGTCAGACGAAGCAATGCTTGTAAGATTTTAGGCAGTACAGAGTACAGGTACTTCACGTACGCCGTCGGGCAAGCCTCAAACGCCGTTTAGGACGACGTTTTCGGTTCGGTTAATCCATTCCAAACGTTTTTTCCTATCCCCGTGTTTAAATAAAAATTCAACTTTTTAAAGAATAAACAATATATGTAGGTAAGACATTGTATTCCCGGGGTAAGGGCAGAAATTTTTAATTATGATTTTGCCTTCGGAAACCCGCGGATTTTATATTGCTTACGCGATATTGATATGTGTTTTTATAAAAACATTATATCTTACAATAATGAAATTCAATTCAATATGAAAGGTTCGTTAAATTATGAATAAAGCACTTCGTAAAGCTGTCATTGCCGGCAACTGGAAAATGAACAAGACACCCTCCGAGGCTAAGGCTCTCATCGAGGAGATGAAGCCCCTCGTTAAGGACGCAGACTGCGACGTAGTTCTCTGCGTTCCGTTCATTGACATCCCCGCGGCTGTCGAGGCGGCTAAGGGTTCTAACATCCGTATCGGCGCCGAGAACATACATTATAAAGAGTCCGGTGCATACACCGGCGAAGTAAGCGCAGCTATGCTCAAAGAAGCGGGCGTTGAGTACGTCGTTATCGGTCACAGCGAGAGAAGAACATACTTCGGCGAAACCGATCAGACCGTTAATCTCCGCACGCTTGCGGCTCTCAACGCAGGCTTCAAGGCTATCGTTTGCGTAGGCGAGACTCTCGAGCAGAGAGAGCTCGGCTACACCGAGACTCTTCTTAAATATCAGACGAAGATGGCTCTTACCAACGTTACCGAGGATCAGCTCAAGAACGTTATAATCGCTTACGAGCCCGTATGGGCTATCGGCACGGGCGTTACCGCTTCTGCCGACCAGGCTGACGAGGGCAACGGCTTTGTCCGCGCCGCTATCGCAGAGGCATACGGCAGGGACGCCGCGGAGAGAGTAACCGTTCAGTACGGCGGTTCCATGAACGCAAAGAACGCCGACGAGCTTGTTTCCAAGGTCAACGTCGACGGCGGACTTATCGGCGGAGCTTCGCTCAAGGCAGAGGACTTCTCGATTATCGTTAAGGCTGCATCAAAGTAAAAGGAACGGGCGGATGCAAATTCGCCCGTAAATAATTTACGATTATAAGCTATTAAAGTAACAGTAAAGACGTCCGGTTTCGTTTTCTTCGAAAACGTTGATTATACCCGCTTTGATAATAACGAATATTCGTCAATCTCCGACGCGGGATAGTTTAAAAATAAAGATTTGAGCAGACACTGTCTGCTGCTCACCGAACACTGTTCACTCGAATAATTTGCAGAGCAAATTATTTTATTGAAAGGAAAATAAAATAACATGAAAAAACCTGTTGTATTATGCATAATGGACGGCTTCGGCATCCGTGAGGAAACAAACGGAAACGCCATTAAGGCCGCAAAAACTCCCAATCTTACAAAGCTTTTTAATGAAAATCCGTTTACGACTATCGGCGCGTCGGGACTCGACGTAGGACTTCCCGACGGACAGATGGGAAACTCGGAGGTCGGTCATACCAATATCGGCGCGGGCAGAGTCGTTTATCAGATGCTCGTTAAGATTTCAAAGGCTATCGACGACGGCGAGATTTTAAACAACAAACCCATCTGCGACGCTATGGACAAGGCGAAGTCGAACGGCAAGGCTCTTCACCTTATCGGACTTCTCTCCGACGGAGGCGTTCATTCGCACATTCATCACCTTTTCGGACTTCTCGAAATGGCAAAGAAACGCGGGCTTGACAAGGTTTATGTTCACTGCCTCATGGACGGCAGGGACGTTTCCGTAACCTCGGGCGCGGGTTTCTTAAAGGATGTTTACGATAAGTGCAGTGAACTCGGAGTCGGCAAAATCGCCACCGTCGAGGGCAGATACTACGCCATGGACAGAGACTTTGCATGGGACAGAGTCGAAAAGGCGTACGCCGCCATGGTTTACGGCGAGGGCATTCAGGCAGACTGTGCCGTAAGCGCCGTCGAGGAATCATATAAAAACGGCGTTACCGACGAATTTATCGTTCCGACGGTTATCGATAAAGACGGTACGGTTAAATCGGGCGATTCCGTTATATTCTTCAACTTCCGTCCCGACAGAGCCAGACAGATCACCAGAACCTTCGTCGACCCCGACTTTGACGGATTCGAAAGAAGGAACGGCTTCTTCCCGCTTAACTACGTCTGCATGACCCAGTACGACGAGACGATGCCCAACGTGAGCGTAGCTTTTCCGCCCGAGGAGCTTAAAATGACAATGGGCGAGTATCTTGCGGTAAATCATAAAACTCAGCTTCGTATCGCCGAAACGCAGAAGTACGCGCACGTAACGTTCTTCTTCAACGGAGGCGAGGAAAAGACGTTCGAGGGCGAGGACAGAATACTGATTCAGTCTCCCGACGTTCCGACGTTTGACCTTAAACCCGAGATGAGCGCGTACGAGGTATGCGACGCCGTCTGCGAGCAGATAAAATCCGGCAAATACGACGTTGTAATTCTCAACTTCGCAAACTGCGACATGGTAGGTCACACGGGCGTATTCGACGCCGCCGTAAAGGCTGTCGAAGCTGTTGATACATGCGTAGGCAGAGTATGCGACGCGGCTCTTTCCATGGGCGGAGCTGTTCTCATCACCGCCGACCACGGCAACGCCGACGAGATGATAGACCCCGACGGCAAGCCGTTTACGCCTCATACGACGAATCCCGTTCCTCTGTGCATTGTCGGCTATCCCTGCAAGCTTAAAAAGACGGGCAGACTCGCAGACCTTGCACCCACCATGCTCGAAATCATGGGACTTCCCCTGCCTAAGGAAATGACGGGCGAATCTATGATTGAAAAATAATAATGAAGCCGGCGGTTTTTAACAGGCTTCCGGATTAGCTTACGCGTCTGCCGTCGTTATTCCGATTTTGACATCACGGCAAAGCCCTTTGCAGACCGCCGGAAAACAATAAAGGAGACATTGCATTGTTTGTTCTTGACCGCACATATGATCCCGCGGAGCTTGTCCGCTCGAACATGCATACTCACTCTGTTCTTTCAGCCTGCGCAAAGAAGGAGATGACGCTTGAAGCGATGATTCGAACTGCGGAGAAAAACGGGATTACCACGCTTGCTGTTACGGATCACTCCGGTCCGGATGACGACAGAAACGTATCGGAAGATTATTATAAATACAAAAAACAGCTCGAAACCATCGATACCCCCGTGCGTGTTCTGATAGGAGCGGAGCTTTCTGCATACGGAGTTGGGCTTTACGGCGCGCCGTACGAGGTTGACAAATTGCTTGATTTCGCGTCATACTCCCACGTTCATTATCATCTTAAATGCTGGGAACAGCCCGAGGACAGAAGCCCCCGCGGTTATGCCGAGCATGAGCTGAAGGTGCTTAACGCGCTTTTTGAAACGGATCGTGCGGACAACATAGCTCATCCGTTTTCGCCGACAAAAATGGATTTTTTCAACGAGGAGCAAAAAAAAGCCGTGCTCGCCTCAATAACGGACAACGAGCTCGGCGACATCCTTGAAAAGGGCGAACGCGCCCAATGCAGCTGGGAGCTTCATACTCCTACTGTTTTTTCGTTCCCCGATTTTTCGCGCAGGATGTTCCGAATCGGAAAGGAAATCGGCGTCCATTTCTGCGTAGGCACGGACGCGCACAGTCTTTGCGCCATTGCGCAAGAGGGAACGGCAGAAAGACTTTCGGAGATTCTTCTGTAAAGCACAAAGCAGGGCGGTACGGCTCGGGTCTGTCCGTTTTGCATTCTGTTCGGAAAGCGTCATGCCGAATGACGGCAGAGAATATATTTTATACATTTGTTAAATACTATTATTCGACGGCGAGACGGTTATCCTGTCCTGCCGCCGTTTATTATCTGAATTTATTTTTTACGAAGCTGTTTGACGCGCTCCGATTTTTATTATATAGCATGTTTAATATACAAATGACAATTTTTTATACAGAATACTGCCATGTTTACAATCAGTTCATATGATAATATTATTATCATGAATGTAAGATAAACATTCGGAGGCGTCTTTTATGAAACGCGGTTTGGCAGTAAAAGCAATCGGATTCAACAGACTTGTGGCGATATTCGCCGCCTGCTGTGTTATCGGATTCGCCGCTGAAACGGCATGGTGCTATATAAGGCACGGGTTCATAGAGAGCAGAAAATCGCTCGTATACGGACCCTTGAGCGTGGCATACGGCATGGGCGGAGTGCTCCTGTCACTCGTTCTCTACCATTTCGAGGATTGTAAATGGTATCAGATTTTTGCCGTCGCATTCGTCGTCGGCTCCGCCGCGGAATATATATGCTCGCTCGGACAGGAGATCGTTTTCGGCTCCGTCGCATGGGATTACAGCAATCTCCCGCTTAATATAAACGGCAGAGTATGCCTGCTGTACTCGCTTTTCTGGGGCGTGCTCGGCGTGTTCTGGGTCAGAGTGTTCATGCCTCTTACTGACAGGCTGTGCGATTTTGTTCCGGCAAATATAGGCAATGTCCTTGTTGCCGCGTTCTGCATGTTCTTTATTTACGACTCCGTTCTATCCGCCGCCGCGGCGACGAGAATGAACAGGCGAGACGCGGGCGTTCCCGCAAAGAACAGCATAGAAATGTACCTCGACAAGCATTTCGACGACGACAGAATGCACAGCATTTATGCAAACTCGAAAAAGGTCGAATGATTTTCGTCCCGATTAAATTTAACGATTCTGTTTTTTCCTTTTTTCCCTTTTCATTTTCAATACAAAAACGAAAAATGCCCGAGGATTTTAAACCCTCGGGTGTTTTTCCGGTTTAAATTTGTGTGATAAACTGCAGTCGGCGAATAAATCTGTTATTTTTTTAACGCAAAGAAACGCGAAATCGTTTCAGCATGTCAAAATTTAAGCAGTTCTTTCATTCTCTTTGCAGCTTCCCTTGTGTCGTCGGGATCTCCGAACATGGAGAGCCTGAAGTATCCCTCTCCGCATTTGCCGAAGCCCTCGCCCGGAGTGCCGACGATCTGCGCCTTGTTCAAAAGCAAATCGAACATCTCCCAGCTTGACATATTGCCGGGGCATCTGAACCAGATATACGGCGCGTTTTTGCCGCCGCAGTACCATATTCCGAGCTCGTCGAGAGCGTCCATCAGCACCTTCGCGTTGCGCTTGTAAACGGCTATGTTTTCGTGAATTTCTTTAAGTCCGTTTTCTGTAAATACAGACGCGCCGCCGCGCTGGAGAATGTACGAAACGCCGTTAGTCTTAGTCGTGCGGTTGCGTACCCACATGGCGTTGAAATTCATCCCCTCGCGTTCGAGCGTTTTCGGAATAACCGTATATCCGCATCTCGTGCCGGTAAATCCCGCAGTCTTTGAAAGCGAGCTTATCTCGATAGCGCAGGTACGGCTTCCCTCGATTTCGTAAATGCTGTGAGGAAGTCCCTCCTCCTCGATAAACGCTTCGTATGCCGCGTCGAAAATGATAATCGAGCCGTTTTTGTTCGCGTAGTCGACCCAAAGTCTGAGCTTTTCTTTCGTAAATACCGCGCCCGTCGGGTTGTTGGGCGAGCAGATATAAATCAAATCCGCCTTAACGTCCTTATCGGGAACGGGTGCGAAGCCTACCGATGCGTCGGAGGGGAAGTGGATTATCTTATGACCCGCTATAATATTTGCGTCGACATACGCGGGGTATGCGGGCTCCATTATGAGCGTAGTGTTGTCCGAATCGAATAAGTCGAGGATATCGCCCAGTTCGTCGCTTGCTCCGGAGGATACGAATACCTCGTCGTTTTCGAGGTCGATTCCTCTTGATTTATAATAATTTTGAACGGCGTCCTTGTAAAAATCGGCTCCGCATTCGGGCATATAACCGTGAAAAGTCGATTTGTCCGCCTGATCGTCGACAGCCTTGTGAAGCGCGGTGATAACCTCATTGCAAAGCGGAAGCGTAACGTCGCCTATACCGAGTCTTAATAAATGCGTTCCGGGGTTTGAATCCGTATACGCCTTTGTTTTCTGTGCGATATTGTAGAAAAGATATGAGCTTTTAAGCTCTGAATAATGCCTGTTTGGTTTAATCATCTACGGTCTCTCCTTCGTAAATCATGGCGGCGGGGCCTGTCATTGTTACCGAATAATCCGACGAAACGCTTATAAACAGCGAACCGCCGTCGAGCACGACCTCAACATCCTCGTCAGCCGGGCAGAAGCCGAGACTGACAGCCGCCGAAACGGACGCGCACGCGCCTGTTCCGCACGCCATGGTGATACCGCTTCCGCGCTCCCAGACTCTCATTCGGATTTTATTTTTATTTATAACGCTTACGAATTCGACGTTGACTCCGCCGGGGAAGGCGTCGTGCCTCTCCATAGCCGAACCCGTCGTTGTAAGCGGAGCGTTTTCTGCGTTTTCGACAAATACGACAGCGTGAGGATTGCCCATTGAAACGGGTACGTATTCGACGGTTTCGCCGAGAACCTCAATTTTATTCTTTTTGCCGACAACGGCTTTGCCCATGTCGACCCTGACTGACGAAACCCTGCCGTTTTCGACGTTTAATTTAAGAATTTTAATGCCCGAAAGCGTCTCTACCGTGATTTCGGTCTTATCGGTATAGCCCTTGTCGTAGACGTATTTGCCCACACATCTGATACCGTTTCCGCACATCATTGCCTCGCTTCCGTCGGCGTTGAAAATACGCATTTTAAAGTCTGCGGTTTTTGACGGCAGAATCCATATCATACCGTCGCTTCCCGCGCCGAAATGACGTTCGGAAAGCTTAATCGAAAGCTCTTCGGGGTTTTTCGGTTCCTCGGTCGAATATACGTAAAGATAATCGTTTCCGAGCCCGTGCATTTTTGTAAATTTCATGTTTTCTCCTCTTGAACAATAATTCAAATCATTTTAAAACATAAGCTGTTTATGCAGGTAAAGACAGAAAGTTTTTACAATAATTTCAATTTAATTATCATCAGAATCCGAACAAAATCATTTCCGCTCACTGACTTCTGCACACCTATCACCGAAAAAAATAAATTACGTATAAGAATTATTTTTTTGCGTGCTTGAGCGCGGCTGCTATAAAGCCCTTGAACAGCGGGTGCGCCTTATTGGGACGAGACTTAAACTCGGGGTGATACTGAACTCCGACGTAGAAATCTCTGTCTGTAATCTCGACCGTCTCTACGAGTCTGCCGTCGGGCGAAAGTCCCGAAAGTGTCAGTCCGTTTGACGTCAGAATCTCGCGGTAATCGTTATTGAATTCATAACGGTGACGGTGGCGTTCGGAAATATTATTCGAATTATAACAGCGCTCCATCGTCGTACCCTCTTTGATAACGCAGGGATACGCGCCGAGTCTCAATGTACCGCCCTTGTCGATATCGTTGCTCTGTCCGGGCATGAAGTCGATGACCTTGTGCTTGCCGAGCTCGTCGAATTCGCCCGAATTCGCGTCGGGGATACCGCATACGTTTCTCGTGTATTCGATAACGGCAATCTGCATGCCGAGGCAAATGCCGAAGTAGGGGATATCCGTCTCTCTTGCGAATTTTGCGGCAAGAATCATTCCGTCGATTCCTCTGCCTCCGAATCCGCCGGGGACGATGATTCCGTCAAGACCGCCGAGAACGGACGTGTAATTGTCGTTCGTAATCGTCTCCGAATCTATCCACTCTATGTCAATGTGAGTGTTGAGCGTGTAGCCCGCGTGGCGCATTGCCTCCGCAACGGACAGGTATGCGTCGTGAAGCTGAACGTACTTGCCGACAAGTCCGATTTTAACATGGTCGTCTCTGTTCTTGATTCTCTCAACCATATCCGTCCACTCCGCAAGATCGGGCGCGGGCGCGTCAATGCCTAACTCACGGCAGACGACAGATGAGAAATTCGCCTTTTCGAGCATGAGAGGAGCCTCATACAAAAACGGAAGCGTTATATTCTCGATAACGCAGTCGGGCTTAACGTTGCAGAAAAGCGATATTTTCTTGAATATAGAATCCTCTAAGGGCTCGTCGCATCTTAACACTATTATATTCGGGTTGATTCCCATTCCCTGAAGCTCCTTGACCGAGTGCTGGGTGGGCTTTGACTTGTGTTCGTCCGAACCGCTTAAAAACGGAACGAGCGTAACGTGAATAAACAGGCTGTTCTCTCTGCCGACTTCAAGAGATATCTGTCTGACTGCCTCGAGGAACGGCTGGGATTCGATATCTCCTATCGTTCCGCCGATTTCGGTGATAACGACGTCGGCGTCGGTCTGTCTGCCGACTCTGTAAACGAATTCCTTTATTTCATTCGTAATATGGGGGATAACCTGAACCGTAGAGCCGAGATATTCTCCGCGTCTCTCCTTATTAAGGACATTCCAGTAGACCTTGCCGGTCGTAAGATTCGAAAATCTGTTCAGATTCTCGTCGATGAACCTCTCATAGTGCCCGAGGTCAAGATCGGTTTCCGCGCCGTCCTCGGTAACGTAAACCTCGCCGTGCTGATACGGGCTCATGGTGCCGGGGTCGACGTTTATGTACGGGTCGAGCTTCTGCGCCGCGACTTTAAGTCCCCTTGACTTGAGCAGTCTGCCCAGTGACGCCGCGGTAATTCCTTTTCCGAGACCGGAGACAACGCCTCCGGTAACAAAAATATACTTCGTCATTTTTTTATCCTCCCAAATATATAAGCGTAAATTAACCTGCTTTATTCATCGTTTCAATAATTAAATTTTAATTTGCAACGTACATCTGCTTGTACGGATTTTTCGAGTCGGGCGTGACGAGCGTGTATTCGTCGTTTATTAATTTATCGTAATTCTCGCCGAACAGCTCGCAGTATTTCTTTATATAGGGTTTAATTAATTCAATCTCTGCTTCTCGAGCCTTTTCCTGCGAGGTCTGACGGGGAAATTTAATATTTTTGCAGTCTCCGCGCAGAATCATTTTTCCGCCGTGCATACCCGTGCAGGGGAAATTGCCGACTATCGGCTTATTGTCGTCGTTTAATCCGAGAACTATAATCAGTCCGCCTGCCTGGTACTCGCCTAAAAAGCTTCCGGCTCTGCCCCCGATTACGATTACGGGGATTTTTTCTTTATAAGCCTTCATGTGAATTCCGGCTCTGTAACCGGCGTTGCCTCTGACGAAAATTTCGCCTCCGCGCATCGCGTAGCCCGCCGCGTCGCCGACGTTGCCGTGAATCACTATCCGTCCGCCGTTCATTGTGTCGCCGACAGCGTCCTGTGCGTTCGAATTTACGGTTATGTCGGCTCCCGTAAGATATGCGCCGAGCGCGTTCCCGGGAATTCCGTATATTGAAAGCCTTATATCGCTCATGCCGGCGGCGATGAACCGCTGACCGAGACAGTCGATTATTTTACAGTCCGAATCGGATTTTCTAAGAGCCTCGTTCAGCTGTGTAAAATCAAGTCCTTTTGCGTCTATAACAGTCATATTCCGTATCCTCCGTCGTTACGGCTGTGAATACGGGGCAAAATTAAAAAAACTTAACTCCGTATAACATTTTACGCCGTAAAGCATACCGTTGTCAAGTATGCATATCAAAAACAATTTTATTCTCCCGCGTGCGAAATGCCCAAAATTTCGAGCTCCTTTTCCGTCATTCCGACTCCTCTTAACATAAGCCGGTTTCCGCGCAGAGCCTCAATCGAATTTATACCCATTCCGCCCATCAGCTCCATTATCTCGCGCCTCCACGCGGTCAGCAGATTTACAAGTCTCTGCGCCGATACGTCCGGGTCGAGCCTTTTTACAAGCTCGGGCTTCTGCGTGGCTATGCCCCAGTTACAGTTGCCGGTCTGACATTTCCGGCACAGGTGACATCCCATCGCTGCGAGCGCGGCGGTCGCGATATAGCACGCGTCGGCTCCGAGCGCGACGGCTTTTACAACGTCTGCCGACGAACGTATACTGCCACCGGCTATCAGCGACACGCTGTTTCTGATGCCCTCGTCGCGCAGTCTCTTGTCGACTGATGCCAGCGCAAGCTCAATGGGAATTCCCACGTTGTCCCTGATTCTCGTCGGCGCGGCTCCCGTACCTCCTCTGAAGCCGTCGATTGCAATTATATCCGCTCCGCTTCGAGCTATTCCGCTTGCAATGGCGGCGATATTATGAACTGCGGCGACCTTTACAATGACCGGCTTTTTATAATTCGTAGCTTCTTTTAATGAATAAACGAGCTGTCTTAAATCCTCGATTGAATATATATCGTGGTGCGGAGCGGGTGAGATCGCATCTGACCCCTCGGGAATCATTCTCGTCCTCGAAACGTCGCCGACGATTTTCGCACCGGGCAGATGTCCGCCTATACCGGGCTTTGCGCCCTGTCCCATTTTAATTTCGATAGCCGCGCCCGCGTTTAAATACTTCTCATGAACGCCGAAGCGTCCCGAGGCGACCTGTACGACCGTGTTTTCTCCGTAGACATAGAAATCCTCGTGCAGTCCGCCCTCGCCGGTATTATATAATATTCCTAATTCTTTGGCGGCTCTCGCCAGCGCTTCGTGCGCGTTGTAGCTTATCGAGCCGTAGCTCATTGCAGAGAACATTATCGGCATGGAGAGTTCAAGCTGGGGGGAAAGCGACGTGTCGAGCCTCCCGTCGGGACGGCGTTTTATATTCGACGGCTTCTTGCCTAAGAATACTTTTGTCTCCATGGGTTCTCTCAGCGGGTCTATCGGGGGATTTGTGACCTGCGAAGCGTTTATTAATATTCTGTCAAAATAGACGGGCGCCCGGTTCGGGTTTCCCATGGACGAGAGAAGAACTCCGCCGCTGCTCGCCTGTTTATAAATTTCGTTTACCGCGCTCTCTGTCCAGTTTGCGTTTTCTTTAAACGTGCAGTCGTTTTTTATGATTTTCAAAGCGTGTTCGGGACAGAACGAAACGCATCTTAAGCAGTCGACGCATTTTGATTCGTCCGACTTCATAAGCCCTGTTTTCGAATCGAATATATGTACGCCGTTCGAGCACTGATTTACGCATATACGGCACGAGGTACAGCGTTCGCGGTTTCTTACAACCTCATATTCGGGAATAATATAATCAAGTCCCATCAGTACGCGCCCTCCTTTACTTTGACGATAACGGGTTCTCCGCCCATCGGCGCGCGGATGCTTCTGACGTCGGGCTCGACTGCGCGGATTGCGGATTCCTCGCTCGCAATGTAAACCATGTCGTCCTTTTCGCCGACGACCATGGAGCGGAGCTTCAGCCTGTCGTTTAAAGCCATAAGTCCGCCCTCGAATCCGAGAATTATTGAAAACGGACCTGTTATAAGAAGTCCTGGATAGATTTTTCTTAAATAGCTTAACTGATCGGCTTCAAGCGGAGGTCTTGACTCAATCGTGCTCCAGAACGGAGCGGCGATAACCGAGGCTGTTTCCTCGAGCGTCAGTCCCTGCCGTCTTAAAAGGTAGTCGGCAATATAGGTTATAACCTCGGTGTCGGTCTGCAATGTGCATTTGTAGCCGAACATCTCGACATAACGGCGGTTCGCGTCGTAGGAGGATATCTCGCCGTTGTGGACTATCGAATAGTCGAGCAGTGCGAACGGATGCGCTCCGCCCCACCAGCCGGGCGTGTTTGTCGGGTACCTGCCGTGCGCCGTCCATGAGTAGGCGGAATACTCCTCAAGTCTATAGAATCTGCCGACGTCCTCGGGGAAGCCGACAGCCTTGAACACGCCCATATTCTTGCCCGAGGAGAACACGTACGCACCCTCGAAACGCGTGTTTATATTCATGACCGTGCGCGCGGCGTATTCCTTTTCGTCAAGCTGTAATCTCGACAGCACCGACGACAGCGGAGCGACGAAATACCGCCATATAAGAGGAACGTCCGTAATTTCGGGAAGCTTTCGTATCGGAATGTTCTCGGCCTTGACGATTTCGAAGCTGTCCTTTAAAAACCGCTCGCATTCGACTCTTGACTCGTTGTCCGTGTAGAATATATGAAGCGCGTAGAATTCCGCGTAGTCCGGGTAAATTCCGTAGCCTGCGAATCCTCCTCCGAGTCCGTTCGAACGGTCGTGCATGGGAATCATGCTTTTGATTATTTTCTCACCGGTCATTTTGTTTCCGTCGCGTGAAATCATCGCGGATATCGCGCATCCCGACGGAATCCTGACCTGTCCCTCAAGTAACATAGGTATCACCGATTCTTGTTTAGTATAAAAAGAACAGAGTATTTGTGCGGCAAATAAAAAAGTTCGTTCCGAGGGGCTGTTATCCCCTCGGAACGAACGTCATTGCTCTGCTATGAATCGTATTTTATCACTAAAAAAACCGTTTGTCAATTCACACAGCCGTTTTCTCCGTTTAGATTAAAAAACATAATGTAATAAATCGGAATATAGGTAAAAATGACTTTTCAATAATATTTATACCCATAAATCATGACTTTTCAAATTTTCTGATTTTGTCTTCGTCAATTCCCACAAAAAAAAATTGAATTTTTTTGTGAAAAAGGGGTTGACAAAAGGCGAAAAACGAGTATAATTCAACGCATAGAGACAAAGGCGTCTCAGAGTTTCGGACTCTGGGACGCTTTCTCTTTTATGGGTAAAAGTTAAGACGGGACAAAGGCGTCCTATGCCGGTATTTTATATCGGAGCACGCCCTTGTCCCGTTCTTTATTTGCAGAAAATGAATTGAAAAGGAATTGAAAAGGAGAAAACATTATGACTACAGTATCTGATTATTTCGGCAGTCTCGTATTTGACGACAGAGTAATGAAGGCTACTCTTTCGGCGGATGTTTACGCGTCGCTCAAAAGGACGATAGACGAGGGCGCGAGCCTTAAAAACGACGTTGCCAACGCAGTCGCTCTTGCAATGAAGGACTGGGCGGTCGAGCACGGCGCGACTCATTTCACTCACTGGTTCCAGCCTCTTACCGGAATTACGGCGGAGAAGCACGACAGCTTTATCTCTCCCGCTCCCGACGGCAGAGTTATAATGGAATTCTCCGGCAAGGAGCTTATAAAGGGCGAGCCCGACGCGTCGAGCTTCCCCTCGGGCGGACTCCGCGCGACCTTTGAGGCAAGAGGCTACACCGCATGGGATCCGACTTCGTATGCATTTATAAAGGATAAAACGCTCTGCATCCCCACGGCGTTCTGCTCGTACGGAGGAGAGGCTCTCGACAAAAAGACTCCGCTGTTAAGATCAATGGAGGCTCTTAACAAGCAGGCTTTGAGAATATTAAAATTATTCGGAAATACCGACGTAAAATGCGTACGCACTTCTGTAGGTCCCGAGCAGGAATACTTCCTTGTCGATAAGGCTATGTATGAAAAGCGTAAGGATTTGATGTTCACCGGCAGAACTCTTTTCGGCGCGAAGCCTCCCAAGGGTCAGGAGATGGACGATCACTATTTCGGCGTTATAAAACCGAGAGTCGCCGCATATATGGCGGATTTGAACGAAGAGCTCTGGAAGCTGGGCGTTCTTGCAAAGACCGAGCATAACGAGGTTGCTCCCGCACAGCATGAGCTTGCCCCCATTTACACGACTACGAATATTGCAACCGACCATAATCAGCTGACAATGGAGATTATGCAGAAGGTTGCTTCAAAGCACGGACTTGTCTGCCTGCTTCACGAAAAGCCGTTCGCGGGCGTTAACGGAAGCGGTAAGCACAACAACTGGTCTATGGCGACCGACACTGGCGTAAATCTTCTTACCCCCGGCGAGACTCCGTATGAAAACGCGCAGTTCCTGCTGTTCCTGTGCGCGGTCATCAAGGCTGTCGACGACTATCAGGATTTGTTGAGACTTTCCGTAGCCACGGCCGGCAATGACCACCGTCTCGGTGCAAACGAGGCACCCCCCGCAGTCGTTTCGATGTTTTTGGGCGACGAGCTTAATGCCGTTCTCGAGGCTATAAAGAACGACGAAGCGTATGAATCAAACGGCAAAAAGATAATGAAATTGGGCGTTCACGTTCTGCCCAAATTCGCAAGGGACAATACAGACCGTAACCGTACGTCTCCGTTCGCCTTCACGGGAAATAAATTCGAATTCCGTATGCTCGGCTCTTCGAATTCCATAGCGTGCGCGAACATTATGCTCAACGCTTCTGTTGCACAGTCGCTTAAAATTTACGCCGACCGTCTCGAGGGCGCGGAGGATTTCGAAACCGCACTTCACGACATGATTAAAAAGACGATAAAGGATCATGAGCGCATTATATTCAACGGAAACGGCTACGACGACGCATGGATAAAAGAGGCGACAGAGAAGAGAGGACTTCTCAATCTCCGTACGACTCCCGACGCTATGTCGGCATTCCTTGATAAGAAGAATATAGATATGCTCACGTCGTTAAAGGTATTTTCCGAAACGGAAATTAAATCGAGATATGAAATTCAGCTCGAAAACTACTGCAAGACGGTCAATATCGAGGCTTGCACCATGATCGACATGGCGGAAAAAGAGATTCTGCCCGCCGTATGTGAGTACGAAAAAGACCTCTGCGAGACAGTATCGGCTAAAACCGCGGCAGTCGAGGGACTTAAATGCAGGTACGAAAAGGGCGTTATTTCGAGCCTTTCCGAACTGACGGATTCGATTGCGGACGCCGTTGAAGAACTTAAATCCTCCGTCGGCGAGTACGAAAAGATTGACGATATAACAAAAGCTTCGTTCTTTATAAAGGACGTGATAATCCCGAAGATGGACGCTCTGCGCGCTCCGTGCGACGAGGCGGAAACGATTACGGCAGATAAATACTGGCCGTTCCCGACCTACGGCGACCTCCTTTTCGGAGTTAAGTAAGGGAAAAGAGAGAATAAAATAACAATAACCTCATAAAACAATTTTGGGGAAGAGAATTGTTTTATATAGCAAAAGAGAGTCGAACTCATAAGGTTTATATCCACCCTCTTTCCGCTTC
>OJAW01001027.1_pt1 | contig 17310 bp, 17 predicted proteins | sample 1589151 | NCBI WGS metagenome assembly OJAW01 (sample SAMN03283290) | human gut metagenome | biome: human-associated habitat; material: feces | host: Homo sapiens | place: Peru | collected 2012
AGAAAAAAGTATTATCAGAACATTTTTAACCAAACAAGATGTAGACATCCCAGAAAATATCTTTCCCTCACCAACACAATTTCAAATAATAGAGTGTATTCTAGAAAGTCCCAGCCAAGAGATAAATCAAAAAGACTTAGAAAAACGGCTAAACCTCTCTAGAGCAACCATTTCCGGAGTATTACAAACCATGGAAAAGTCCAATCTTATTATGCGAGTAACCAATAAAGAAGATGTAAGAACCAAGAAAATTATCTTAAACGAAAAAACAAAAGAACTCTTCGAGAAAAAAAGAAAAATCATCGAAAAAACCGAACAAGAAATAATAAAAAATATTTCAGAGGAAGATTTAGAAACATTTTTAAAAGTACTAAATATAATGAAAGAGAATATAAAGAAGGAAGAAGGTAAAGATAAAATATGTTAAAACTACTGAAAAAATTCACAAAAAGAGAATGGTTTTTATCGTTTATTGCACTCTTATTAATAATCGTTGAAGTCTGGCTTGAACTAAAAATGCCTGATTACATGTCTCAAATAACAAGATTAGTTCAAACAGAAGGCAGCAAAATGGCTGACATTATTGCAAACGGTGCTTGGATGATTGGTTGTGCCTTTGGAAGTTTAATTGCCGCTATAATTGTTGGCTATATTGTTGCAAATGTAGCCGCTGCATTTTCTATGCAACTAAGAAAAAACGTCTTTAACAAAGTAGAAAGTCTTTCTATGAATGAAATAAAACAATTCAAAACTAACAGTCTAATTACTAGAACTACAAACGATATAACACAAATAGAAATGGTCATAAGTATGGGTCTTCAATTACTATTAAAAGCCCCAATAACAGCCACTTGGGCCATTCTTAAAATACTTAACAAAAGTTGGCAATGGAGTGTTGCTACAGCCGTAGCCGTAGTTATACTATTGTCAGTAATTGGAATGTTAACAATAATTGTTATGCCAAGATTCAAAATAGTTCAAAAATTAATTGATAAAATTAACGGTGTAACTAGAGAAAATCTAACTGGTATTAGAGTAGTACGTGCTTTTAATGCTGAAAAATATCAAGAAGAGAAATTTGCAGAAGCAAATAATCGCCTAACCAATCAACAATTATTTAACCAAACAATGTTTGCTATCCTATCACCAGTCATGTATTTAGTAATGAATGGTCTAGCCTTAGCAATCTACTTTATTGGTGCTTCACTAATTGATAGCGCCTTAATGGCTAATAAAATTGCTTTATTCGGTGACATGGTTGTCTTCTCATCATATTCTATGCAAGTAATAATGTCTTTCCTAATGCTTGCCATGATCTTTATGATGATACCAAGAGCCCAAGTCTCAGCCGAACGTATTAATGAAGTATTAGAAAAGGAAAGTTCTATTAAAGAAGGACCTCTAGATAATATTGATACCGAAGAAAAAGGTACTGTAGAATTCAAAAATGTTTCTTTCAAGTACCCAGATGCTGAAGAGTATCTTCTAAAAAATATTTCCTTTAAAGTTGGAAAAGGAGAAACCATAGCCTTCATAGGATCAACTGGTTCTGGTAAATCTACCTTAATAAATCTAGTTCCAAGATTCTATGATGCCACTGAAGGAGAAGTACTAGTAGATGGCATCAACGTTAAAGAATATAAAGAAGAAACTTTAAATAATAAATTAGGCTATATTCCACAAAGAGCCGTAATCTTTAGTGGTAGCGTAAGCTTCAACATTTCTTATGGTAAAACGCCAACAAAGAGAACTAAAAAAGATATAGAAGAAGCCATTCGTGTTGCACAAGCCAAAGACTTTGTCGAAAAAATGGACGACGGTTACAATACCCATCTTGCTCAAGGTGGGACTAATGTCTCTGGTGGACAAAAACAGCGTCTAGCCATAGCCCGTGCCATTGCTAGACATCCCGAAATATATATTTTTGACGACTCTTTCTCAGCCCTTGACTACAAAACTGATTCTATCTTAAGAAAAGAACTAAAAAAATATACTAAAGATGCCACTTGCTTAATTGTCGCTCAACGTATAGGTACCATAATGAATGCTGACCAAATAGTTGTTTTAGACAACGGTAAATGTGTAGGTATTGGTAAACATAAAGACTTACTACAAAACTGTGAAGTATATAAGCAAATTGCCTTATCACAATTATCAAAGGAGGAATTAGAAAATGAATAATGAAGAAAAAACATCTACCGAGTCTAGAAGACACGGCCCTCCAGGAATGCACGGTGGCATGGAAAAGCCAAAAAATCTAAAACAAGCCATTAAAAGACTAACCCAAGGCTTAAAAGATTTCAAACTTCTAATTTTAATATCACTTATCCTAGCCGCTGCCGGTTCAATTCTTGCCATATTTACCCCAAATATTATTAAAGACCTAACTGATGAAATATCTAAAGGTCTAGTTGTAAACAGTAATAATTTAGAACTAGTAACAAAAGAAATAACTAAAAATTTCTCATCTCCTGAAGAACAAGAACGTATCAAAGAAATTTTAAACATAAGCCTAGATGAAGAAACAGTTCTAACTATAATGTCTTCCTCATCTATTACAGTCGAAGAAAAATCATCATTTCAAGACTACTTAAAAACTGCTACAGCTAACCAAGAAGAAGCCTTAAAGAGTCTTACTAACTTACCAGATTCCCTTCTAAAGATAATTCTTAATGAATCAACTTATCAAGATAAGAAAATTACAACAGAGGATAAAATAAGTCTCTTAACTTCTCTAAATGATAACAAACTAAACCTAAGTAAAAATCTTCAAAGTATCTTATTAAAAGATATAACTGTAAAAAACCAAAAAATATCTAGTGCTGACCAAATAAAATATTTAAGTCTCATGGCTACTTTCCAAGACAAAAAAGATATTGATGCAACAGAGTTATATAAAAAACTAGATAAAATGCCAGCCTCAATAAAAAATTTAGTAGAACCAGTTATGAACTTAGAAAAAATTAAGAATATCACAATTCTCCTAGTGACTTTATATATAATCAGTGCTATCTTTACTTACTTTGAATCTATTACTATGACACAGGCTGCTAATAGATTTGCTAGAAAATTACGTAGTAGTATTTCTACTAAAATAAACAAATTACCCTTAAAATACTTTGATCAACATGCAACGGGTGATATTTTATCTAGAGTAACAAACGATATTGATACCATTGCACAAGCCATGAATCAATCTCTATCTACTTTAGTAAGTGCTACAACCTTACTTATTGGTACTATAGTAATGATGTTTATTACCAACTGGATTTTAGCCTTAACAGCCATTTTCTCTAGTTTATTTGGTTTTGTTTTTATGGCTCTAGTCCTTGGAAAATCACAAAAATACTTTACTGCTCGTCAAAAAGAACTAGGTAACTTAAATGGTCACATAGAAGAAATATATTCTGGACTTAACGTTGTCAAAACATATAACGGAGTAGAGGAGTCTAATAAAAAATTCGATGAATTAAATAAAAAACTATACGATGCCAATCGTAAAAGTCAATTCTTATCTGGATTAATGCCTCCTATGATGCAATTTATTGGTAACTTCGGCTATGTAGCCGTATGTATCGTTGGAGCCGTTCTAACTATGAATGATACTATCAGTTTTGGTGTTATAATTGCCTTTATCACATACGTTAGATTATTCTCATCACCATTATCACAACTAGCTCAAGCCATGACTCAAGTTCAAACAACCACTGCTGCTAGTGAAAGAGTATATGAATTTATTGATGAGGCTGAAATGAGTGATGAAAAAGATATTACTAAAAAGTTAAACAAAAATAATGTAAAAGGAAATATCGAATTTAAACATGTTTCATTTCAATATGATGGCAATGATAAACCAACTATAAAAGACTTCAGCGCTAAAGCCAAAGACGGTCAAAAAATAGCCATAGTTGGCCCAACCGGTGCCGGAAAAACTACTATGGTAAATCTATTAATGAAGTTTTATGAAATCACTTCAGGTGACATCGTAATTGACGGAACTTCTATAAGAGACTTATCACGAGAAAACATTCACAGTCTCTTCACTATGGTCTTACAAGATACCTGGTTATTTAGTGGAACTATAAAAGATAATATTGTCTATAATCATAAAAATGTCCCTGATAAAAAAGTTAAAAAAGTCTGCGAAACTATTGGTCTAGATCATTTTATTAAAACTTTACCAAACGGTTATGAAACAGAATTAGAAGACAACGAAACTATCTCAGCCGGTCAAAAACAATTACTAACTATAGCCCGTGGTATGATAGAAGATGCTCCATTCCTAATCTTAGATGAAGCAACTTCCAATGTCGACACTAGAACTGAAGAATTAGTTCAAAAAGCCATGGACAAATTAACTGAAGGAAGAACAAGTTTCATTATTGCCCACCGCTTATCAACTATTAAAAATGCTGATTTAATACTTGTAATGAATGAAGGAGATATAATAGAACAAGGAAATCATGAAGAACTAATCAAAAAGAATGGTTTCTATGCTTCACTTTACAACTCCCAATTCGATAATAAATTAAATTAAAAATAAAGTGTCTAACTAAATATATTAGACACTTTTATATTGTAAAAAAACTAAAGATATATTAAAATGAAATAGTAAGGTTGGTGTAAAATATGAATGATACAAATAACGTACAGCAAGTCCCAGTACCAAAACAAAAAAAGTCCCATGCCGGAGTAGTCTTCTTTCTTCTAGTAGTAGCCGGTTTCTGTTTTTATACATATTATGAGTATACAAATCATCAAATAGAAATAGCCCGTTTAAAAGAAGAATGTACCCCAGTCTCAACAACAAAGGACGAAAAAAAATTAGACTTAAACTCAACTATCGTCCAAGATTTATACAGTAAGGTAGCAACTAATATAAAAGAAGACGTTGCCGAACCAACATTTAGTGATAACATGAAATTATACTTAGCATTTAGACAAATTCCTCATGATAAAATATATAATTCTAACTGTAATCAGTTTAGTGATACTGCCATGCCGCTATACACTTGTCTAGATAACGAAAATTCAACTCCAAAAGCCTTTAAAGAAGAAACACTAAAAATAGAATACAAAAAACTATTCGGTGAAACTGCTACTTTCCAAAACGCTAACATTCAACTAGGTAGAAAATGTGTTGGTGGTTATCAATATATTGAAAGTAGGGGAGAATACGTTGAAGGATACTGTGCTCAAGTACCTACAACAAGCTACTATGCTGAAAAAGAACTAGAAAAAGTCATTTCAAAAGAATCAACAATTTATCTATATGAAAAAGTAAAATACCTTGCTAGTGCTGGTCAAAAAGTCCCAGAAGAATTACTATCAGGTACTTACAAATATACATTTAAGTTAGATACAAATTACAACTACGTATTATTAAGTAAAGAATTAGAACAATAGGAATAAGGTGAAAATAATGGAAATAAGAAAAGTAGTAACAGGAGTATTAGATGAAAATTGTTACGTTTTAATAAAAAATAATACTGCAATTATCATAGATCCAGGAGATGATTATCTAAATATTCAAGCGGCTATCGGTGAAAATAAAATTTTAGCCGTCCTAATAACTCATTCGCATTTTGATCATATTGGAGCCCTACGTAATTTTCTAACAAAACGCTCTATCAAAATATTGAAAAAGAGTAGTTTAGAAGAAAAAGAATATGAAATTGGTGACTTTAAGTTCAACTGTATTTATACTCCAGGTCATTCTAAAGACTCTGTAAGTTTCTATTTTACAGAAGATAATTGTATGTTCGTTGGAGACTTCATTTTTAAAGAATCAATAGGTAGAACAGACTTACCAGGTGGAGACAATACTGATATGAAAAATAGTCTTGCTAAACTATTAACTTATGATGAAAATATAGTTCTATATCCAGGACATGATGATGAAACAACCATAAAATATGAAAAAGAACACAATCCATACTTAAAATAGAAAGATCCTCTTTCTTTTTTTCTGCTCTTATGTTATTATACTAAGTCAAGAAAAGGGAAGGGATAATATGAAAGTATGGACAAAAGTACGTCTAAAAGACCAAAATAAAAAAATAGAGTTAGTAAGTAGATCACTAACCAACTATCTATATGCTTACGGTCCTGCTGCCGAAGTAAAAGAAAAATATAATATATCTGAAAATGACTTTGCCAAGATGAGTCAATATACTGCTAATCGTATCTCTGGAATCTTACTCCTATATCTAGCCAAAGATTATCAAAGGATAAACGATATAGCCAATAAATATAATGTAAATAACGAAGTAATCAAAAATATCTATCCAGAAATAGAAGGATACATATCCAAATAAAAAGTCATCACTCGATGACTTATTTTTTTATAAATAAAATAAAACACTAAGAAAGCCAATTAACATAGCCAAAACCAAAATAATTGATATAACCTTTACAACTTTTTTATTCATTAGTTAGTCACCTCATATTAATTATAAATTATTTGTCATAAAAAGTAAAATACATTTTAACATATCTAACCTAAACAAAAAATATATTTAACTGAGGATGATAATAATGAAAGAACTACTAAAAAAACTAAAAACTAAAAAAGTATTTATCATAATTTTTATAATAACCATTCTAGCCTTTATAGCCGGAATACTCTTAGTAAGTATTGAATCAAAAAGTAATAAAGAATTAATAACTACCAGCCTAGAAACATTCTTTAAAGAAGTAAAGGAAAATAATTAACAATTTTTCTTTTTTTATTTTGGAAGTAAATTTTACTATTTACATTTTTACCTTGACATAAAATTAGTATACATGGTAAAATATATATAGGAGGTTAGCTAAAATGAATGTTGTTGAAAAAGTTAATCAAATATTAAAACAAGCAAATATTTCAAAAGTTAATTTAGCTAAGTATTTAGGTGTATCTAGACAAATGATTTACAATTATTTTGATGGAGATGATTTGTCAAAGCTTCCTAATGACAAGTGTCAACTATTATATGAATTACTTGATGTTAAGTCTAGTGAAGAAATATTAAATATAAAATTGGATAATGAATATTTACAAAAAGTTAGTAATAAAATGTTTAGTACCAAAAAAAATACATCTAAAAAAGAAGAAGTTATTGAACTTTCTGGTCTTGATAAAGAAGAGGTTAATTTAATAAGTGATATTAGTTTAATGCTTAAGAATATAATTTTAGATAATAAGAGTAGAGAAGGGGAGGCTATTGAAACTGTTAGATATGTATATAATTTTATTCAGAATTTAAGTACTAATAAAGAACTTAAATATGTACTTGGATATTTCTCAAAGAATTTTGGTTATACTGATCCTAATAAATTTGTTTTTGATGAGAATAATCAATATGTATTTGAAAGTATTATGTATTCTGCGATGACTTTATATTCTAATGGTGGTGCTTCTAGAAGTAGACTTACTGAATCTCATAAAAAATGGGAAGCTATGCTTGCTTCTAAAAAAGAAGAAAAACTTAGTCGTACTCAGGAATTAAATACCGCTAAAATAAGAGCATTAAGAGAACTTGGTTATAATGAGATTGATAAGAATAATGCTAGTGAAGTTTTATCGAAAATAGCGGAAATTATGTCACAAAATTTTTAATACTATCCCCCTACTTTGATTTTTAAATTTAAATAGGGAAGATGATATATAATTTTATTAAATATATATAACTATATTATAGTGTATTTTAATTATAATATAGTTATTTTAATTTATATAGTAAGAAGATATATAATATATTAAATTATTAATACGAAGTTAAATTAATTTATATTAATATTATTTACAAAATTAGTTATAATATTAATAAATTATAAAAATAATTAATATTAGTTATAAACCTATATAATATAAGGATTTGAGGTTAACAACTATCTTACTTTTTAAATAATATCTTACTTCCTATAATTAATATTATGTTAAGTTCTGTTTTGAAGGGAATAATTGGCTATTATTTTTTATTTCCATATATTTACTCTACTTATATTGTATATATTATTATTAATAGTTAATACTACTAATGGAGGTAATTAAAATGAGTAAGAAAAATAAAACTTCAAAAAATGAAAATAATTTAAAGTCTAATAATTCTTTTGGATGTAATTGTCATGAAAATGGTTATGAATGTAACTGTCATGGTCATGAGAATGAACATTCTTGTAAGAATTGTAATGATGATAATAAAGAAGAAGAATAGGACTCCTACTCTTCTTTTAGTTTATTTAATAGGGAAGTAAATTCTTCTTCTATTTGTTTTAGTTTTTCTTTATCTTTGGATTCATATCTGGTTATTATGTTTGGACCGGTATTTGATTTTCTTATTAGGGCAAAGCCATCTGGGTAGATTACTTTGACTCCATCTATTGTATGATATGTATATCCTTTATTTTTTACATACTCCTCTACTCTATCTATTATATTGGCCTTTTTTGAGTCCTCTACGGTTAGTTTTACTTCTGGAGAGGAATAATATACTGATATGCCTTTTAACTCTTCTGAGACGGTTGTTTTCTTGTTTGAGAGTATTTCTACTAATCTTAATCCACCATATATTCCATCATCATTACCAATGAATTTATCTCTAAAATATAAGTGTCCTGAATATTCTCCTCCAAATGGGTAATCGTTTTCATAAGATATTTTCTTGGTATATGAGTTTCCGGTTCTTGTTTCTATTGGTTCAATGCCTAATTTTATTAATTCATCTTTTATTACGTTAGAACATTTTACGTCATAGAAGCCTTTCTTATTTTTTACTTTATTATAGATGTTACGCCATATTATTACCATATATTTATCTATTGGAATGTACTTTCCTTTTTCTGATACTACTCCTACTCTATCACCATCACCGTCAAAAGCTATACCACAGTCTGCATGTACTTCTAATACTTTTTTCTTTAAATCTTTAAGATTTTCTTCAACAGCAGGATCTGGTATATGGTTAGGGAAATTTCCATCAGAAGTATCATATAGTGGTATATATTCGATATTTTTATTTGATATGAATATATCTTTTGCTATTATACTAGTGGTTCCATTACCACAATCATATACTACTTTTATTTTATTTTCTCCTAAAGTAATGTGATTATTTATCATTTTTATATAATCTTCTTTAATATTATAGTTTGATATAGTACCTTTTCCTTCGGCATATATTCCATTTATTATTACATAGTATAGATCTAATACTTCTTTACCAAAACAGTTATGTATACCATTATAACTCATTTTAAAGCCATTATATTCTTTTGGATTATGACTTGCTGTTACCATGATACCACACTTTATATTTAGTTTGTCCCATGCGTAATAATACATAGGAGTGGTAACTAGTCCTAATCTTACGACATTAACACCACTATCAGTAAGTCCTTTCACTAAGTTTTCTTCAATTGTTTTAGAACTTATTCTATTATCGTATCCTACAATCATTGTATCTTTTCCATAACTTAGTAATTTAGTAGCAAAGGCTCTTCCTATATGATATGATACTTCTTCATCAATATCTTTTTTCCATATTCCTCTTATATCGTATTCTCTAAATATTTCTTTATTTAATTTCATTTTAATCTCTCCTTTTATATAATTCGTAATTTTCTTTTATTATATCGTTTGATACATTTGTATATATTTGAGTAGTTGTTATACTACTATGACCTAACATTTCTTGAATAGTTCTTAGATTGGCTCCATTATTTAGTAAGTGAGTAGCAAAACTATGTCTTAACATATGAGGTGTTATATTTTTATCTATATTTTCTATTACATGTTTTGTTTCTTTTGAATGTACACCAGTATGGTGAATTGTGTGATCTGGTTCATTCCAATAGGCAGATACCAAATTACATTTATTTTTATTATTACATGCATTATATATGTTGTTGCAAAGCTCTTCTATGTTCTTTGCGCCATCTGGTACAAAGTCAGGAAACACTTTATGATATGTTACATTTTTGTTTTGTGAAATAATTTTTGAATATATTGTTTCATATTTTAATATACTTTCTTCTATATTAGGTATATTTAATTTTTTTCCAGTGTAAAATTCTTTTGATGTAAATACCTCTATAATATCATTGTACTCTTTAAAATATGGCATCCAGCCAATCCAGCCATTTTCAAAAGGCGAGGTGCCAGAGTGAAAAGCTGTTGTGGCAGCAGTAGTAGTGCTTGGAAATACTGTTGTAATATTTGCTATTAAATTTTGTCTTAAAAAGCTTGATTCTTCTAAATTTTCTGTTAAGATTTCTGTTCCTAAACAGTCTAATATTAAAAATACTATATTTTTGTATTCTCTTTTTAGGTAATTATCTAATTCTTTCAATGTAGGATAATTTGAATTGATATTAAAAAAATTTAATATTGATGAACTCACAGACAAAATACTTCTATTATAGTCTGGGTATTGTATATTATAATTCATGCTTTAATTGCTCCTTAGTTTTTAATTTAATATCAAAGTGCAGAAAAATCTACACTTTGATATGGCTTATAACTCTTTATACTCATTTAAAAAATCATTTGCAACTAACAAATAATTAGAGGCTAATTTAAACAAGTCCCCTTCTCCAATAAATAAAAGTTTTTCGATTATTTGTGGTGGTAGGCATAAAATTGTTGATAGCTGATAGTCCAAATGTTTATGTAAGTTAACTGGATATTTTCTTTTATATATAAACAACCATTTAAGAAAATATATTCTTGATTTATATATATGGTCTAATATATCATTATTTCTTTGTGCAATTAAAATTTCTATTCTTTTATTGTATTTTTCTATTCTTGGAATTAACATATCTAACCGTTTTTTTCTCAAAGCCTCATCATAAAACGGAAAAAAGTTTCTTTGTATGAATTCTTTTTCCGGTATTTCGCCTATTAGTGAAATACCATGTTGATAAAAGGCTCCTAAAAACATATCCACAGAATCATGTGCAACAGTTTCTTCCATATTTTTGCTGTTAGGTAGCTCTGGTGCCATAATTGTTATGTCTATAACTATTTGTGGATGGTTGATATAAAATTCTATTCTGTCTGCAACATAGTCCACTACTATTGAAGGTTTTTTATCTATGAAATCACCTTGAGTGTTGTTAATTATATAATTAACAATATCCTCATACTTCATAGTGTACATTTTAGGTGTAAATACACATATATCAATATCTGAAACACCTTTTACAAAACCACTTTCATATGTAGTTGAGCCAAATATTTGTGCAGAAACAATTTTAAGATCCTTTAAATCTTGTATAAAATACCGTTTAATATAATATAATGCTTCTTTGTATTCGTTGAAATTAACCATGTATTTTCTCCCCTTTTCGCTATCTTTAAATTTATTTTATAAGCCCTCTTGCCTCATATAACAGTATTTATGCCAATTATTATATCGCCATTTTTTTATTATGTCAATTTTGTACAAATTAAAAAATATGCAAGCTAGAATATTAACTTGCATATTTTTACTAATTAACAAACTCCACTTCTTCTTTTACTTGTTTTGCTTTCACATTTATTCCTAATAGTTTACTTGCAACTTCATTAAATTTACATTCTGTTTCTGTGAGGTATACCTCTATATTAGGGCTATTAATAGTTGTGTTAGCTAACTTTTCTTCATCGATTAACTTTTCCTTTGCTTCTTTTGCTACATGCTCTCCAATATTAATAATTTCTACTCCTCCATTTACTTGTTTTTTTATTGTTTTAGTTAGTAAAGGGTAATGTGTACAGCCTAAAATTAAGGTATCAACTTTTTTAAGTGGTTTTAAATATTCTTTTATTGTTAGTTCTGCAATTTTGTTATCATACCAGCCTTCTTCAACCATTGGTGCTAAAAGTGGGCAAGCAATGCTTTGTATTTTGGCATTATTAATTTCTTTGGCTATTGCAATTTCCCAACCTTTGCTTCTAGTTGTTCCTGCTGTTGCTATTATTCCAATACTTTTTTTACCTTTTTCTTTTATGTATTTTACAGTAGGCTCTATAACACCTATTATAGGAATATTATATAGTGTTTGTACATATTCTAAGGCTTGGCTTGTTGCTGTTCCGCATGCAATTACTATCATTTTTACATTTTTATGTATTAAAAATTCCATTCCGATCTTTTGTAAGTTCTTTTATACTTTCTGCTGACTTACTTCCATAAGGAAACCTTTTAGTATCTCCCAAATATATAAATTTTTCATTTGGTAATATTTGAATCAACTCTTTTAGTACTGTCATTCCACCAACACCAGAATCAAATACACCTATTGGTCTATTATCCATTTCTATTTATCCTTTCTTTTTGCTTTATACATTATACTTCAATAATTGCAACTTTACCATACTTTTTTATAAATGCACATTTCAGTTATAATTCAATTATAATAATTTTTTGATTCTATTTGTTCATAAAAAATACCTCCACTATGATAAATTTATTTTACCATAAGGAAGTATTTTTCCGACTATTTATTTTTTACTCAAAATTTCTTATACTCTTCAAATTATTAAGTAAGCCTGTTGTAAGTATCTACTTCATATAAAGTAGAAATCTAAATGAAAAACGATTGAGACTGTCAGTCGCATTACCATAGTCACGATATTGTGTGAGTAGACTAGAATTGTAGTAATCGCCTCCTCTACGAGTACATGGAGCTGTACTACTGCTACCCACATAAGTACTGTACTCTGTGGTATATTCTCTTGTATTTGCCGCCATATCAAATATATTGCATACTTTGTCTCCTGTTTCTCCTGTGTTTTTTAAAGTTGTATTTCCATTTGTATCTCTATTTGCATTTGCATAATTAGTATTTCCCATTTCTTGTATATATACTATTGCAGTATCCCATGCATAACTATTTATTAAATCACTTTCTACATAGTTATTTCCACTATACATATTTTTACTTACCATTGCTGCTTGTGGTTGTGTTATAAAGTTCCATAATGTTCCTGGTGTTTTGTAATCCATGCTACTTGTACTATTGGCTGTTGATACCTTTGATAATGGTTTGGCATTGCCAAACTTTGTTGCAGTATCTGTTCCAGAACTATTATATCCACTTCCATAGCTTGCTTCATATCTTGCTATATAAAAGCCTTTATTTGCTTTTGTTTTGTTTATAAATGCCTCTAGGTCTTTTGCTGTGGTATTTGTTGCTGTTATATCACCTTTTTCATTTGATAATCTATTTTTATCACTTAATTCATAATAGCGGTCTCCTATTTTATAATTTGTATTTACTGTTCCATCTGCTACATTTGCTGCTGTTACTGCTGCATATTCTGAACCTTTTTGTACTAATGTTGGCTCTCCAGTTCCTTCTACTTTTTTAGTTGTAGAATTATATGCTCCATCAAATGTATATCTTCCTAATGTTATTTCTACTTCACTTCCATCATCTTTTATTATTTTATTACTTCCATCTGCATTTATATTACTTACTGGTATCCATACAAATTGATTACCTTCTTTATCTTCTATTACAACACCTTTTTCTACTGTATCTCCGGAGTCGTCTGCTATTTTAAATCCTCCTGGTACTACTACTTGGTTTCCTTTTTCATCTTTTGCTATTACTGTTTTACTATCAGTGTTTGTTCTATCATCTGATGTTAAACTTGAATCTGTTATTTTTGGTTTTTCTGTTGGGTCTTCTTTTCCTCCATTACCTGTCTTTTCGTCTATCCATTTGTCTAAATCATTTATTGCATTTAGGTCGCTCTTTTTAGCATCTTCCATTATATTTCCTGCATTTTTTGACTTAGTTAATATACCGTTTTCATTAAACAGTGCATTTAATGTCACTCCTGCTAATATTAATAACACTACTATTGTTACTACTAATGCTATTAGAGTAATACCTGCTTGATTTGAGTAATTTCTTTTTGCTGTTTTTTTATTTATTTTTATATCTTTACTTATTTTTGTCTCTTTTTTATTCAAGGTTATCTTCCTCCTCTTTCTTCTGTATTTTCTCTTCTTTTCCTTTTTGTAATTTAATATGTACATTTTTTCTTATGCACATTTACTCATTTTATAGTTATAAATTATATATCCTACTGTTTTACTCTATATTTAATTTTCAATGTTTCATAAAAAATTTTGTACATATTTTCTCCTTATTAGATTATCATAACATTTTTTTATTTTCAATACTTTTCTTTAATTTATATTCAACCTTTTCAATATTTTTTATACTTTGTCAACAGTCTGAAAAAATGAATGATAATAAATCATTCATTTTTCAATATTATTGCTGTTTTTTCAATTTTTCAATTTCTTCCTTTGTTAGTCCAGTTGCTTTAATAATTACTTCTATTTCTACATCTGCTTTTAATAGATTCTTTGCTATTTGTTTTGTGCCTTTTTCAATTCCATCATCTACACCTTTTGCATATATTGCATGTTCATCTCTTATTGCTTTTTCTCTTAACTCTATTATTCTCTGCATTTTCTCATCTTCACTTATTCTATCTAGTTTTTCTACTGCTTCTTTTAAATTTTCATTTTCTTCCATTCTTCGTGCCACCCTTTCACTTTCTGGATTTTCCAAAAACATTAGCCAATCTAGTAATTGGTCTTTTTCATTTTCCTTGCCACTTATTTTCGTTAGTTCAAATTATATCAAGCTCGAACTTTTCTGTCAATATTAGCTTTTTAGCACTATTAGTCTCTATTATTTTCCATACACTGTGATATGCTAGCTCTTCTAAACCTTTTATATTAAAATCTGCTATTAGTATTACTATTGTTTTTTCTAGTTTTTTATAGTCCTCTCCTGCTCTGATTTGCTTTGTATACATTCTGGACCAATAGTATAATATTCTTTCAATAATATTGTTTTTATCTATTAGCTGCATCTCTATATTGCATTTTTCTTTTCCATCTAGTTCTGTTATTATATCAAGTACTCCCAATTTATCATCTTTTAATTCTTTTCTTAATATTGGATTTTTGTCTAATGATATTTTTTCTATTTTTCTTTTTAATATTTTTTCTAAAAAGTCTTTTGTTATATTTTCACTCCCTACTTTTCCAAATATTGCTTGAAATATTATATCCATTTTTGGTGAAAATCTTTTAACTTTCTTTTTTGATTCTATATTATTAGGCTGTTTCATCTATAAATTCTCCTCTAAATTTTGTATTTTAGTCGCACTTTTGCAAAACAAATACACCTCTCATTCTTGCTAATTTATATTTTCATTGTTTGTGGAAATCTTAAGATTTTAATTTTTGTAGAACTAATAATATTTGAAATAACATTGGCTTCAGATAATTATAGAAAATTAAAAATTTGATAATTAAGATTCTTAAATAATTCAAAGTTCAATTAAAATATTGTTTTGAAAATAATTTATTGCAAAATAAAAAACGCAACTAAGTTAGTATTGTTATACTATACTTAATTGCATTTTGCAAGTAAAATTATATGACAAATTTCAGCTTTTTTACCTATATTTATTCAAAACTAATTTTACTGTTTATTGGACAGATTTGAATAAATGTTTTTCCGTCATTTACTTTTATTTCGTTTCCTTCTAAGTCTTTATATACTGTTTGGCTGCTTCTTGAGGTTTTGTAGCATTTAATTGGTATATATTTTCCATTTGTAATATAATAGCCGTCTAAAGTTTTTACATTATCTAATGTTTGTCTTCCTTTTCCACTTCCATCATCTAAAGTGGTGTTTTTACATTTTGTTATAATAATATTTTTAGTTTTTACTGTGTTTTTGGTATTCCAATCTGTTTGTTTATTATCTCTTGAGTATCTAATATATTCTTTACTTTCTTCATCATATTCATATCTTACTGTATTATATGCTGAATATGGAATTGTTACTGTATTTGCTAAGTTTGTAACTTTGCCTTCTGTTTCGCCTTCTGCTGGTTCTTCTCTTTTATCTGGCAAATTTACCTCATCAATCACATAGTTAAGTACTGTTTTTTTGCTAGTTGTAGTTCTAAATTCTTTGTTTTCAATAAGTTTTGTCAATTTAGCTGTTGAAGTTACAGCATTATGTGGAGCATATCTACTACTATCTCTCCAGAAGTCTGTTGCACTTTCATATATTCCATTTATATCATCTACATTTAATTTTGTAATATCTGCTTTTGCTTGTGGACTTTGACCATAATGTATGCAAATAGCGTCATTTTCTAATACATAATCTAAGTAGTAATGTCTAGCACTTCTTAATGGCCCAATTTTGCTTATTTCCTTTCCTTTAATTACTGCCATTAATCTTGTTTCTCCGCCTTCAACAATCATTTCATATACTAAATCTGCTTGTTCCAAACCTGCTTGTGGCATTGCATTTATATTATTATCTATCATAAATGCAAGTGGTCTTTCAGTTCCTGCAAAGGTTTTTGGCTTTAATTCTTCTTTAGGTGTTTCTGGTACCGTATTTTCTGTACTTCCAACTTCTTGGCTATTTTTAAACTTTTCAATTCCTAGCCATACACTTACTGCTAATATTGCTAACAACAATAATATTATTACTGGTTTTATACTTTTCTTAGATTTTTTTCTTGACATATAAAAGCATCTCCTTTTAAACTATTGCCATTGCTCCTCCATATAGTACAAGTACTAGTATGGTTGCAAAACACGCACTAAATATTACCTCTGATAATGTATGTTCTTTTGCTGCAATTCTACTTTCAGCTAGTAAAATGGCTGTTACTAATGATAACATTAAAATAACTATATTATCTGTTAATAACCAAATGAGTGTATTAGCAGCAAACCCAATAGCTGCATGTCCACTTGGAACTAACTTTGAGTTTAGTCCTTTATGTTTATTAGATTTTGCATATGCAACTAATGCTAGAGCTGCAATCATTACAATTACCATTATTGCAAAAGATAAATGTACAGGATTACTTGTTACATTTTTCAAAAATGCTAAACCTATATCAGCCATTTTATCAAAAAATAAAAAGTATGCTACTATTATTGCATTTATAGTTGTTATTACCACTCCTCCTGCTGCAACATCTTTGGCTATTTTTGCCTTTGGATGGTATACATCAATATATAAATCTACTACTGTTTCAATTGCTGTATTTACCATTTCCGCAAATATAATAAGCACTATTGTAAATAAAAAACATAAAAACTCTGCACGATTCAAATTAAAAAATAAACTAACAATTACAACTATTACCGCTATTATTAATTGCTTTTTTATATTGCTTTGCGTTGTTGTTGCATATATTATTCCATTGAACGCATTTTTCCATGCATCTATGAAACTATGGTTTTTTAGTTCTTTACTTTCCTCTTTTTTTTTCTT
>OJAW01001029.1_pt1 | contig 17294 bp, 10 predicted proteins | sample 1589151 | NCBI WGS metagenome assembly OJAW01 (sample SAMN03283290) | human gut metagenome | biome: human-associated habitat; material: feces | host: Homo sapiens | place: Peru | collected 2012
TGTTTGGTGCCAGATTTTTTTCTGATCGGGATGTTGAAGGTCTCTTCGGCCACGTCAATCATCGTGTCATACGCCTTGGAACGTAACTTCTCTAATTCCATGGCCTTCTGGAGCTTCTTGTTCTCAGCTTCCAGCTCCTTCACCCGATCTTCAGGACTTTTCTTTGCCATAGGATCAGAGGGATTGGTTTCGTCCTGCAAAGATACTAATTCCTTTTCATTCACGTACTTGTCCATCCAGTTGAAAAGTATCTGCCGTGAACTCAAATGATACTTCTCAATAATCTGACTGGCCGGCATATGACCGCTGACATATTCGGCGACTATCGCCATCCGATCTTCTTCGGTAAACTTGAACCTGCCGGTTGGAACCTTTTTCCATTCGCGGCGTGTGTGATCTTGGTTCCATACCAAGACGTCCTGCATTATTGCTTCCATTTCACTGTACTCTTTCTCCCCGTACAGTGACAACTTTTTTCAGTTCAAGTCATTATGGCGGTAAACTAAAAGTATTCGATAACCCGTGGAAATCTATGAAGTTTTGATAGATTTCCACGGGTTATCGATATATTTTGATTAGTCGTGTTGTACACGGGGACTCCGGATGCCGGATAGACTTTTAGAAGCGAAAAAGGGAAATAATGTCACCAGTAAGTGCTCGGCAGCACTCACTGGAGACGAAAAGTAGGGCAAACGTTTCCCAAGAGTGCGGTATGCTCTCTTGAGGAGCAAAAGAGGCCGAAAGTGCTGCCGATGGGATCAAGCGCAAGCTTAAAGAACATAATCTCGATACAAAAACAATTTCAGGCAGGATCCACGTCAAGGGCGATGTGTCCTGAATATTTCCTTTCCTTCTCGAAACGCTCCACCGTGGCGGCGAGGATCCCCTTGTTCCTTGCGAGTGATCGGTCTTTGGGTAGCAACACTCTGATCTGCCGTATGTTCTGGCCGGAAACCTTGTCAACGGCAGGGGCGTACGGCCCGATGACATCCGGCCCGGTCTTCCCTCCGGCGGCGAAACCGGCCTCCGCGCCGAGCGCGCCGCGGATCGCCTCTGCCAGCTCCCGGCTCAGAAGGTCGGCCCTGGCCTGGTTGTAGTCCTTTATGATGACTCCGATGACTCTTGAATATGGCGGATAGCCGAACATCTTTCTTTCGCCGAGGAAGCGGGCCATTGTGCCGTTCCCGTCCAGTTGCCCCTCCATGCTTTGATAGACAGGGTGTTCAGGCTGGGAAGTCTGGATTACGAACAGACCCTTCTCTCCACGCCGTCCGCACCGGCCTCTGAACTGCTCCAGAAGCTGGAGCCCCCTCTCGTCCGCCCTGTAGTCTTCCTGTCCGAGAATCGAGTCGGCCTGAAGTACGGCCACAAGGGACAATCCGCTGAAGTCGAATCCCTTGGCAACCATCCTTGTGCCGATCAGTATGTCGATTTCTCCGTTGGAGAATTTCCGGATTGTGTCGGTCTCATATTTCCGGCTCTGTGCCGTGTCGCTGTCCAGACGTGCGATCCTTGCGTTAGGGAAGATATTGGCCGTTTCCTCCTCAATCTTCTGCGTCCCTGATCCCAGCGGCTTCAGATTACCGCCGCATTTCGGACACTTGCCGGTATATTCATACACCCTGCCGCAGTAGTGGCAGACGAGCCTTTCGCTTCCGTCGGCGCGCCTGTGCAGGCTCAGGCTGACGTTGCAGCAGCGGCATTTCGGAATTTCGCCGCACTCCTGGCACTGCACGATCGGGGAATATGCCCGCCTCTCCCTGAGAATCAGCACCTGCCGGTGTTCGCCGAGGCATTTGCCCATGTGCCCGATGAGTTTTCTGGAGAAACTGCCGATCATTCCGTTCTTGCGCCGCTCGGCGATTGTGTCGATGATCTCGATGTCCGAGTCTGCCGCGTCGTAGAACCGTTTGTTAAGTGTGACAAGCCCGTACCGACCGACGCTGCAATTGTAAAGCGACTCAAGCGAAGGTGTAGCCGATCCAAGAATGACATTGGCACCGAATATCCTCGCCATCATTATCGCCGTCTCGCGACCATTGTATCTCGGTGCGGGGGAGTCCTGCTTGTAGGACGTGTCGTGTTCCTCATCCACAATAACTAACCCTAAATCCCTGTGAGGCAGGAATATGGCGCTTCGAGTCCCGAGAACGGCATAGCCGTGATGATTTGTTTTCTTTATGGCTTCGCTGGATGAAGCCTTGATGGTCAGCGTATCTTCTGAGGCAGAGTCTTTTTTGACATTGGTGTTTTGGCTGACATCCACATATTCATTTATGTCTTTTGCTGACGCACAATGTCTCAGGGCAGCCGCCACATCCCGTTTCCTGACCATTGTCTCGCCGGAATGGAACACAAGCAGTTCAGGAAAGGTCTCACTGATTCGGTCCTCCAGCTGTCTGCTGAGCGCTATCTCCGGAACCAGATAAAGCACATTATTTCCTCTCTCCAGTGTCTCCTGTGCCAGTTTCAGATAAATCTCCGTCTTTCCCGATCCCGTAACCCCGTGCAGCAAAGCCGGCTTCCCCTTTACGAAAATCTCCTTTATTTTTGAATATGCCTCCTCTTGTGCCGCTGACAGTACAATCTCCTTTTCGGTTTTTACTGATGTCTCGATGGTTGAGCTTTGTAGAACCACAGCCTCATCCTCCGGCTGATATGCCATAGAGAAACGCTGGTCGGTCACTGATCCTCCATCTCCAGTCACTGATCTGCCATCTCCCGTCACTGAGCCTCCACCTCTGGTCACTGAGCTTGTGGTTCGACAAAGCTCCCCAACCATCGACGAGACCCTCCTAACCAATAATCCAATCTCTTCCTCCAACCTCTCCTTCTCAGCCAAATACCTTTCCCGACTCTCAGCCTTCCGAGCCTTCGCGGCCATTTCCGCCTTTTTCTCCACCCTTTCTTCCAGCCTCTTGATCTTATCCTCAATTTTAGCCCGATTCTTCTCTTCTCTCTCCTCTTTGAGTGCCTCATGACGAGCCTGTACAACTTCCTTTTCCACCTTCTGCGCCGGATAAGCAGCCTTGTAAACCTCTCCGACTGTACACAGATAATATTCCGCTATCTGTCTCCATAACGCAATCTCCTCTTGTGTGACCGGTTCCAGCCCCTCGGCCATTCCGACAATCGGCTTCACCTTGTCCACAATCCCTATCGCCTCCGCCTGTTTCCCGGCATTCTCCACGCTCACCACTCCGACATATTCCTTCCCCGCGAAATTCACCCGCACCCGCTCTCCGACCCTAACCTGCTCTCTGCCCCCCTTTTTCACTGGATTACCTTTTCCGGTTTCAGAATCAACTCTTTCGCTCACTGAACCACCATTTTCAGTCACTGAATTGCCCTCCACGCTCACTGAATCACCCTTTCCGGTCACTGAATTGCCCTCCACGCTCACTGAATCATCCTTTCCGGTCACTGAGCCTGTCGAAGTGACCGAAAACAAGCCAGACGCATCCCCTGCCGATTCACTCAATTCAATTTCTTGATAATAGAACGGCTCCCACTCCAGCCGGAGCGGAAGAATCACCTGTATGAAAATCCTACCTGTCACAGCAGCGAATTTAGCCAAAAACATCCACTCGGCGAAGAAAAACGCAAATTCTTCTCAAAAAAATTTGCAACCAAAAGAAAAATGCCTATCTTTGCATTCCCAAACGGAAACGGTGTCGTAGCTCAGATGGTAGAGCAATGGACTGAAAATCCATGTGTCGGCAGTTCGATTCTTCCCGACACCACTCCTTAGGCCGCTGATGAGTATTCATCGGCGGCTTTTCCTTTTTATATATCAGTATCAGATCTCCTCCGAGACGGGGCAGGGGCACGATTATCTTACCGTGAACCTATCATGCCTATAATCAAATGATTAGATAACTGTCTTCGGTTGGTTTACGCTAAAGACGATGCGCTATCTGCTTGATAAAAAGCATGTTATTCGCCACATGCTGATACACAGTAGGTGATGGATAACGTGCTGATCATCAGTCGTTAAAGTGTTCAGCTTTAGCGCATTATTACTATAGGAATAATCTTAATGTCGTGATTTATAGTGACTTGTCTGCCACGGCACCAATATTGGCAGCCAACAAAAAACTCTTTCCGGAATTTTGGTAACGTGCAAAAATCCGGAAAGAGTTTTCTGCTTGGCTCCACCTATGCTTTCTCCAGCCGACAGTCACCCGGAGCCTTGATGTTCCCGTCAAGGATGATCTCACCAACGGAGCCGTAGCGTATGAAGCCGGTGCGAGGGTTCTTGATGGATTGGACATGGCCTTTCACGGTGGCCTGGACGGAGGAATATTCAAAAGCCAGATCAGCGTCAGCGCCCATTGTGCAGTCCTCCAGTACGAGGTCGTCGCAGTAGCACAGAGGCTGGGTCTCGGTGATGTGGCAGCGGACGAGGCGGAGGTTCTTCGAGTACCAGGCAAGATATTCACCATTAATCACGGAATCGATGACTGTGACGTTCTCGGCTTCCCAGAAGGAATCCTTGGAGTTCAGGACGCAGTTCCGGATCTCCACGTTCTTGGCGTACTGGAAACTATAGTTGCCGTTAAGCTTGACGTTGGTGAGTTTAACATTCTCGCAGTGCATGAACACATAGTCGGCCCTGTCGATCACGCAGTCCTCCACATCGATGTCGCGGCAGTCCCAGAAGGTCTCCGTGCCGCCAGGAATCTGGACGTTCTTCAACTTGATTCCGTCCATCCTGCGGAAGGTCTTCGGAGCGTCGATGATAGTGTCGTAAATCTCGCAATTCCTTGAATACCATAATCCTGAGCGTGCGCCCACGGTCAGCAGGCTATCCTTGATGACGAATCCGTCACACTCCCAGAACGGATACTTGCCCTCAAACTGGCAATGTACGGCGGTGATGTTGCCGGTCTCCTTCAGGGCCGACTCACCGGCGTGGATCTTGACATTCTCAAGATAAAGGTCGTGCTTGCAGTACAGCGGTCTTTCCCCGCCGAATTCCTGATTGATGATCTTTTCCATATATTCAAGTGATTTTTAGTTTCATCCATTTCTCGCCCCGCAGCCTCCAGTAGAACAGCAATCCGCGGACATTCAGCTCGATGCACATCGCCACCCAGTAGCCGACGAGTCCCATCCGAGGTGTCAAAATCAGTGCCAGTCCGATGCGTATCACCCACATGCTTCCGAAGTTCATCACGCTCGGCACGAGGGTGTCGCCTCCACCTACGCAGGAACCGTAGCCGGCGATCGAGAATGCGTACAGTGTCTCGGCGAACGCTTCGATTCTCAGCACCTTGGCTCCCAATGCGATGACATCCGGATCCGAGCTCAGAAGCATCATCAGATCGGTCGCGAATATGAACATCAAGGCTCCCAGCAGAGTCATAATGCCGGCGGCCATCAGCATCGTGATCTGCGAGAATCGTTTGGCGACTTCCTTGCGTTTCGCTCCGAGGCTCTGGCCGACAAGCGTCGTGGCGGCCTCCTCGATTCCGTAGCCTGGCATGTAGCAGAAGCTTTCGGCGATGATGGCCAGGGCGTTGGCGGCGATGGAGATCGGGCCGAGCGGAGCCACGATGATCGTGCTCATGATGTGCGACCCTCGCATGATGATGTTCTGGAGCCACATCGGCGCGGTGATGCCCCAAGCGTTGCGCACAGTCTTGCGCCGTGGAATGAACGTGCCTTGTTCTCCTTTGATATTCAATTCCTTGGAGCGTCTGAGAATATACCAGATCACGAATAATGAGGTGACGACCTGCGCCGCACCAGTTCCCAGAGCCGCGCCAGCCACTCCCATCTCACAAATGTAAATGAATATGTAGTTGAACACCACATCAAGGCCGCACATTCCGGTGTACATCAGGCTCGGAATCTTCATGTTGCCGCTGGCCTGTAGCATTGAATTAGCGGCCCATCCGACAGCGCCTATCGGAATGAACGCTGAATATATCAGGAAATATTCAGATGCGTCCTCATTGATTTCCGGTGTTCCGCCGAGCCAGTGGGGGAGCGCCCCGCTGATGCTCACGCCTATCACTGCGAGAACCAGTCCGATGATGAAGACCGTGGTGAGCCCTTGCCTCATCACAGCTCTGGCTCCCTTGAAATCCTGCGCTCCGCAAAGGTGGGCGACCTGGACTGAGAATCCCGAGCTGGCTCCGGACTGGAATCCACCCATTATCCAGGTTGTCGTGGCGACCAGACCTATTGACGCTGATTGGTTCGCACCAAGTTGACCGACCATGCCGGCGTCGATGTACTGCATCAGCACGGACGAGATCTGAGCGGCAATGGCGGGCAGACTCAGCAGAATCGTGAGCCGAATCTGCTGTCCGAGAGTCATCGGGAGGCCGTTCCTGACCATCCCGAGAAGTATGTCCTTCTTTCCCGATGCCATAAATTGAGGACAAAGATATCCACTTAAAATTATATGGCAAAATGAATTTTGCCATATAATATATCTACTACCCCCTCCCCCAGACTGTCTGAAAAGTCTTGGCTAGAGTTGAAAAGTATGTACCCCACAACAGGGGCGACAACGAATTCTCAATCCTCACTGGGGGGTACTTTTACTTTTAAGACAGCCTCCCTCAGTCACTACGTGACAGCCCCCGGTGGGGGCACTGGGGACCGTATTCCCCGGACCCCTTGCGTCGCTCCGTGGATTTTTGTAGTTTTGTATTATGAAAATCGCGATCATCGGTGCCGGGGCGGCGGGGTGTTTCTGCGCCGTGGAGCTGAAACGGAGGATGCCTTCCGCTTCGGTGGAGGTCTTTGAGGCAGGGGCGAAGGCTTTGGCTAAGGTGGCGATCACCGGGGGAGGACGATGCAACCTGACAAATTCCTTTGAGGGAATATCCTCTCTGTCAGCCGCTTATCCTCGCGGCGACAAACTAATGAAACTCCTTTTCCGTACCTTTGATCAGAAAAGCGCTTGGCAATGGTTCGAAAACGAAGGTGTGAAACTGGTTCTCCAGGAAGACCATTGTGTTTTCCCGGCGTCACAGGACGCGATGGAAATCGTTAACACCTTGCTGACAAGGATGCGGCAGGCAGGAGTTACTCTTCATACAAAGCGTAAAGTTACGGGAATATTCCCACGTCCAGATGGTGGTTACACCCTCTCTGTCTCTGAGCTTTCCAAAGTGCAGTCGCTTCGGCGTGCTCAGCTACCGAGAGGCTCTGTCCCTGAGCTTGTCGAAGGGCCGATGCCTCAGAAATATCAGTGGCGGGATGATCGGAATTTTCAGGCCGACATCGTGGTTGTTACCACAGGCGGCAGCCCGGAACTTTCCGGCCTTGGAATGCTTGATGGCCTTGACCTTGAAATCGTCCCACCTGTCCCGTCCCTCTTCACTTTCAACCTTCCCGGCAGCCCTGTACGTGAACTGATGGGCACAGTGGTCGAGAACGCATCGGCATCCTTGGTAGGCACGAAATTCAAGGCCTCCGGTCCGCTCCTGATCACGCACTGGGGAATGAGCGGTCCCGCGATCCTGAAACTCTCCTCTTATGCAGCCCGCTATCTCGCTGAAAATGAATATTCCGCAACTCTCTCAGTGAATTGGTTCGGTGACGCGGGCGAGCAGGATGTCCGTGACAGAATCACTGCGCTTTCAAAAGACAGTCCTCAGAAACAGATTCTGAACACCCATCCGTCCGAACTGCCGTCAAGACTTTGGAACTACCTGATCTCCAAGTGCGGAATCCGTGAGGATGCCCGCTGGGCCGAACTGGGATCCAAAGGAATGAACCGTCTTGTGAACACATTAATCAATGACGAGTACCAGATTCGTGGCAAAAGCCGTTTCAAGGAGGAGTTCGTCACCTGTGGCGGGGTCGCCCTTTCCAACATCAACCTTAATACCCTTGAGTCCAAGAACCATCCTGGCCTCTATTTCGCCGGGGAGGTCCTTGACGTGGACGCGATAACAGGCGGTTTCAATCTGCAGGCGGCCTGGTCAATGGGCTACACTGTCGCCCGATCCATCACCCTACATCAGGAATCATAAAAATGGCTGGCCGCAGAGTTTGCCGAAGCGTGCCAACCATTTCTGAGAATCAATAGAACCAATGTCACTTCGACAGGCTCAGTGACCGGATGACCTATTTAGCCAGTTCCTTGCGAAGCGTTTGGGCGACCTCCTTAAGCCCCTCCTCGGAGGATCCGATCCCGACGTAAGCGATCACTCCGTTCTTCCCGATGATCACGCAGCGCGGAACTCCAGACTTCGCGTAAAGCCCGAATATGCTCTTGTCCTCATCGACCAGCGTCAGCGGCTTGAGGTATGAATATATTGTCTTGCCTTCCTTTCCCGCGAAGAACTTCTCAAGCGTCGCCCTTGTGTCCTTATAGGCGATCGGCTGGAAGACGAAATCCTGGTTGTCGTTGAACTCCTTGAGCGTGGCCGGAAGGTTCTCAGGCCTTAACTCATGCCTGCAAGGAGGGCACCAGCCGCCCCAGAAAAGCAGCATTACGACCTTGCCCTTCTGATCTGCCAGTTTGAACGAGCCGCCAGCGAACCTCTTCCCGGTGAAGTCGGCCGCCTTGTCACCCTCCTTGAGGATGGTGGTCTCACGCTTGATCTTCTCAAGCTCCTGTGCCTCCTGGTCTGCGGATCTGTTTTTGCTCTGCGCCCCTGCGGATAATGAAATGCCAAGCGTCAGCATCGCAATCGCAACAATTGTAATCGTCTTTCTCATATTCATGAATATATTTGCGCAATTTAGCGAATATTTGTGATTATTCAATAGTTGTGTCGGAATTTGGTTTATTCTGAAAATGATTATATTTGCGCCCATTGAATATTAACGAACTAACTGATGAGTAGAAAAGTTATGTCTTTGCTGGCGGCCACGGCGTTGTCAGCGTTGCTGCTCTCCTGCGGGAAGGAGGAAGTCAGCGTGGAATATGTCCACACGTCTTATGAAAAATCGGATTTCCCTGAGACAATCTCATTCAACGGCGGAACCTTCAAGTTCTCGTTCAAGGCTGACACCGTGAAACTGACAAGGGCAAGCGAACCTATTTACCTTGCATGGAAGTACAGGGTGAATGTCGGTGAAGCTACCGGAGAGCCTGTTGAGATCACGTCCAAGACCGATGCGGTTGAGATTTCCGTTCCGTCCAACTACACCGAGAACACCAGGACAATCACGGTTGAGGCCGCGTTCACTCCGGCTCCGGAGAACTATGATGATGAGCCTTCCACAGATGTTGTCTGGAAAGAGGTCGCTGCGGCCACTCAGGACGCGGCTCTTGTGCTGATCGAGGATTTCTACTGGGCTAAAGGCAACATCATCCTGAAGGACGGCAAGTTTGCGATAGCCGAGAATATGTCCGATGCTGGACTGTACTTCAAGAAAGGTAGCAGTTATGGTGTCAGCTCGGAGCCGGACACCTATGACGGTCTGGCTTACACTCCGTCCCGCGTCAAGATTGATCTTGCAGCGATTCCGGAGAATGATCCGGCCGATGATCCTTGCGCGAAAGTCGATCCGGGGCTCAGGCTTCCTACCTACGAGGAGGCTAATTACCTTTACTATCAAGAGGATCTTGACAATGAGCACAGTCAGAATGGGGTTAAAGGTATGGGCTTCAAGAACTGTGATTTCTTCCTGCCTTTTGCCGGGACGATGTCCAAGACGGACGGGACGATCTCGAAGAAGAATTCCTATGGCGCTTACTGGCTTGATGGAGAGAGCTACGAGGGTGACCGTTCGGTTTACGTGATAAGTGATGAATATTCAATGATCTACTACGACCTGTCCAACACGAATCTGGCGTCGGTGCGCTGCGTGAAGAACATCAAGCAGCCGAGTCTTGTGTCATATTCCCCGAAGACCCTTGATAGTTACAAGGAGTTTAATCTTGAGGTTGTTACCAATCCGGGTGAGTTCGCACTCTACAAGGTTGAACTTTTGTCTGACATCGGTGACGTGTCCGAGATTAGTTGCACTCCTAAGGTGACGACGGTGACTTTCAAGAATATGGAGGCGAACACGAGCAAAAAGGACAAGACTTGGAAGATCTTCATCAACGGCAAGTACACCGGTGAGTCATTCGTCCAGCCGGCTATCACTAACTATGCTTTCTATGCCGGTCACTCACCGGCCAAGCACGATCACACCGCGTTCGATCTTAAAGTCAAAGTTGACACGGATCTTAGTGATGTCCCAGTCGAGGTTAAGAGTAATGACGGTTTGTCTATGACAGAGAGTGCCTCAAAGTCTGATCCTGTCATTTGTTTCTCTATTCCTGAGAACACGAGCTGCACAGACGATCGTGTACTCTCTATTTATGTAAACGGTGAGAACACTGGCAAGACGGTGGTTCAGGCCGCGGCTCCTAATCCGGATGGATTCTCTGTGATTTGGAGTCCTGGTTACCTGACTGTGAAGGACGGGGCCTATGCATTCGCCGGACCTAAGGAGGTCGGAATGTTCTTCAAGTGGAAGAGCCGCTACTGTGTGGATCTCGGGCAGGACATGAAAAGCTCGCTCAAGTATTCAGGTAAGGCCTATGGCCCTGAAGAGACCACGATTGCGTATGCTGACATCAAGCCTGATGAGGTAGATCCTTGCTCCTTAGTCCTTCCTGCCAATACATGGAGACTACCTACTACTGAGGAATTCTTGAATCTCACTAAGGGTGGCAGCAAGGAGTGGAAGACAGAGTCCTATCGTATGTGTTCTGACGGAGAGCAGAATGTCTACCTTGCGGCTTCCGGTCAATTAAACAAGGCAGGTACTGGCGTATTCATGCCAAAAAGAATATTTGTATGGACTGGAGATGCCGGGGCTAAGGCGGATAACGGCAAGTTCTTGCTCTGGTACTTCACCTCAGAGGAGGTAGAGGCAAAAGTTACAGACAACGGTGTAAACAAAAACCAAGGCCTTCAGGTCCGCTGCGTAAGGGACAAATAATAATATTGATGAATATGAAGGAGCCGGCCGGGAGTGGTCCGAACCGGCTCTTTTTCGATTAATTACCTTTCCAAAAAGAGAAGAGGCCAACTTGAAGCCAGCCTCTTTTCCCTTTATTCATTCAGTCCGGCGGAACGCTTATTCCGAATATTCCGCGAAATCGGATTTCGAGGCTCCGCAGACCGGGCATTTCCAGTCCTTAGGGATGTCTTTGAACGGGGTTCCGGGCTTTATGCCACCGTCAGGATCGCCCTCGGCCGGGTCATAGATCCAGCCACAGCGCAGGCATTCGTACTTTTTTGAGTCACTTGCCATAACAGTTATAGTTTTAGTGCAACATTAATGGTGCGCCACCGCGGCGTACCTGCGCCTGAATCCTGCAATAACCGTTCCATCAGCTTCTTATTGAGGCAGCCTTGTCAAACGGACATCATCGATCAACGAATGGTTTGTCTTGATGTTCATATTCTCATTTTCCGGCCGGAAGTCCAAGGTTATGATGTGTGAGCCTTGTGGCAGGAGGACTTTGAGCGAGTTAGTAATGCCCCAGTCGTCCCAGTTCCCCTTGCCTCTCTGTGGCATCACCACGATTCCGATCCTTTCCCCGTCAACGGACAAAGTACGGACTGCGCAGCGGTTTTTGGTGTTCACCGGGCCATTCCCGTTGGCATAGCGGAATGATATGGAATATTCACCGGTCTCGTCAATATTCACAGGAATATTCAAGGCAGGGGAGGACTTGTCCAGCTCGACAAATCCCGCTCCGGTGTAGCCTTTTACCGGCCCGTCTGGTTTATGGGCTATCTCGGATGATTCAACGGTGGTACCCTCATCCGGAAGCTCGATCTTTAGAAGTTGGCGTGTGGAGCGTGACTCTGACGCGAATCCTTCGATGCCTTTGCCGTCCACGCCGATCACTTGGTACTCGCCTGGCATTGTCGCATCGTATGTCGTGCAACGTGTCTCTGCGACCCGCTTCCCGTCACGGAGCACTACATAGTGGTGAATATATTCTATCGGATTCCAGCAAAGTGTCTTGCCCTCCAGCCAGGTTATCGGGGTCAGAGGAGCGTTGCGGTTCCCCACATTGTTCACTTTCATAGCGGGAATGTCATTGTCGTCCATCGTGATTTCGACGTTGAGTTTCCCGTGGGCCTTTTCGGCAAGTATGAAAGCCTGTTGTTTCCTGCCGTTCACCTTGAATGCCTTAATCTTGTCTCCGTGGCCTTTCACTGTGATGTCGAGAGTCGCCCCACGGTATTTGAAGTTATGGAGAGTGCGTGTCCCAGCCAAAGCTTTCGGCACAAACGGATGGAAAGCCAAAGTGTCTTTCCTGAAATCGACCCCGAACAATATCTTGTGAGTGATGGCGAGATTTCCGCTCAGGCACCACAGCATATTCGATGAATTCAGCCTTGTGGCGATGTCTCCGTTGTCAAGGTTGAAGTTTTCCTTGTTGGTGCAAAACAAGGCTGCCGGACGGAACACTGATCCGATCGCCTGCATCACCCCGGCCTCGTTTCCGGCCTTGGCGTTCGCCATTGCCCACCAGGAGGCCACCCAAGGCCACAGCGCATTGTTGTGATATGCCGGCATATCAGCGATCTGCGGATAGAAGATCGCCACGCCGAAAGGTGTGGTGGGATTGTTCTCCGTTATGGTTTTGGCTCGTTCCTGGTTGGCTATGTCCCACATAATGGCAAGTGATTCGCCAAGGGTCTCCGCCCGTGGATTCATTATCAGATTGTCACGGCCGTACAAGTACATTCCATAGAACCCTTTCGATGGCATCCACAGATGTTCGTTGACGGCCTGCGCGATTCTGCCGGCCTGTGACTTGGCCTTACGTGCAGTCTCAGTGTCGCCAAGTTCCTCCGCCATCTCGCCAAGTATGTACCAAGCACGTGAGTGCACGATTGATGTGGAGAGAGTCTCAGTGTTGAATATGTCCGCGCACTGCATCCATTTCGGGTGGCTTTGCTCACGCCAGTCAATAAACGAAGTCTCACCTTTTGCCAGCCCGGTCCCTTCATCGTAAACGGACTTGTAATCATCCTCAAGAGAACGCTTTACAACCGGGTAGATGAACCGTAACCATTCCTTGTCTCCGGTCACTTTGTAAACCTCATAGGCGGCCACGGACCAGATCTCACGGTCAGTGGAGACCGGCCAAGCACCACCGCTGCCGGTGTCCTGGATGATCCTGCCCATAGAGTCCACCTTCTTTTGCAATGAAATTCTGGAAGCCTCGGGGTGGAGATAAGCCATAGACAGAAGTATGGAATAGCTGACATCGCGTGTCCAGACTCCGGCCCATTCCTTTCCTGTCCTCAGTGTCGTGTCAGGCTCCACCGCGTTGACCATCTCGTCAAGCCCCATATTGTAGATGGCTTTGTGAAGCAGATTCTCAGTGGAAAGCCGAGGGTAGGAGGAAATGTCATTCTTCAACTTCCACGTTTTCTGTATCGGCATCCGGAAGCCTGGCTGGGCTGAGTATGTGGACACGATTTCATATTCATTGGGAGCGGTGGCGAAGAATTCACCCTGTGTGATTGTGTCACCCTGCCATTTGTAGGCATCCGTCTTAACAAATTCCTGGCTATGCGCGCTAAACATCACGCACATAGCCAGAACAGAGAACAAAGTCCTTTTCATAATATTCAAGAATATTCGCGGCAAAACTTGTCCGCCCGCGAAATGTTATTCCATCAATTTCTTGTATTTGAACCTCTTAGGCTCTGTGTTGCCGAGACGGGCCTTGCGGTTCTCCTCGTACTCGGCGTAGTTGCCCTCGAAGAACACCACGTTGGAGTCACCCTCGTAGGCCAGGATGTGTGTGGCGATCCTGTCCAGGAACCAACGGTCGTGGCTGATCACGACGGCGCATCCGGCGAAGTTTTCCAGACCGTCCTCCAGGGCGCGGATCGTGTTCACGTCCACGTCGTTCGTCGGCTCGTCCAGAAGCAGCACGTTGCCTTCGTCCTTGAGGGTCAGCGCAAGGTGAAGCCTGTTCCTCTCGCCTCCGGAAAGGACTCCGCAGAGTTTCTCCTGATCTGAACCGCTGAAATTGAACCTCGACACCCAGGCGCGGGCGTTGATGTCCTTGTTGCCGAGCCTTACCCACTCGGAGTTCCCGGCTATGGTCTCGAACACTGTCTTGTCCGGATCGATGCTCCTGTGCTGCTGGTCCACATAGGAGATCTTCACGGTCTCTCCGATGTCTATAGAGCCTGTGTCCGGTTTCTCGATGCCCATGATGAGCCTGAACAGCGTGGTCTTGCCGGCACCGTTAGGGCCGATCACGCCCACGATTCCCGCAGGCGGAAGCGCGAACGAAAGATGCTCGAAGAGAATCTTGTCCCCGTAGGCCTTGGACACGTCTTTGAACTCGATGACCTTGTTACCGAGACGCGGTCCGTTAGGAATGTATATTTCCAGATTTGCCTCCTTCTCCTTGGCGTCGGCCGAGGCCAGTTTCTCGTAGGCGCCCAGACGGGCTTTCTGTTTGGCCTGACGGGCCTTGGGAGCCATCCGCACCCACTCCAACTCGTGCTGGAGGGTCTTGCGCCTCTTGCTCTCCTGCTTCTCCTCCATCTCAAGCCTCTTGGTCTTCTGCTCCAGCCATGAGCTGTAGTTGCCCTTCCACGGGATGCCTTCGCCTCTGTCCAGCTCAAGGATCCAGCCGGCCACGTTGTCGAGGAAATAACGGTCGTGGGTAACGGCGATGACCGTACCTTTGTACTGCCTCAGGTGCGCCTCAAGCCACTGGATGCTCTCTGTGTCGAGGTGGTTGGTAGGCTCGTCAAGAAGCAGCACGTCCGGCTCGCGGAGCAGCAGTCGGCAAAGTGCCACACGGCGGCGCTCGCCACCGGAAAGGGTGGATATCTTGGCGTCAGGCGGAGGGCAGTTCAGAGCGTCCATCGCCCTTTCGAGCTTGGCGTCGATCTCCCAGCCGCCGAGATGCTCGATCTTCTCGGACAACTCGCCCTGACGCTCTATGAGAGCGTTCATCTGGTCGTCGTCCATCGGCTCCATGAACTTGAGGGAGATCTCGTTATATTCATTGAGGACATCCATGACCTCCTGGACCCCTTCCTGCACGACCTCGATGACCGTCTTGTCGGGATCCATCTGAGGCTCCTGCTCAAGGTAGCCAACCGAATAGCCAGGCGCCCAGACCACCTCGCCACGGTAGGATTTCTCCACACCGGCGATGATCTTCATCAGGGTCGATTTACCGGAGCCGTTCAGACCGATGATGCCGATCTTGGCCCCGTAGAAGAATGAAAGGTAGATGTCCTTAAGAATAACCTTGTTGTTGTGCGGGAGAACTTTTCCCACACCGTTCATTGAGAATATTATCTTTTCGTCCGCCATTTCGTTGGTAGATGTTTAAATTGTTTTCTATGAATATGTTAATGTCGCTTTCGGCCGTCTTTGCGGATGAAGTCTCCGACGAAGGCGGCCAAACGGTTCAACACTAATAGCTTCCCCCTCCGATGAATCCGCGCAGCAGTGATGTCGGCGGGATCTCCTTGTCGGAGACCGGCACGAAGTAGTGCAGGAATTTCAGCAGTCTGTGCGCCTCGCTGTACTCCGGACAGTTCTTCGGCACGGTCGCGAGGATCCTCTCGGCGTGGGTGCGCAGCACGGCGAACTCCACCAGATAGGCCGAGTTGAACAGCACATCGGCGTTTTCCTGGAACGGATATATCCACTTGACCTCGGCCCTGCGCACATTCGGCCAGTTGGCTATCGACTCCCGTGCCGTGAACGCCCCCTTGAGGTAATCCCTCACGATCCTTCGCAGCAGGCGGTTGTCGCTTGTCGGGATGCAGTTGTGGCAGTCCAGCGAGATGGAAGTTATTGTGTTTATGAATATCCTGAATTTCTCCTTGTCCGGGACCTTCTCGGTCAGCCGAGGATTCAGAGCGTGCAGACCTTCGATCAGCAGCACGGACCTTTCGCCCAGCTTGAGGTTCTTGCCGTTGAACTCTCTGCGGCCGGTCACGAAATTATATTCAGGAACCTCTACTTCCTCTCCGTTAAGTAGTTTGACGAGGTCTTTCTGGAGATATTCGTGATCCACGGTGTCGAAGTTGTCGAAATCGTATGATCCGTCCGGGAGTTTCGGAGTATCGACTCGGTTGACGAAATAGTCGTCGGTCGAGAACGAGATCGGGTGCAGTCCGCAGGCCTTCAGCTGGACGCTCAGCCTTTTGCAGACCGTGCTCTTTCCGCTGCTGCTCGGTCCGGTGATGAGAACCAGCTTCACAGGATTCTCCGGATCGTTGTGCCGTCTTTCGATCTCTTCGGCGATCTGGACTATCTTCTTCTCCTGCAATGCCTCGGAGATCTGGATAAGGTCGGAGGCGTTGCCTTTGAGGATGGACTCGTTGACATCCCCGACGTTGGAAAGCCCCATAATCCAGTTCCATTTGTGCGTCTCGGCGAACACCTCGAAAGTCTTAGGCTCCTCGTGAAGCGGCGCCAGATCCTCCGGATGATGGCGGTCAGGGACGCGCAGCAATATTCCTCCGTGGCAGAGCTTCACGCCGAAAGTCTTGAGGTAGCCTGTGCTCGGCACAAGCTCATCATAATAGTAGTCAGTCACATCGCCAAGCGAGTAGCAGGTGATGTAAACCTCGCCGCACGTCTCCAGCAGCTTCACCTTGTCGAGGTCGCCGGATTCCTTGAATATCTTGATGGCCTCCTCGATCTGGAGTTCCTTGCGTTTGAACGGAATATTCTCGTCCACGAGTTCCCTCATCCTCGCGCCGATCGCCTCCACATCCTCTTCAGTCAGAAAAGAACCATCGTTCTTGTAAACCGAGCAGAAATAGCCCTTGGAAATCGGTCTGCGGATTGTCATTCTGCTTTCCGGGAACAGATCCCTTGTGGCCTTGTACAGAAGGAAGCAGAGCGAACGGCTGTAGAAATTGCGGCCGATGTACGTCCTGTAGTCCAGAAACTCCACGTCACGGTTGTGGAAAACCCTGAATCTCAGCCCTTCCGCCACGTTGTTCACCTTGGCGGCCAGTATCTCGTACGGCTTGTCGAACTCGAACTGTGGAGCGATGTCCAGCAGGGGGGTCCCTTCGAGGAACTCTTTGTATGTTCCGGTGTTTTTGCAGTAAATCCTTACCATAAGTAATCGTTAAACAATAATTTGCTTCACCTTAGGCAATCTTTTCGGTCTATATTTCTTTTCTCCTCAGTCATGTGCCACCGGCACACTCCTTCTTCCAAAAGAAATCTATCCTCGAAAATCTTTGCCAAATCTGCGGCAACTTATTGTTTGCCGCTTACCAATTGATGCGGTTATTGACAAACTTACATAAAAATCTGCGATTTTTACGCCCGTTTAATAAAAAAAACAAGAC
>OJAW01001031.1_pt1 | contig 17278 bp, 26 predicted proteins | sample 1589151 | NCBI WGS metagenome assembly OJAW01 (sample SAMN03283290) | human gut metagenome | biome: human-associated habitat; material: feces | host: Homo sapiens | place: Peru | collected 2012
TGATAATTCTTTCCTATAAAATCAGCATCTACTACTTTCTTAGTTCCTCTATAAAAAATTTTAAACAAATGTTCTTTAGAGCATAGAATACTTCTACCATCAGCTAAAGTTAATTTTAACATATTTACCATTCCATTAAATGGGATGTCTATAACCTTAGTGATAGAACCATCTGGTGCATATAGTTCACTCCCAATCTCTATATCCCCCCACATTTTATATCCATTAGGAGTTATAACAAACTCAGTATTAGGTATAGCTTTACCCTTACCTCTGGAGGCAAGTTCAGCAGCATGGTGTCCATTGGTTCTTGCTTTTTGTAGATAATGAGTAAGATAGTAGTGGCCTTCCCAGAATTTAGGAAAGTCTACAACCCTATTAGCTCTTCTTCCTCCTTTCTCATCCTTTCTATCTTGAAGAATAGGACAATAATTAAGGAAGAAATATAGGTCACCAGTTATCCATTCACCATCAGAAGGTCTGACATAACCTTCATAGCATCTCCTTATTTCCTCTCTAATCCACTTGCCAAACTCAGAATTTGGGTTTGGATTAGGTCTCAAGTCTGTGAATCCTCCAGTCTCCTTATAATGTATTGCTGTTGGTCTAAAGTAATCACTATCCTCTATTATATGGGGCTTTGTTATATCAATTATAATCTTACCTTCTTCATCTCTTGGAAGGTCACAAGCCCTTGGTCTGTTTTCTGAAATCAGACTCCTTATGTAAGGAACATTATGAAGAAAATCAAGGTACTGGTCTTGAATCTCCTGTGGTAATCCTTCTATAGAAGACTGAGTGACAGGAGTTTGATACTTATTAGTTGGTATTAATATTCTATCTTCTTCCATACAAATCCTCCAGCTAAATTCCTTTCTCCCCTTAAGCATCTTCTAATATAAGATGCTTTCACTCCAGTAGCTTGCTCTGCTTCTTTAGTAGAAGAGAAAGTTCTAATTAATTCAGTATTATTAAATTGCCCTATTGGAGAAAATCTGTCTTTAATTAAAACTATCCTTCTATTAAGTTCTTCTGGATTATTATATCTTAGAAATATAAATCCCTTTGCTTGAATAACTCCCTTATAATTATAACAGCTAAAGTATATTTCAGAGCTACTTATACCTAAAACCCTCCCTGCCTCTTGAGCACTCTGAAAAATATTTATCAGCTCACCTGTTAATGAGAATTGGTATACTTTGTGTTTTGAATGTCCTGTCCTAAGTTTATTTATATACTCTTCTGTTATTTCTATCTTGGATGGTTTACTCTTCTTAGAAAGACTTAATTTTCTCTTAGATTGCTCAGTCCAGTGAAACCCTTTATTAACTTTACCTCCTGGAGCTATATTATAGGAGGACTCTTTAGAATCTGTTATTAGTTGCTTCTCCAGTTTCTCTGCTTCAGAAAGTGATAATTTATCTCTTAAAATTATATGATAAAAATTATCCCATCCATATTTAAGAATTGCATTATAAAATTTTCTACAGTTCTTATATCCTTCTCCATTTTTCCACCTAAGTTCTGGAGCTGAGGAAGTTATTCCTACATAAGTTTTTCCATTTACTTTATTTATATGGCAATAAACAGTATAATTACACCTTATATCCATCTATCACCTCCTTTCCTTTCCCTGACATTACCCACTTGAGCACCTCATATGTAAAGAAGGGTTCCATAAGGTCCCATATCTTGGAATCATCAGTTCCTGATGTATTTATAGACTGTTGTACCTTCAATACTGAAGTGTTCTTCCCTTCAGAATGAAGAAACAGTTCCAATGTAAGTTCCTTATATGCCTTTATCTTCAGTGGTTTGCTGGTCTTTCTTACAATGAACCTTATAAATGGATTCTTTGTTCTTTCTATTGCCAACCTTGTAAGTGACCTTATTATCTCTTCCATATTTAACTTACTGATTTATAAGATTATGCCATCATCGAAAATTGTTTTATTATTACCGCCTCTTGCTCTTCCAGACTCTTCAAGTTCCTTTTGAACCGCCCTTTCAGCTTCAGAAAGAGACTTAGCAAGTTCTGGAATCTGTTTTATAGCAGAGGTTATGGTATTCACAGGATATACAGGTTTACCCTTATCATCCCTTTCATTAAGGTCTACGTTCCTAAGAAACTCCCTTAACTTGTCTATGGCAACTCTTGTATCTTGAAGAAGCAGAGTAGAGGAAGTATTGCATAACTTTGCATAGATGTCCATAGCCTCTTCAAGTTCCTTTGAAGGTTTGAAGTCTTCTGGAAGACCTTCCTGTATTTTTATCTCCTTTGCCCTTTCCTCTGGGTCAGTTATATACATATATGAACTGATTGGGTCAGTCATAAAGTAAAGATAACTTATCTGCTGCCAGAACTTCTCCTTAGTAGAGGACCTGTCCTGATTGAAAAGTTTCCTTATAGGTCTCACAAGATAGGCTTCATCTGACAACTTTAACTGGTAATTATCATATTCTATTAACTTCATATCTATAACCAATAAAAGCCAGTTTTATTAAACTGGCTATATAACTAAGATATTATCTTGCTTGTTCCTGGGGCATAGATTCCAGCCTTGGCTGCTCTTGATTCTATTGTTTCCTCAGGGGTATCATCCTCATATTCCTCTATAACAAAATCTACATCCTGTGTTTCAAGAAGCAAATGAGGGACTCCATCAAGTTCTATAATTGGAAGATTATAGCCAAGCACTGGATTGTCCTCAATAACTCCATCCTTTAGAGAGCCCTGTTTATGTTTCATCACTGCATATCTTGCAGGATTAATCATAACTATATCTCCTACCTTAAGTCCAGCAGGATTAGAACCTACTGCTACAATTCTTTGATATTCCTTGACAGAACCTGCCTGCTTCTGTGCTACTACAAGACCACCTTTAGTAGTCTGGTCTTCCTCATATCTATCAAGTGTTGTCACTATTTTAGTAAATAGTGGTCTAATTTTCTTTATATTAAGCATTACTTCTACTCTTTAAACCATTGAGATACTTAAATCTCTTCTTCATTCCCAAATACCTCTCATAGGTACATACAAGTTTGCCCAATGATGGAACATTGAAACATGTCCTGAGCTCATTAAATTCCTCTTCAGTAAGATTTTCCTTCAAAGGTAGTTCTGTGATTGTCTCTCTAATGAACTTCCAGAATGTCCTATAGGCTAAGGATACAACCTCTTCAGGTATTCCTGTCTCCTGAGAGACTTTCTCAAATATTGGCTTATAGTTCATTACTTCAATGTAAAGTACAACAACAACTTAAATGAACCAGATTCTTCATCTATATTAGGTATGAATCTTGGATTTATCTTTCCATCCACAATTATCTGATTCTTTCTAAGTTTACCCATTATCACTTGAAAGTGAGGAAGGGTTATATTGCATTCCTCCCTCACTGTTTTTTTGGTATCTTCACTCATCAATACCTTATCAAGTATATCTGGGTCTTTAACTACCTTACTTAGTTTATATCTCTGCTTGACAAATGCAGTAGCCACATCCATTTCTCTTGCTGTAAGTCTATGGAATGGCTCAAGAAATTCAAACCATTTTCTAAAGAAGGAATCAATATTGCCTGGAACCATTACTACACTGTCAGGCTTCTTCATGATTATTCCTTTGCTTTAGGTTCAGTAGTATCCTCTGGTGTATCTTCAGGAATAGTCATAAGTGACTCAATCTCTGTTACACACTTACCTACAAATTCATCACTGAACATATGTGAGAACTCCATAACCTTAAACAGATAGTTGAGTCTCTCAAACATATTCTTATAGTTGAGGTCATTAAGAGCTCTTCTCAACTGCATGTTCTGCTGTTGAAGCTGTCCAGCTATGTTCCTAAGTTCCTCATAACTGAGCTGTTTTGGCTGCTCAGGTGCCTGTGCTTTTACTTTCTCTTCCATTATACTTCTTCTCCTGTTAAAAAATTCCTACCATACTTCTGTTCATACATTTTCTCCCAAGTATGTATGTCAGTCTGACCAACTTCAGTACTACCACATTCATCACAGAAATCAAGATAATCAGTGTCTATAGAATCATCTACTGACTTAATATTAAGTGATAGACAATGCTTGCAGTAAAATACTGGTTCACTATTGAAATCTTGCTCTACCATATTACTCTTTTACCTGTGATTTTTTCCCAAATTCTCTTCTTCTCAATATTAGCCTCTCTACCCTTAGTATGCTTCTTGTTGTTAAAAGGTCTCTTTGGGAGAATATAACCAAAGCTGGTTATATATCCCTTCTTAAAGGCTCTCTTTACTGACTTAAATCTTTTGACACACTCAAAGTAGTGAAGTTTAAGTGTGTTTCTAAGCAAGCCCTGAAACTCTTCTTCTGAAATAGGAGCAACCTCCTTTACATTCTTCTCTTCCATTGCCTTGAAATTTAAGCATAATAGGTCAAGATAAACTGACCCCCTTCCTTAATAAGAGATACTATAGCATCTCTCTGTATGCCCAGTTCATTAGACTGTTTTACTATCTCCCTGATAGTGTCACCATAGATGGCATACATTATTCTAACATTCTTATCTTCTCCCATAGTATTGAATATTAATCAGTTGCGGGAGGGGGACTTGAACCCCCGAGGCTAAAAAGCAGGAGCTTATGAGACTCCCCAGATACCAACTTCTGACACCCCGCAAATTGAGCAGTATAACTGATTTGAACAGTCACCTTGACTTTGGAAGAGTCTTATGCTACCCTTAACACCAATACTGCATTTGAGAAGCTTTGTATGACTTTATCCTCTAAGAGGGACTCCCTGCATCACCACAGGTGTCTTATCTATTGGTACTTCTCTTGAACTGGTCTACCTTTTTCTCCAGCACCCTCCTTCATGTAATCTACTATGTAGCTGCAATTATTACTAAGGAGTTTCAGCCTGTCTCAGATTGCAGCCTGATTTGCTGACACCTTGAGCCTTCTATTGGAATTGAACCAATATCTACTGATTACAAATCAGTTATAATAGCCTTTATACTAAGAAGGCAACACTCTTATAGTATGCTTATAAGCCTTAAGAGTTACTGTGGGGATAGAGGGATTTGAACCCTCAAGAGACATGCTCATGGGTGTTTAAGACCCATATGTTTACCAGTTTCATCATACCCCCAATCCTTTTAATAGCTTCTTGTTGAATCACAAAGTTCAAACAAGTACTTGTACTTCCATATGTTGTGAATGAAAGTCTCACACTCTGACCTCACTCCTGCATATTCCACTGAGTCTGGAATTGATGAGTAGAATTTAAGGGTCAGGTTCTTCACCTCAAGTATGAACTCCATTGCATTAAGAGTGTCACTCTCAGTTCCAACTATCTTGTTTGGAGCCATGTGACCAAGTATTCCCTGCATCTCTTCTGCAAGAGAGTCCTGATAGTCACTTAAAATCTCAAGAAAGTCATCCAGATATATATGAATATTCTTCTTTGGAGCTGCCCAGTGAAGATTCTTACATTTAGTCTTCCATCCTTCAAGTCTGTTTATAAAACTTATAAAGAATGAGAAGGTATCTGGAATCTCATCTTTTGGTGCCTGACCAGGAGCTGGTATAGGGTCTAAAAGTAAATCTCCTATCATTTCTTCTGCAAATATAAGTATTTTATTTTAAACTTCCAAATAAAATTGTAAGTTTTTTAGTGGAGACTGTGGGAGTTGAACCACACTTTTCTGGATTTTCAGTCCAGCACATTTACCACTAATGTTAAGTCTCCATAGTGGGAGTAAAAGGATTTGAACCTATTTAGCCTAAAGACATCAGATTTACAGTCTGACACACATCACCATCTGTGCAGTACTCCCAGTATATATAGTATTCAAGAAAGTTCTTTAGAGTAAAAAGGGTTTATCCCTTAAATGGGATAATCCCTGTAGGTGTCATAGATGAGCTGACTGACCATCTCCTCATGACACATTTTACAGTTTTAATCACTCTTTTCATAGAACTACTAATAAGTAGTGCTTCCAGCAGGACTTGAACCTACAGTCCACTGCTTAAGAGGCAGTTGCTTTAACCAATTCAGCTATGGAAGCATAGACTCCAGGGTAAGAATCGAACTTACACAAAGTAGTTTTGCGGACTACTGCATTAACCTTTCTGCAACCTGGAGAATCAGGGTGTCTTATTGGAGTTGAACCAACATCATCTTGAGCCACAATCAAGTGCTCTACCATTAAGCTAAAGACACCAGTGGGCAAATAAGGACTTGAACCTTCATTTCCTGAGTATCAGTCAGGTTTCCTAACCAATTAGAAGATATGCCCATTATGCAGGTTCTTAAGGATTTGAACCCTAATCAAGGGTTTTGGAGACCCCTATGCTAACCAATTGCACCAAGAACCCAAGTAGCTGGGGTAGAAGGAATTGAACCTTCATCCACAGATTAACAGTCTGTTGCTTGACCTTCCAGCTATACCCCAGTTTCAACTAAAAAAAAACAAATGAGAAATGTGGACTCTTGGGGAATTGAACCCCAACTCTCTGCTTGCAAAGCAGAAGTGCTAACCATTATCACTAAGAGCCCAAAGTAGGGAAGAAAGGGCTCGAACCTTCATCTTCTACATCCCAAATGTAGCCAATTAACCAATTATTGTACTTCCCTATAACAATCATATTGCGGAGAGCAATGTACTTGAAACATATCCCCCTAAGAGAACCTCATGTTTAGCAGACAGAGCCAGCAACCTTACTGGTTTACTCTCCTTTATATCTCTATCATGCGGAAGAGTGAGGTCCCGCCCCCCATACCCCTCAGAGTACCCTTTGTTTTCAAGACAAGGCTGAGTCTCACTCAGTTACTCTTCCAATATGCAGGCTATATGGGATTTGAACCCATCTTCTCCACTGTGACAGAGTGGCATCTTCACCAAGCAGACCCATAGCCTATGGTACTCTCAGTAGGACTTGAACCTAACATTTCTGCCTTGAAAGGGCAGCATCCTAACCTTTAGATGATGAGAGTATAATAGTTGATATTTCACAACTATTCTTTCAGTTTGTTGAAGGGGAAAGACTCGAACTTTCATCTACCTGTTTCAAAGACAGGAATGTTCACCGTTACACCACCCTTCAATATAAGAAGGCCTAAGCCTTCTTAGTAGTTTTCTTTGTTGCCTTTACGGGCACTTCCTTTACTACCTCAACCACCTTTTCTACCTCTTTGATAATATCTTTCTTAAAGAGATAACCTGCTGCAAATCCAGCAATCATTGAAACAAGGCAGGCAAGTGTAGCCCAAAATGGGAACAGCTTAATAAGCCCAAGTGACCCAACTACTACCACTGCTACAATAGCAAGTGCAATCCATCTTTTCTTTGTCATCTTCTCTTTATTTAAATTGTACTACAAAGGTAAGTAAAAAATTTGAATTATGCAAATATTTTTTAAAAAGAATTTCTTTCATGAATCACATTTCCCTTATCATCAATGTAATACTGTAATTTTGGAAAATCTTTATTATACCTTTCTCTTAGTTTAGATATCCTTTTTGGAGATAATTGTTTATTATTCTGAATCAAATCTTCTAATAACTGTTGCCTTGCTATATCCTCTGCTTTTCTGTAATCATACCAAGGAATTTCTATGTTCTGTACAGTATATTTACTTTTTCCATTACCCTCACTAGGATATTCCACCATATTTATATCCCCCTCATAGGCATATTTTCTTATCTTATTTGATAATCCCTTAGGGGTAGTTATTCCTTTAGTAAGCCCTTTTAAGTGTAGTGCATTTTCTAAGAATCTCCCAGTATAGTCAGAACAATTGTTAGTTAGAAGATTGTATGTAGCATCAAATCTTTTATCTATTCTTAAAGGTTTAAAATTCTCTATTTCTGATTGTGTACCATCTGTGGGGATATTTGAAAATAAGGCAGAATGTGATATTTTATATGCTCTACTTATAGGATATGTTACTAAATCAACAAACATAGGAGATGGTTTCACTACAGCAGGAGCTATTTCACCACCATATACTTCTATATCTCCTCCATCTGGATATTTATACTTAAGAGGATTCTCTACAAACCCTCCATTTTTGTAGCTCCAAACATCTCCATCTATGATATATATATTACCATCATTTCCAGTAGCTAAATTTTCAGGCTTTAAATCACTGATATGTTTCCCACTAGGATGTACATATTCACTGCCTTGTCTAGTCCATCCATATGGATTCATTCTGTTATCTAATTTCTTCATAATATATTCTTGTTCTATTTCAGATATATTATTTGAGAAGGGTAACATTTTCTCTTGAGAAAAAACTGGATAGTACAAAGGATTTCCGTTCTTGTCAAATTTAGGTGTTTGAGATGGAACTAATCCTTCATATTTCAGAGATGCTTGATTAGGAATAGAATTTCTTTCATCCATAAAGGTTTTAGCTATTCTTTTTGCTTCTTCTTTGGTATTAGGTGCCATTCCTTGGTCAGGAATTTTAAATACTCTATCCCCTTCTATGTAGACAGAACTCTCACTTCCTTCAAAATTAGGAACTTTGGGAATATTTTTTAAAAATCTTCTTTTTCTTAAAAATTGTGTAATAGGCTTTTCTAAAACTTCTGGTAAAAATGCAATAGCCGCATCTATCGCAGCTCCTGTAAAATTTCCAGTTGCAATTTGGCTACCTATGCTTGCAATATCTGATGCTCCCCCTATTATAGGATTTAATGTGGCGGCTGTTAAAAATGCTGGTATAAGATAGTTCTCACCGGCATTATGCATAGCCTTTGTTATATCTGCCTTAAATTTAGAATTTTGCCCCTCAATCCAAGATTGGTATTTTCTAGGAATTTGTGATAAAGAAACTTTTCCTTGTGCATAGAGATTATTCCATTCATCTCTAGAAAGAGATGCAGAAACTGTAGTAGGAGTAATGGAGTCTCTAAGATTTCCATTATCATCAGTTTGCATAGGTATAGTATCTTTTGTTCCATCATATATATGTTTCATATCAGACAAAGAGCCTACTCCTGCTTTCAGAAATAGGCTCATCAAGTCTGACCTTTCCTTCATTGTAAGGTCATTCCACTTCATTTTAACTTTCTTCTTAATTTCTTGTTAAAAACAAATTTAATCCAACTGTATCTTTTCCTACCCTTTAAGTAGTTAGGATTATTCTCATTGTTGTACGCTTCCTCTTCAAAAGATATATCATGGTAAGCCTTATTATAAGGTGGCAATAGTACCTCTAAAAGCCACTCTATAAAATACCATATATAAAAGAAGATATACCCAAGTTCCTTCATCTGTTCTGTATGAATAGACTCATGATTAATGGTTCTTGGAGCTACATAAGGTTTAGGTTTTCCCTTCTCCTGTCTTACAAAGAGAGTTCCAAACAAATTAGTTACAGAGAATCCCTTGAAAGGAATAAATCTATTATAAATTATCTTCATGATATGTTAATCTATGCCCTGCGGGCAGCTTAGATGACATGTTGATTAAGCAGAATACCCAAAGACTTTGCAGTCCATTCTACTAATGGTTCATCATTATAACAATTTAAATATTGACCATTAAGGAAGATTAGATGAGCCAATTCATGCCTCAAACTATTCTCAATAGATTCTTTATTTATTGGTTTTCCATTAGGCCATTTGGTAGATATATATATGGTCCTTTTTAAGGGCATGATAACACCACCATTAAAAGCATCATCTGCTTGGTCTTCTACTAGAGGAGCATGGTCCACATACTTAATATACCATGTTTCTCCAAAAAACTTAAAAGTCTTGTTCTTGAATTCCATTTTATCAATCCTCTACTCTTACTTTTGTATATAAAAATCCCTAAGCCAGAGTTATCCAGCTCACCTTGCTGTTACCAGTAGGTTTATCCTTAAAATTTCAGTATGGCGTTCTTTTATCCCCTTATAGACCTTTTACCCTCAGCCTTTTCTCATACAGATTGGCAGGTCACATACATTATATTTAAGGACAGTTTTCACATAGGGTTATATCCTTCCCACCCTATCCAGTACCAGGCTTTCATTGTTTCCAATAGCAGCTGGCAGAGGTGAAGATTCTGTATTATCTTCAGTATTGCAAAGGTAAGTAAAAAAACTGACATATCCAAATATATAAATGATTTTTTTTTCCTTTATTTTTTTTTTAATTTTTTTTTTGTTTTTTTTTAATTTTTGCTTGATTTCTATGGATGGGATATAACAACACAACACTCCCCCTGGTCATTGGGAGAATGGGTTCCCTCCCCCCCACACATCAGTGAACCCTAACACATAATACATCTTACACCATGAAGACATTCCTTGGTAAAGAGGTAAGGACATACTCAGAGTCCTCCTGGAAGCTTGTGCCAGGCTCAGCACAGCAGATTAAGAAGGCAGACCTCAAGAAGGTCAAGTCCATTGAAGTGAGATACTCAGAGGAGTATGACCACTTGTATGCAGTAGTCATGCTTGACACAGGCTATGTGTCATGGCAGTTGGACCGCAAGCTCAAGGGTGAGGAAGGGGACACCCTTGACCCGAGCACCTTCATGGTGTTCCAGCTCACCAATGGTGAGAAGACCATCACCAGGTGCACAGGTAGAACCCTGTAGCAGAGAGAGACCAGCAGTAGCTGGTCATCTCTTTTTTATAAAAACAACACAACATTGTTTTCATTCTTTGGAATAAACAATCTAATAAACAATAATTAGATTAATACTTACTAAACATTTTAAGTTAGGAATATGGAGAGGATATTAGGTGATATTTATGGAATACTTATGGCTGCTATACTTATAGGATATATCATTGTATGGTTCTATAATGAAGAATGTAAGCCAAAAGATAAATAATCTTTGATGTATTATGTGTGGGAACTCTCAGTTTTTATACCTTATAATATATAGGTATAGGCTGGGAGTTTAATTTCTTAGAGTAAAACAACACAACATATTTTCCATACTTTGGGACACAAGATATGTGGACCAACTAAGTTTATCTACAAACATTCAAACATTCAAGCACTATGGAATTTTTGGACAAACTCCGTACTTATGCTGACTCATGGAGTGAGGCTGGCAGGGAAAAACTCAGCAAGACTGAGGTGGCTCAAGTTGAATCTGTTGAGGTAGTTGAAGGTCAGTATGGCCTTTCAATGTGCTTCATGATGAAGGCTGGAGGCAAGAAATTCATGCCTCTTAGCAGAGATTCACATCTTGAGGAAGGTGATTCTGTGGACATTAAGTCCGTGGAAATCATTACCTTAGAGAGGGATGGTGATGATGACATCTACAGAGCAGATGGCACAGCCATGTAATCATGCCTCTTGACATTAGGACAGAATGGTCTATTCTATGACCATTTTGTCCTTTTGTTTTATTTTCTACTGTGATGAACTTAGAGCAAATCACTGCATATTTCTTGCAAAGATTGTCCTATTTTTAGTAACTAAATTACTCACAACTTACAATATTTTCACTAAAATGAAAACAATCATATACATAATCAAAGGAATACTGATGTATTCAACTTTGATATACTGGATTTTTGCAATATGTCTTGCAGATTCTTTTACATCCACTGGAATACTGATAGTATTTGGGATAGGATTTGCATTAATCTACATATGTAAAACATTCATAACATCAGAAGATATTGCCATATTAACTGGTAATGACCCCAAAGAAGATAAAAATGAAACAGTTTGAAAGACATTCTATTCCAACAGAGGAAGTAAAGTACTCTGTGGAATTCCCTACAGAAGAGAAATATATGCTCAGAAGAGGGAGACTCTGTAGCTTAATGTGTGTTGTAACAAAGACAAAACATGAATAACATAGAGCTTTTAGATAATCCTCCTGAAGAAATAACATCAGGAGGATTAGATTGGGAACCAGAATACAGATGTCCTAATTGTGATAGTATGTATAATGGTTATTACTGTCCAAATTGTGGATACCACGAATAAAATAATACAAATGTAATATGATGAGATTATGTACAATCGTGTTTCCTGAAAGCAGTTCTTCAAGAACAAAGGAATACACATTCAAGATACCAAACATGCCCTATGTGAGGGAAGGAGATATACTGAGAAACCCAAATTATGGGAATGCTCCTATGAAGGTAGTCAGGGTATTTGATTATCCTGTAATCAATGTCTACAGGGGATATATACTCAAAGAACTGTTACCTGAGGATACTCAGTTAGATAGACCCTCAAAAATCAACAACACCCAAACAAACAATAACATGGAGAATAGAAACATTACAGTCTCTCTTGAAGAGGCAAGAAATTGGTACAATGGCAAAGACCAGACTCTACGTAAGCTGGCTCTTCAGGCATATACTACAAATGAATTGAGAGAACCGCAGAACTTCAAGGAGGTTCTTGAGTCTCTTGGATTAAAGAGTGTTAACCTGAACATGAGACTGAGTGGTAAAAATGCTTCGAGCACCCTGAAACCCTTCAAGGAAGTGTATATAGGCAATGAACTCTCTCTTCATATGAAACTGGCTTTCATAGTTGAGTATTTCAACGGTACATGGGAGCCAGACGTAACCAAGACCAAGTATTTCTTGGCAAAGACTCACTACGCCTATGACCTTCCTAACAGCATCAAGCTGGATAATAACTACTGTATAGGTGTACATGAAAGAGTGATGTATCCGGGAATAGTATATTTCCAGAAGCAGGAACATGCCAAAAAGGCATATGAAATATTAAAAACTGAAGGGTAAACCAAGCTGAAGACAAAGGGCTATTGCTGAATAGTGGAGTTACTTCACTGATAATGAAATAAGTTTTTAGGTACTTAATTATACTCCACAAACTGTTGCATAGCCCTTTTTAAATAAAAACACATTTCTTTAATATATTAGTACTAATCTTAAAAAAGAAAAAAAAAATGAAAGAGAAAGATTTCAAATCTCTTTCTGTTGATGAACAGAAGGAGAAAATCAATGAGCTCATTGCCTCTTGGTATGAGCAGGATTCAGACAACAGATGTGCAATTGTCATCTTGGGTGACAGAAAAGACAAGAAAGATGCAGGAAAGGCTTCATGTGGCATGTTAGGTCCAGGAAACCTCATAGCAGCATCCCTTGGAACTGCATTGGACCATGATGAGGACCTCAGGAAGTTTGTAGCTTGTGGTCTGATGGGACCTCTTGGAGGACTGCTATCTATGTTTAACAAATCAGAAGAAGAGGAGAAATAGTCATGAAAGATGATAGAACCATGACCAAAGGTGAACAGAAGAGAGTAGATGCCTGCACAAAGGTGGTTGAGTGGGCTTCTGAAGACAAAGAACGTAGAGGATGTATAGTCCTTGCAACAGATGAGAAATCATCAACATGTGCAGTGATTGGACAGAGCCAGAATCTCATTACAGCACTTATGTCAGCCATAAAGAATACTCCTAATCTTAGGAATATTCTGGCTGCTACACTGATGCTTGATATGGCTACTGGTGGTTCAAAGAGTGACACTGACAAGGACAAATAGTCTGGAGGACTCCATAGCATAATTGGTTAATGCACTACCCTTTTAAGGTGGGTTATCTGGGTTCAAATCCCAGTGGAGTCACTATTTAACCCAAAAAAAACAATGTTATGTAACAAAAAAAAAGAAGGACTTTCTCAAGGAGAAAAGGCCTTCGCAGTATTAACACTTAACAAGGAGGTGCTGAAATGAGCTATCAGGAAGAAATTGATGCTTTGAGAGATAAAATCTCAAAGTATGAAAAACTACTTGAAAAGATGATGGATGGACCTTTTATGGAAGGTGTTGTCATCTCCCAGCACAATGGGTTGTATAGAGTTATGGTAAATGGTAATGAGGTAATCATACCTGAATCACCTAAACTCACTGATGACCCAAAGACAGGAGACAAGGTAATGGTAAACAAGAATATGATTATATGTATTCTTCCAGAAGAACTTGAGAAACCTGTCAAGCCTGTAGAGTTTGAACGTATCAAATGGGAGCAGATTGGAGGTCTTAAAAGCCAAATCACACAGATAAGGGATGCTATAGAATTACCTATAAAACATCCTGATTATCTCAAGAGAATGGGTCTTGAACCATCAAGAGGAGTTCTTCTTTATGGTCCTCCAGGATGTGGTAAAACTATGGTAGCCAAAGCTATTGCATCAGCATTCCTTGATGGTGCTGAGTTGAATCCAGACTCTTTTATTTATTTGAAAGGTGGAGAAATGCTTAGTCCATATGTTGGTGTAACTGAGAATAATATCAGAGGTATGTTCTCAAGGGCAAGACAGAACTACAAAGTGCGGAAACAAAGGTCAGTCATATTCATTGATGAAGCAGAAGCTGTACTTAATGCAAGAGGCAGTAGAAGGTCATCAGATGTAGACCTCACCATTGTTCCTACATTCTTGAGTGAACTTGATGGATTTGAAGGTAATTCTACTTTTATAATCCTTGCTACCAACTTCAAAGATGCTCTTGACCCAGCAATCATAAGACCAGGAAGAATTGACCTTAGGCTTGAAATTTCAAGACCTACAGTTGAGGATGCAGAAGACATCTTCAAGATATATCTTAAGGGCAAACCTGTATCTGGAAATGTTGATAAGCTGGCTAAGAGTATATCTGAGAAAGCATACAGCAGATTTAATGGAAAATTGTCTGGTGCTCTTATAAAGGGTATTGTAGACAAGGCTTCCTACTCTATCATTAGAGAAGTAAATGGAGAACTATCTGAATCTATCTTAACTAAGATAATAAAGACATGGGAATAGGACAATTATTCATAAAGAGAGAAGAACCTCAGGAAGAGGAGAATCTCAAAGAAATGTTTGAGAACATAAAATCTCAGGAAATACCTCATAAGACTGGAAAGAAAGTCATAAACTTCACCTATATATCAAGGTGTGGATGTGGTTCCAGTAGTGAAAACCTCTATCATGCAATAGTCCCTGAAGACTATGAGGATGTACAAAATGGTGAACTCATAGATGGTGACTATGACAAGATGAAAGCACTGAGGGAGGTAGCAGGAGAAATATATGAGGAGGAGTATACAGGTTCTGTAGAGGACCACAATCCTGATGATTACTATGTCTGGTGATTGGACTTATATACTGGCTGTAGCATTGTGCGCAGCCAGTATATCCTATACAATAAGTGTTACAAGCATATTTGAATGGCTCAGAAATCTTATAGAAGACCACATAGGTGGAAAGATAGAAGAGCTTATTCACTGTCCTTATTGTTTAGGTCATTATGTAGTGCTGGTGATTATGTTCACCACAAGAGGTCTGAAATACCATCTTATGCCAGTATCAGGAAATATAGTATATGATTTTCTGTTTACTTGGTTCTGCATAGTGTGTGTACTCTCACTACTTCATTATTTTATGAATCTTGCTTATAAGCCAATAGCAGAGAATGAGGGTTTAAGAGCAAGGCTCAAAGCACAAAAACAAAGAAAGGATAAACAATTATGAGGTGGACAATAAAAGAAGATAGACTTATTGCTGAGGCATTGGTCAGAAGTAATAATGAAAAAACTGTAGCTTTTCAAGCTGTAGCAAATATACTGGGTATTTCCAGAATGGCTGTTGCAAGTAGATACTACAGAAAAGCTGCTGACCTAAACCTATTAGCAAGGGATATTCTTGAAGAGAGAGCATACAAGAGTTATACAGAGGCTCATAAGCCTTGGTATGTAAAATTCTGGAATGCTATTCTTAGCATATTTAACAAAAATCAAAAACCATGACTACAGAAAGATTTAGAATTACATTAAATTCTATCTGTATTTCAATAGTGGCTATCATAGCTATTTTTGCTTTTACTTGGGCTTTTCCTAAGAGTGAGAGTGGAGAATATGATACTGCAACTGAATATATGAAGGAATTGCATGTAAAATATCAAGGTGTGAAATCAGACCTTGTAGATGCCACACAAAATTACATAGATTCAATAGCTCCTAATTCAAATCTTAGAGCTTTGATTCTTGTAGAAAAATGTGAAAAGTATAAAATACCTATTTCTTTTGTATTGGCTCAAGGAGAACTGGAAAGTAAATTTGGTACAACAGGATTGGCTTATAGGACAAACAGCATCTGGAATGTAGGTGCTTATGACAATTATAGTCTTGAAGATATTAAATTCAAATACAAAAATCCAAATGATTCTGTTGAACCATATCTGTATTTATTGAACTCCAATTATCTTAATGGCAAAACAATAGAAGATTTATTTGATTCCTTTACAGATATAAATGGAAATAGGTATGCTACTGATAAATATTATGAAAGTAAATTAAAAACTATATACACCCATATACTTACTAATCATAATATTGATTCACTACAGGCAAGACTTAACTACTATAAAGTGAGATTATGACGGACTATGGACTATTTATATTCAGTGTACTGCTGTGGATAGGATTTGGTATAGTCTGTAAGATGTGCCTCCCACCTTTTGAGAAAAAAACAGACGAACCACTGAAAATCATAAGTTGGGTTCTCATTATAGTCACACTTGGCCTATGTATGTTTGTTTCTTACGCAAGTATAGAGGCAAGCATGAATAAGGCTATTATAGATTATGATAGAGGCAAATACAAAGTAGAACTTAAAGTTAGTGTAGACACTATTAGAACTATCAAGAAATGTCCAGAGTTATACAAACGTACTGTCCCATTTGTGGCAGAACCACAGCCCATGAGATTTACACCACCAATGACCTTGGAGAAAGAGCAGGAATTCCAAGATTCTTTAATGTCTTATTCACAATTGGACTCTCTGAAATAGATAGACAGAGGGTATGTGAATGTCTGAGCTGTGGTAAGAAAAGACCTATTGGTGGGAACAATGGGAATTTAAGGTTTGGTATGTAAAATTATTTGGTAATACCAATTATTTTATTTACCTTTGTCAAACAATTAAAACATTAGTTTACTATGTCTAAATTGAATCCAAACATCAAGCCAACATCTAAATTTACAGATGAAAGACTTGCTGGAGGTAGTGGTGCTCTTGCTGCTAAGCAGTCAAACATTGCTCTTCTTAAAAGACTCACCTTGGCTAATCTTCTTTGGGAAGATGTTGCCTATTGTGATGGCAAGAAGATTGCTGAAGAGATTGAAAGACTCATACCTCTATGTAGTGCAGAAGATGTATATACTGTTGCTTTGGCAGCAAGAACTCTACAGAAACTCAGGCACACACCTTTGTTTCTGGCATCTGAAATGTGCAAGTACCCTGAACATAGGCTATTTGTAAGAGACTTGTTGCCAAAGATTATAACAAGGGCAGATATGCTGACTGATTTCCTT
>OJAW01001032.1_pt1 | contig 17277 bp, 13 predicted proteins | sample 1589151 | NCBI WGS metagenome assembly OJAW01 (sample SAMN03283290) | human gut metagenome | biome: human-associated habitat; material: feces | host: Homo sapiens | place: Peru | collected 2012
TGCGCCCTGAAAATAAGGACGGGTCTCCGGGCAGAACAGCCGGATGCTCTTGCCCCGCTCTCGGCACTCCTTCAGCATCATGGCCACGATGGTCTCGCCAAAGCACTGGGTCATAACGGCGCCGTTGTCGGGGAACTTATCCACCAGATGCTTTGCCATCTGGCCCACCCGGCTATAGCGCCGGTTGTTGGTGGCCACCGTGTAGTCCCGGATGGCCAGTGCCACATCAGGCACGCCCTGCGCGATGGCAGCCTTTGCCACCTCCAGACAGCCGCCGCAGATCAGCTGCATCCGCCCCACGGTGGTGGGCCGTGCGTGGGAGATGGTGTCCATGGCCTGCTCCAGATAGGCCACCTGCTGCTCCGCCGTCCTGTCCCGGCACTCCCAGGCCGCCAGCGCCATACCCATGGCGGCGGCGGTGAAGGGGCCGGTGGACTGGGTCACCATGTCCGTCAGCGCCTGGGCCAGCAGTCCGCTGGCGTAGGGAGGGTCGAGAAACACGATGTCGAACTTCTCGCCGCTGCGGAGATAGGGCAGCGCCACGCCCTGCCGCACCCTGGCCCGGTCCTCCAGTCTGCACAACGCCAGGTTCTCGCGGATCAGCTTTACCGCGTCGGCCCGCCGGTCGATGAACACGCACTCCGCCGCGCCCCGGCTCAGCGCCTCGATGCCCAGCTGGCCCGTTCCGGCGAACAGATCCAGCACCCGGCGGCCCTCGATGTCGAACTGGATGATGGAGAACAGGCTCTCCTTCACCTTGCCGGTGGTGGGCCGGGTCTCCAGCCCCTCCAGCTCCTTCAGTACACGGCCCCGCGCCGTGCCGGTGATCACTCTCATTTGTCCAGCCCCCTCGGATCAAAGCGTTCAAAGATGACCAGGCAGCCCGCGGCCTCCTCCGCGTCCATGTCCGCCCTGTCGCGGATGGTCCAGCTGGCCTCCTGCACCCGGTATACGCCCCGGCACAGCTTCAGGGACAGGCTGCTCCGGTCCTCAAAGCGGTAGGCGATGAAGTCGGGCCGCGTCCAGCTGTTCATCAGCAGATTGCCCAGCACCCAGCGCACCGCGCCGGGCAGGCTCGCGCCGTCGCCGTGGCGCAGGAAGTTTTCCGACAGCTGTCCCCGCAGCACCTGAGGCCGGTTGTGCCACAGCCACATGAGACACCGGGGGTCGAAGGACTCCACCATATATTTGCCCTTGTACTTATCCAGCAGGGCGCACGCGGCGGCAGTCAGCGCGTCGGCGTTGCCCCGCTCGGCCTTCAGCTCGATGATCAGGGGCGCTTTGCCGGCGAAAATGGGCAGCACCTCCTCCAGCAGGGGAATGTGGTGCTCCGTGCCCTCCAGGGTGTAGCTGGCCAGATCCTCCGCCGTCAGGTCCTCGATCTCCACGTCCGCCCCGGCGGTACGCAGCAGGGAGGCGTCGTGGATGACCGCCAGATGGCCGTCCTTCATCAGATGCACGTCCAGCTCCGCGCCGTATCCGTGCCGGATGGCGCGGCGAAAGGCCGCAAGGGAGTTTTCCGGCACGCTGTCGGCGCTGCAATGCAGCCCGCGGTGGGCGTAGCGCCGATGCTCCAGCGCCGCCCAGCTCGGATGGTTGGCACGGCTGTTGAGAAAAAAGAGCCAGACGGTGAGCAGAAACAGTGCGAAAAGGATAACTAATTGTAGAGTCTGCACGAAAAATCACTTCTTGTTATCGGAAATTGCCGAATTCAGTCGTCCATATCCTCAAAGGCAGCCAGGCCGCTCTTGGCCTCAGCTCTGGAATCGCCGTGGCGCACGAAGCACATCGTGACAAAGGACGCGCCGACGAAGAGCGCCGCGTAGGGGAAGAGCACGCGGTAGCTGATATGACGCATCAGCGTGCCGGCAAGCACCGGCGTGACGACCTGCGCCGCCATCGAGAACGTGTAGTAGTAGCCCGTAAACTTGCCGATATCGCTGCCCTTGCACATTTCAACGACCATCGGCAGCGAGTTGACGTTGATCGCCGCCCACGCAAGGCCGACGAGCGCAAACACGACAAACATCACGGCGTTGATGCTCTGATAATGCGTCGTCAAAAAGTACGCCGACGCAAAGCACGCCGCAAGCAGGATGACGCCGCCCTGAATGGTCTTCTTGCGTCCGATCTTCGACGCCAGCTGCCCCACGGGGATGTACGACACGATGGCCCCGCCCGTCGCGACGAGCAAACACGTCGACGCGCCGCCGAGGCCCTGCCCCATCACAACGTCCACATACGTGGAGAACCACGTCGTGACGCCGTTATAGCCGATGAACCACAGTGCAATGGACGCAAGCAGGAACATGAGACTCTTTTTCCAGTTTGAGTCTCGTTAAAAGATCATCCGGGATCTTGCCAGCTCTTTTTTCCCTTTCCGGTTTTACAGCGGTCTCCGGAATTTTCCACGTTTTTCCATCCAAAACTACGCCCGGGATTCTTCCTTGGGAACAATAGTTACGCACACTTCGTTCCGAAAGCCCCCATTTGTCGGCTACCTGACTGACACTGATATATTTCATCCCATTACACCTCCGATTGCGCTATCGGAAATATTATAGCATTATCGGCAAAAATCTGCAACAACTCCGCTTTGGGCATTTCTTTGGCAGAATCATGCAAAATTGCCGCCACAGCGGCCTTTTCCGGGTCTGCGCCCCATTGCTTTGCATTACTCCTTTAATAACTACACTTACATGGCATTATCCAATATAGAAAAACACTATAACAAACACCCCGAGGACCTTCGTCTGCAACGCCGGCACGGCATTGTGGAGTTTGAAACCACCATGCACCATCTTCGCCGCTTTCTGCGACCGGAAGACTTCTTGCTCGACATTGGTGCGGGCACGGGGCGCTATACGTCGGCACTCATGGCAGAGGGCTATCGCGTGAAGGCCGTTGAGCTTGTGCGACGCAACATCGACGTGTTTTTGACGCGCGAACCAGCCGCCGACGTGGCTCAGGGCGATGCCAGAAACCTCTCGTTCATCCCGACCGCCTCGGCCGACCTCACCCTTCTGCTCGGCCCGCTCTACCATCTCATCGGCGACGAAGAGAAGTTGAAAGCGCTTCTTGAAGCCAAGCGTGTGACGAAGCCAGGCGGACTGATTTTCGTGGCTTACCTCATGAATGAATACAGCATCCTTTCTTATTGCTTCGATGAAGAACGCATTGGCGGACTGTTGGAACGCGGTGTGGTTGACAAGAATTTCCACATCCAAGCTCAGGCCGACGAACTCTACGATTATGTGCGCCTGGACGACATCAACCGCCTGAATGAGATGGCAGGATTGCAGCGCGTCACCATCTTCTCGCCCGACGGCGCTTCCGACTATATGCGAACGCGCCTCAACCGCATGAGCGAAGAGACCTTTGCCCATTTCATAGAATATCAGAAGTGCATTTCCGAACGCCAGGATCTCATCGGCGCCGGAAGTCACGTGGTTGACGTGGTCAGAGTGGAGTAGGTTTCCGCCGCTTATCCCTCCCGTTTGAAACCGCCTAAATCAGGCGGGAACGCATGGATGGGTGGCGCGGTGGAAATGCGGTTTTGCGAGATGTGGCCGTTGCGGCATGGCAAGCCATGTCCTTACGGATGCCACGCCGCAACTTCTGTACATAAACTTAGCACAACAGATAAACAGCAGAGTTCGCTGGGCCGCTTTGTTTCAGCACACCGCACTCCCTGAAATGCTTCAACCATTTCGTGGCATAGCTTCTCCGGAATCCGAACAGGCTTTCAATGTCGCGCCGCGTGATGTAAGCGTGGGTCTTGAAAAACGCCTTTATTTGCGTCAAAATGTGTTCCTTCGTAAAGTGGTTGGATTGGGTAGAGACGTCGGCACGTTCGAAGCGAGCGTTGTTTTTGATTTCCCGCAACATCGGCGTGTCGGGTCGAAAATTGAGGTTGCGCACGTTGATGTAGTCGCCGCGCATTTTGTCAACCGATTTTCCCTCCGGCAGATTCAGGTCCACCGAAAGCGAAAAACTGCCAATGGAAGGGAGATAAAAACGTTTTCCTTGCGAGAGTTCGCGAATCATGGCAGCCCTCAGGGCAGAGAGCGTTGCTTCCATGTCGCTTTTCGTTAGCGAGCACGACTCCTCAATGTGGCTCTCGAGCTGGTCAGCGTTCATGGCAGTTCCCTCATGAAGGTGTGCATAATGGCGTTCTTCGCCTTTGCCGTTAGAATTTTTGATGGAATGGATTTCATACTTAATGCTCATGGTAAGATAGGTTTTGAAAAAAATACTCTTTGGTTTTGAAAAAATCTGATAATTGTTGAATCACCTCTTGTCTGCTTCGAAATATCTCTTGTCGGTTTTGATACTGCAAAGATAATACGCCAAAAGCCGAAAAGGAAGTCTTTTTGGGAAAAATTGCAGAAAAAAAGTAGGACCTACTTTAAGTAGGTGTTCAAAATTATTTTATAGTATCCATGCCGGGGAAAATCTGTCTGATATTGCCTTGTCGTATTTTTTTGCCCCTACAGCTGCCTTTCATCAGTCACGTAGCCCGCTACGCTCCTTCTTCAAGACAATTGTAGGAACAAAATAATACGACAATTCAATATAACCTAATATTGAACACCTACTTATAGAATAAGGCTTCGGTTACGGAATAGCAGTGGGTGAGAATTTCTATGTGGTGTCCCCATGAAATTTGAGTAAAACTTTTGGGTGTTGAAATTGGTCAACAAGCTGTTGACCAATTTCAACTACACTATGATAAAATGAATAAATAGGTGTTCAGAATTAGTTTATATTGAACACCTGCTAAAGCTCCAAGAAGTTGCTTCGCCGCATTCTTTTGTCCCCCAACATATTGCAAATTCTTCAATCACCTTGAGATGTCATCTACTCGCGGCCGATGGTAATGCTACTCGCGGCCGACGGTAGCATTACTCGCGGCCGACGGTAGCATTACTCGCGGCCGCGAGTAGCAGATATGTTCTTAGGTTCTGGTGAACTTTTAGGTGGCAGACGTCTGCTTGCGATTTGCGTTGCGCAATCCGTCAAAGATGGCTGTTTGACCACTTTTCTTTTCGCGTTTTTAGATTCCCTGCAAAAGATATTCAGAAACCGGTTGAAATTACAAATAAATCAGTATCTTTGCATCAGACTAAACAAAATGTAATAAAAACAATGAGTTTACTTATAAAACCGAAAGCATATAAGCCGTTGCTTGATAAATATGAAACAGAGCAGGGCATCAAGGTTATCAAAGATTTCTTTCAGGAAAATCTGGCTACGGGATTGAAGTTGCGCCGCGTGACCGGTCCGCTTTTTGTGCTCAGAGGACTGGGTATCAACGATGATTTGAGCGGTACGGAACGTCCCGTGACGTTCCCCATCAAAGATTTGGGCGATGCGCAGGCGGAAGTGGTGCACTCTTTGGCGAAATGGAAGCGTTTGACGCTGGCCGACTATCAGGTGAAGCCAGGTTACGGCATCTACACCGATATGAACGCCATCCGTGCCGACGAGGAGCTCGATAATCTCCACTCGCTTTATGTTGACCAATGGGACTGGGAGCGCGTCATCACGCCGCAGGACCGCACGCTGGCTTACTTGAAGCGCACCGTGAAGTGTATCTACGCTGCATTGCTTCGCACGGAGTTTTTGGTGTGTGAGCGTTTTCCGCAACTCACGCCGATGTTGCCGGAAGAGGTCTTCTTCATCCATGCCGAAGAGCTGCGCCAGCTTTATCCCGACTTCACGCCGAAGGAGCGCGAAGATGCCATCACGAAGAAATACGGAGCGGTGTTTGTCATTGGCATTGGCGGACCGCTTGGCGATGGCGAACCGCATGATTTGCGTGCGCCCGACTACGACGACTATTCCACCGTTAGCGAGGCTGGTTTGCCGGGATTGAACGGCGACCTGCTGATTTGGAACAGTGTGTTGGAGCGTGCCTTCGAACTCTCTTCGATGGGTATCCGTGTTGACAAAGAGGCTTTGCTCCGCCAGCTCAAGGAAAGCGGCAAGGAAGATCGCTTGAAGTTTTATTTCCACCGCCGTTTGGTTGAGGGCACGCTGCCTTTGAGCGTCGGTGGCGGTATCGGACAGTCGCGCCTTTGTATGCTTTATCTGCGCAAGGCGCATATCGGCGAGATTCAGGCGAGCATCTGGCCCGACGAGATGCGCCGTGAATGTGAAGAAGCGGGCATTCCGTTGATTTGATAAGTAGGTGTTCAAAATTAGTTTATATTGAATTGTTGTATTATTTTGTTCCTACAGCTGTCTTGAAGAAGGAGCGTAGCGGGCTACGTGACTGATGAAAGGCAGTTGTAGGGGCAAAAGAATACGGCAAGGCAATATCAGACAGTTTTTCCCCTGCATGGATACTATAAAATAATTTTGAACACCTACTTAAGAACGCCATTGGCCAGAGGGCCAGTTTTTTATACGCACAGAGCCGCGAGCAAACTGATGTTGCTCGCGGCTCTGTGCGTTTTTTGGCGAAAGGTTGGTGGGGGTTGAAATAGTTCAACTCATTCTTTCACCATTACTTATCTTGTGAGACAATGATGTCTGTGCTGACACCGGCGGAGGTCAGCGTGAGCGTGGCGTTGCGCTTTGCGTTGGTGTTGTTGCCAGTGTAGCTCACTTTGATTTTATGCAATCCCTTGCTGAAGGAAGTGGAGTCGGGCGTGATCCATTCTGCAGACGAAGAAAGCGTTGCGCCATCTTGGTAGACCTTGAAGATGATGGTGGTGTCGTTGGCGGCGGCCTTCAGCATCAGGGGGAAAGTGGCCTGTGTGGTCAGCACCTTGTCGGTGTTGGTGTAGAACGGCATGGGCTGCGTGATGTTCAGCCATCCTCGCTGGATGACCGGCATGCTCGGACTGACAGCCGACGTGACGTTGATGTAGGCAATGCGTGTGCTGCCAGTGTTGTTAATGTCAGTGGTGATGTTGAGGCGCGTGTCGGCCGATTTATATTGCGGAATGGTCATGGACGTTGGCGTGACGCGCATCCATGAGGCCGTTGAGGCCAGTGTCCATGAATCGAGTGAGAGCAAATGAATCGTGTCGCTCTGCTGATCTGCAAAAAAATCCATGCCGTTGATCTTCAGCGGGCTGAAGAACGTTTGGTGGAGTTCGTAGTTTGAATCTCCGCATGAGGCAAGCGCCAAGGCTGCGCAGGGGAGGAGAGAGGCAATTAATTTCTTCATTTATTTAGATGTTTTGGGATTTGCTGAGGTGTTTGAGGGAAGCGTGGAAAATGTGCGAGGCGTTGTTTAGTACCACTCAATGTTTGAACTATAGGAACTTCGCTTGTCCCACTTCAATGCGTCGGCCAGTTCGTTGGCACGTGCGCGGAAGGTGAAGTTGAACGAAGAGTAGGGGCGGAGCACCACGGAGCACGACATCTCAAAGCAATGGAGATCGCGCGAGACGGAGGCCGTTGTCATTGAGAGTTCGTGATAGTTGAAGTCATAGCCCGAGGTGAAACTGATGTTCCATCCTTCGGCAATGCGCAGGTAGCCCGAGAAGTTCATTGTTTGCGTGAACGAATAGGGATATCGCATGCGGCGCACATTGATTTGCTTCGAGCGGTCTTCCGCCATGGAGATGCCGTATGACACCGTGAACGACCAGGGGAGAGAGAAGCGGAGGTAGCCGTCTTCGTCCACCTTGGCCTTCTGTTTTTTCTGCTTGCCGCCTTTCTTGGCGTTGCGCAGGTCGGGGTCGATGTTGGCATCTTCTGCGTCGGTGTCCGTGTCGGTGTCGGTCTCGTCGTTGCTTGCCGTTGAGCGGTCGGACCGCCGGCTGAAGAGTTTGGACAGCGTTTCGTTGTTAAACGTGTAGGAGAGGTTTTGCGACATGCCCTGGAAGCGTCCGAAGCGTCCGTAGCTCCATTCCGTTCTGTCGGAAGTGACGACACGGCCGTTTTTGTCGAAGGCGTAGGCATAGGTGGCAAACACTGCCGCCATGGAGAACGTGTAGTTCTTCGTCAGTTTCAAGCGGATGCGCGTGTTGAGGTTGCTCCAGGGGCGCGTTTCTGCTGCCATGTTATAGGAGAGCGCGCCATAGAGCTCGTCGATGATGCTGATTTTTCGTTCGCCAGTTGTGTCGCGGTCGCTCTTCACCTTCATTTCCACGTTGTTTGACACCGACATGGTGATCATGCCCTGCTTCGTTCCGGAGGGATAGCTGTAGATGCCGCCGGAGTAGGGAGAATAGGTGACGGTGGAGACTTCGCCGTTGGCATCGGTCTTGACGTAGGTGCGCTGGTAGCCGTAGTGCGACGAGGTGAAGTCGGGGGCGTAGCTGAAGGAGACGCTGGGCTTGAAGACGTGGCGCACGGCGATGATTTTATCGCCGAAGAGTTTTCGCCAGGGTTTATAGAAACCATAGAGCGTGGTGTTGGCCGAAACGCCGAGGCTCCAGTCGTAGAGGTTGTAGAAGCCGTATGTGGTGTCGGCCACTTCCTTTTGAGTGGTCTCGTCCCATGAGCGCATCACGCGATTGGTGTACATAATGTCGCGCAAGGAGAACTGCGGAGAGATGTTGATGTATTTAAAGACCTGGAAGGTGGCGTCGATGGGAATGCGGTGTTGCATGCCGTTTCGCCAGTCTTTGACGAGGTTCGACTTGAAGAGTTTGTCTTCCTTCGTGTTGATGCTGTTGGAGAGCGATCCCGTGTAGGACATGGAGATTTTCTCATACCAGCGCTCCTTTCCTGCTTGGTGTTTGCGGCGGAAGGGATAGAAGCGGTTGAGAGAGATGCTGAGGTCGGGGAGCGTCATGCTGACCGACGAGTCGCGCAGCGATTGCGTGAGGTTGGTCGACCCCGCGATGTTCAGGCCGATGCTCGGGAAGGTGTGTGAGAAACTCACCGAACTGGCGCGTGTGCTCTGCGTGTAGGCCAGCGGATTGTACATGCTCTCGAGGTTTGAGCGTTCGTAGTTTTCCGAGGCGAAGTTCACGCGGGCCGAGAAAGTCGTGTTAGGGCTTGCCTTGGCGTCTTTGCTGTGTGTCCACTGCACCTTGAGGCTCTTCGTCACGGCATAGTCTGGCATGTTTTTCTCGCCGTCAACGGTGCGCAGGAAGCTGATGTAGAAATTGCCGTTGTAGCGATAGCGCTTGCGGTAGTTGGTCTCCGCGCTCAGTCCCCAAGAGCCTTTCGTATAGATTTCGCCGAGGGCCTTGACGTCCATGTAGTCGTTGATGGCAAAATAGTATCCACCATCGCGCAAATAGAAACCGCGGCTTGTCTCGTCGCCGTATGAAGGCATGATGAAACCGCTGGAATATTTCTTGTTGAAGGGTAAGAAACCATAGGGGACGGCCAGCGGGAGCGGCACGTCAGCCACCACGAGGTAGGCCGGGCCAAACACGCTTTCCTTTCCCGGGCGCACTTTGGCGCGGGAGAGGGCTATATAGAAATGGGGATGTTTGGCGTCGCAGGTGGTGTATTTTGCATGTTCCAGATAGAGCGTTCCGTCGGCAGCGCGTTTTGAGTGTTGGCTCTGCATGAAACCGTCGCCCTGCGTTGTCTCCACGTTCGTGATATAGCCCTTTTTCGTTTTGAAATTGAAGGCCATGAGTTCGCTGTGGTAGTTGTCGCTGCCTTGCGAATAGACCGGTTTGTCTTGCAAGATGCCCGCCGTGTCGCGCTCTCCAGCCGCTCTCACCATGCTGCTGTCCATGTTCATGGTGATTTTGGCCGCGTTGAGCGTCATGTCCATGTATTTCACTTGGGCCTTTCCGTAGAGGTGCACCAGTCGCGTTTCAGCGTCGTAGACCAGTGAGTCTGTGCATTCATAGTCCACTGGCGCGTCGATGCCCGGTTTGCGTTTCGCGCTGTCGGCCGCCGTGGTGTCGATGGCCGTGCTGTCGTAGCGCAGCCCCCGTCCGCTTCTGGTGTTGGTGGCATCGGGCAGCAGCAGGGAGTCCTTGAGACTGTCGGAAACGGAAAAAGGCACGGCAGATGGTTGCTGTCGTGCAGTATCGTGCTGTAGCGTGTCGTCAGACGTTTGTTGCGTTGCGTTCTGCCGCATTGTTTGGCTACGCGGCGTTGCAACGCTCAAGGCTACGATGGTTGTAAGAAGGAGAAATATAGGAGTTCTCAAAGTGGGGTTGCTTCTCTGTCAAAAGTGGGCCTCTTGAAATGGAGACCCTCCTTGAGGTTTATGTATCTGGCTGCAAAAATACGCAATTTTTTTGACTCGTGGCATTGATTTGGCGTTAAGGGATGTCCTAAAGAATGTGTTTTAGGATTCTATGTGGTTTTGACGGCTGATTTGCTTCTTCTCGAAGGCGGCCTGAGGGTGATCCATGCTGTTGCGTTCCCTGTCGGCCATGATGTCAGCCATGTTGTTTTGCGCCCATGCAATCAGGCCTTCTGCCTGCGGAAGAAACGACTGGGCCCTTTCCGTAAGGGTGTATTCCACTCTCGGCGGCACTTCCGCATAGATTTTCCTGCTGACAAAACCGTCGGCTTCGAGTGAGCGCAGGGTGGAGGTCAACACCTTCTGCGAAATGTCGGGGATGTGTTTGTGCAGGGAATTGAAGCGCATACATCCGTGATGGTGCAGCGTGTAGAGAATCAGCAACGCCCATTTTCCGCAGATGTGAGACAGGATGTTGCGTATGGGGCAGTCTTTATATATGATGTCGGTGGTTGGGTTGTCCATAGGTTGTTTATGTTCAGTTGCTAATTGGGGGTTGTTCTTGAGGGGGAAGGCTGAGGCCGTTGGTTGTGCTTGAGACACCCCTGAAGACATATCCTGGAAATGTGTTTCAGAATGCAGCTGAGAGGGTGTTGCTCACCAATTCATACAAAAGTACGCAAACGCCATAATATGTTACGGTGGCAAGTGTTAAACTTATTCAAATCCCATATTTTGAAGTGTCTCAGCGTCAGCAATGGTAACCTCAGAGTAAGTAGCCAACGGCCTTGTGCCTTCTTGCAGGGAATGTTTTCGTGGCGTAATTTTGCACCGTCATTAATCAATTAATTCTCAGAGATATGAAAACTGCAAAAACAATCGTGAAGGCCGAGCAAGCAACGGCCGTTGACTTCGGAACGTTCGACAAGTTGAACGAGTATGTATTGGAACTCGGCCCAGAGGTGAAGATACTTGGCAAGGTGTTTGGAGGAACTTTGACTGGTGCCACGGGCGGCGAGTTTTCCTTCCAGTCGTTTGCGCCTGGCGCAGAAACGGGTTTCTTGCATACTCACAAGAATCATGAGGAACTCTATTTCTTCCTCAAAGGACAGGGCGAGTTTCAGGTGGACGGCCAAGTGTTTCCCGTTTCAGAAGGTAGCGTGGTGCGCGTGGCGCCTGCCGGCAAGCGTTCCGTCAGAAACAATGGAAATGAACCGCTGGTGATGCTTTGCGTGCAATATCGCGGCAATACCTTTACGGCAGAAGATGCTGCCGACGGCGTGATTCTGAACGAGAAGGTGTTGTGGAAGTGATACCGTGGCAGGACTGGCTTGTTGGTTGAACGAACAGAGAAGTTTTTTTGGGGGGACGTACTATTGGATGTTCCGCTGAAGCGTGTTTCGGAATCAATGATACGCCGGTTGTGTCGATAGTAACAGCTATCATAAAAGAGGCCTGCGAAACGCAATCGTTTCGCAGGCCTTAGATTTTTTATCAACGTTGTGTTGAACGTCTTTTCGCTATATTATTCGCCCGGAGCAATAGCACCTGAAGGACAAACGTCAGCGCAAGTACCGCAGTCAACGCAAACGTTAGGGTCGATAGAATACTTTTCACCTTCAGAGATAGCGCCAGATGGGCATTCGTCAATACAAGTACCGCAAGCGATGCAGTCGTCACTAATTACGTAAGCCATTTTGTTTGAATTTTAAATTGTTATTAATGTTGTTATGTCAGTCTGTCTCAAACAGAAGAACGACCCGTGGGCCGCTCTCATGTTGTTTCATGAAGCAAAGGTAATGCAATCCAATTGAAGCGCCAAATATTATTGCGATTTTTTTTGTCGGGGATGTGCAGGGCGGCGCGGGATAGGTTGCCGTTGCCCGTTATGCGGCGGCGCGGGAAAATCGTGTGTTTCACGGAACCTTTGTTGGTTGGTGCTGTAAAGTTTTACGAGATATTTTTGGCTGGTTCGCTTAATAGATGTATCTTCGTAATGTGTATATGTAATGGTAAAAAATAACTTGACCAATTATGTAGGGGAAGGAGTTATTTCTTATGCCCTGTCTTTTTGCTCAACTTATTCTTACACCATTACTAAGTCATGTTCGAAAACCGAAATCTCAGGACATCCGTCAAACTAATTCTGATTATCAGCTTATGGCCAGACAAAAGTTACCTTTGGGCATACAAGACTTTGAAGAGCTGCGTAGGGGAGGCTATCTCTACGTGGACAAAACTGATATGCTTTGGAAAATAGCCAATGGTAATAAGTATAATTTCTTGAGCAGACCCCGGCGCTTCGGCAAGTCGTTGCTCACGTCTGCCATGCAATGTTATTTCGAAGGACGGCGCGAGCTCTTTGAGGGGCTTCGGATAATGGATATAGAGAAAGAGTGGGTGAAGCGGCCTGTGCTTCACTTCAGCATGAATCAAGGTGGTTCGGACGTCGATTCTCTCAGTCATTATCTTGACGACTCGTTGGCTGCTTATGAGGAAATCTATGGCAAACGCCCGACGGAGATGACGCTCAGCAACCGTTTTACTGGGATTATTCAAAGGGCGTACGAACGCAGTGGGGTGCAAATCGCAATTTTGGTTGATGAATATGATGCCCCGTTGCAGCATTCTTTTATGACCCCGCAGCATGAGGCTTGCAGAAGTCTTTATCGCGATTTTTTTACGGGGCTGAAGGATTATGGCTATTGTATCAAATGTGTGTTCCTGACAGGAATTACTAAATTTACGCAGATTAGTTTGTTCAGCGTCTTGAACACGGTGACGAACATCAGCTTCTATGATGATTATGCCACGGTTTGCGGTCTGACGAGTGACGAGATTGAAAAATGTTTTAAGGAAGAACTTAAAAGCCTTTCAGAGAAGAGAGGGTGGGAGGCTTTGCAGACGTTCAAAAACCTGAAGGAGATGTATGATGGCTACCACTTCTCAGAGAGCCTTCAAGGCGTTTTTAACCCTTACAGTGTGCTTTGCGCGTTGAAGGAACAGCGTTTGAAGTCTTTTTGGATTGCGAGCGGGGCAACCGAGCTGTTGCCGAAGTTGCTGAAGAATTTTGAAAGAGATGTGGAGAAACTGGATGGCAGTCTCATTGATATGGATTATCTGGAAACCGCCGATGTCAGCGTTGCCAATCCGAAGTTGTTCCTTTATCAGTCTGGCTATCTGACCATCAAAGACGTGGTGGGCGATAGCTATGTGCTGGGATTCCCTAATCGTGAGGTTAAGAAAGCCTTGTTTGAGATGGTGATTCCAAACATGTTGCATCAGAGTTTGGATGAAGTTGAAAATGCCATTCAGGAAATGAAGGTTGAGTTTTCTGTGGGACATGTGGATGAAGGCGTTCGGTGTTTGAAGCAGTTGATAACACATACTCCCTACAGTACGCAGAAGAAGGAGCATTTCGTGTTTGAAGAGCATTTCCGTTTCATTGTTAAAAATCTGTTTTATATTTGCGGCTTCCATGTTGAGGAGGAGGTGCAAATGTCGAATGGAAGGATAGATTTGGTTGTTCATACTCCCGACATCTTGTACGTCTTGGAACTCAAGATGAAGGATAATGGAGGGTGTGGGTCGGCTGAGCGTCAATTGAACGAACGACACTATGCGGATGCCTTCTGTGCGAGCCACCGTCAGGTTGTTTGTCTTGCGTTGGAGTTTGACAAGGACAACCGTGGGCTTGTTGGTTGGAAGAATGTGGCGCTTCGTCAGAGGTGAGCTTCTGAAGCCCTTTCATTTTAAGCGTCATTACTGAGTTCTAAGCCTCACCACTGAGTACTAAGCATCACCATTGAAGAGAGATACTTGTCTTCTTGATGGCAGAGATGTAAAACGTAGAGGAAAACAAAAATCCCCCTATACCATTTCGTTACGGTATAGGGGGAATTCTTTATGGCGTGTCGTCGAGCGTCTTAATGCTGGATTCTCGCGACGCGCTTGGTGCTTGTTGATTACTTGGAAATCGTTGTTGAGCCAGAGCCGATCATTTGTCCGTCGATGAAAATGTAGGCGGAGTAGTTGCCGCTGCTCAGGTATTCGTTGATTGGAATATAGAGCGTGACGTGTTGTTCTTCGCCAGTGTATTCAATTTCTTTTGTGGCGGAATATTCGATGGACTTGTTCTCATAATGGAATGAGCCAGAGCGTGCAACGACTTCTTGGCTGGGCTTGAGCAGGCGTACGTAGACCCTGCGGTTTCCTGTGCTTGCCGTTACGTTTCTTGTTACGGTGAAAGAAACGGTGAAGCGGGTGATGTCTTTGCTACGCTTGGCGGCCTTGCCGTTTTTCTTGACGGCCATGACGCTGACTCCTGTGGCGTTAAGCTGTGAGGCCACTGCCACTTGTTCTGAAAGCTGGCTGTTTCGCTCGTTGATTGAACTGTTTTCGCGGCGTGTGCGTTCAGCTTCAGCGCGTGCTTCATCGCGCTCTGAGGTGAGCGTCTGGTTGAGCTGCTGGAGAGAGTCGACTTGGCGGATATAGTCGCGCAAGACGGCACGAACCGTTGCCAGTTCCTTTTTGAGGCGAAGGATTTCAGCGGCACTGTTGGTTTTCAGTTCGCGCAACTCCTTGAGCAGGCCCTCGGCGCGTTTCTGCTCGGCATCGAGCTTGGCAACGAGCGAGTCGTCTTTGATTTCCTGCTTCATTTCGCCATACTGTGCGGCGAAGTCGGCGTACTGGTTCTCCATTTCGCGGCGGTCCATCTCGGCGATTTGCCGAAGTTCAGCCAGTTCTTTATCCTTGTCGCTCTTTGAATTGCAGCCAGCCAGACATCCGCCAGCTATGAGAACTGCCATGAGAGCGATGAAAATATGCGTCAGTGTCTTCATTGTGGTGTGTGGTTTTTGTGGTGGGTAAGCTTCGCAGGGGCAATGCCTGTTTATAGTATTCTATATAATATTTATGGCCTGCGGAGTTTATAGTTTAGTCAACGATGGTGATCCATCCGTGGTTGTCTGGCTCGATGCCATACTGGATGTTGCGCAGTTTCTCGTAGAGCTTCGTTGACATAGGTCCTGGTTTGCCGTCCTTCGAGATGACGTAGCTCTTGTTGCTTTCCATGTCGTCGATGCGGCGAATCGGACTGATAACGGCGGCTGTTCCGCAAGCACCAGCTTCTTCAAACGTCGAGAGTTCTTCTTCCGGAATCTGTCGGCATTCAACCGTCATGCCCAGGTCTTTTGCCAACTGCTGCAAACTGCGGTTGGTGATGGAAGGCAGGATGGACGAAGACTTCGGCGTGATGTATTTGTTTTCTTTGATGCCGAAGAAATTGGCTGCGCCACATTCGTCGATGTATTTCTTCTCCTTGGCATCGAGATAAAATTCGCAGGAATAACCGGCGTCGTGTGCCATCTTGTTGGCGCGGAGGCTGGCGGCGTAGTTTCCGCCCACCTTATAGGTTCCCGTTCCGAGCGGTGCCGCGCGGTCGAACTCGCGGATGATGACATAGTCGTTTGTGGCAAATCCGCCCTTGAAATATGGGCCTACCGGGGTAACGAAAATCATGAAAAGGTATTCATTGGCAGGATGAACACCGACCTGTGCGCCCGTACCGATGAGCAACGGACGGATATAGAGAGCGGCACCGCTTTCGTATGGTGGGATGAAGCGTTCGTTGAGTTTCACCACTTTCTTGGTCATCTCCACGAAGAGCTCTGTCGGCACTTCTGGCATGAGGATGCCGCGGCAGGTGCTTTGCAGGCGGGCAGCATTGTCTTCAATGCGGAAGAGGCGGATTTTGCCATCGGGGCAGCGGAAAGCCTTTTGTCCCTCGAAGGCTTCCTGTCCGTAGTGAAGACAGGTGGCAGCCATGTGGATGTTGATGGTGTCTGTTGATGAAACTTCAATTTCGCCCCATTTGCCGTTGCGGTAGTAGCAACGAACGTTGTAGTCGGTGGGCATGTAGCCGAACGAAAGATTTGCCCAATCAATATTTTCCATTGTCGTCTTGTTTTTTGAATTGTCTTATGTGTGGTATTCGTATGTCACGTCTTGTGCGTTGCCTCGCTCAGGATAAGGAAAAGTCGCGGGGCGCATGGTGTTGCTTGGCAAAATTACGCATTTTAGTTGAAAAAACGCCGCCTCCTGCTACTTTTATCCGAATTTTGAATTCATTATGCTTCGTTATGCGTGGCTGAAAGGACACAGGTGTATTTTTGTAAGTTGGGTTTTGCTTTTGCGCGGTGAAAACTCTCAGTATGCAAAAAGGAGCTGCAAAGGGCATGGTGAAAAGCCAATATATGGTAGGTTTCAAAAGGTGGGATGGCCAACAATGCGTAAATTTGCACGTGGAAAAATAATAGTTATAGCTTATGATGATTCGACAATGCGCCATCCTTTTCGGTTGCCTGGCGCTGGGTGAATTGCTGATTTATCTCACCCACATTCCTTTGCCCTCCAGTATTTTGGGCATGCTGATTTTAACCTTGCTGTTGCAGTTGAAAGTCATCCGCTTGGAGTGGGTGCAAGGACTGGCCGATTTCTTGGTGGCCAACATCGGTTTCTTCTTCGTGCCGCCTGGCGTGGCCATTATGTGTTACTTCGATATTATAAAGGCGCAGTTCATGCCCATTTTGGTAGCTTCCGTTGTCAGCACCGTGTTGGTGTTAGCTGTGACAGGATGGGTACACCAGTTTTATGGCAAAGCCGCGGATATGCGCAAGAAGGGAGGTGAAGCATGATAGACTATTTCTCCAACCAGTTTTTTCTTATCGCGCTGACGTTTGGTGTCTATTTCTTCGGGAAGCTTCTGCGGAAATGGACGGGCTGGGTGATAATGAACCCCATATTGATTACCATCGTTGTGCTGATTGCCTTTCTGAAGCTCACAGGCATCAGTTACGAAACCTATAACGAAGGCGGCCATCTCATCGAGTTTTGGTTGCGTCCCGCCGTTGTGGCGTTGGGCGTGCCCCTGTATTTGCAGTTGGGCACCATCCGCAAGCAGTTGGTGCCGATTCTCCTCTCCGAATTAGCTGGCTGCGTGGTGGGCATCCTCTCCGTTGTCTACATCGCCAAAGAGATGGGGGCTACGCCCGACGTCATCCGCTCCTTGGCTCCTAAATCCGTGACGACCCCCATCGCCATGGAGGTGACGAAAGCCGTTAACGGCATTCCTTCTCTTACGGCGGCGGTTGTGG
>OJAW01001033.1_pt1 | contig 17255 bp, 19 predicted proteins | sample 1589151 | NCBI WGS metagenome assembly OJAW01 (sample SAMN03283290) | human gut metagenome | biome: human-associated habitat; material: feces | host: Homo sapiens | place: Peru | collected 2012
CTTTGGTATTGCATGGAAGAGTATATGGGCAAAGGTGAAACCAAATTGCAATACTACTTTGCCCGTACCGATAAATCGGGTAAGGTGGAGAAGATTGTGAAAATAGATTTTCCTCATCAATCTTTCAAGATTGAGCAAACTTGGAGGGCAGGCGATTGTGTAGGATTTATTCTTAGTCGTATCAATGAGGATAAACCTGTAGCTCAAAAAGGAAAACGTAAAAACGTATCAAAAGAGAAAACCGGTACAGCCCATTTATACACCCAATATTTCCACCTCGGAGATATGCGATTGATGGATAAGCCGCAAAAAATAAACGTTTTCCGTTATTTTGCCGGCGAGAACGAAAAACCTTACCTCTTTAATTTTTCCGAGAATAAGACAAAGATGGTGTTTTGCTTCTTCAACAGTGATTCCACAAGCGGAAAGCTTGCCAACATCAAAGTTTATGATGAACGAATGAACCTTTTGTGGGAGAAAAATCACAAGTTGAATGTGCAGAATGATGCTTACGAATTGAAAGATGTCAGTGTGAATAATTCAGGCACGGAAGTCCTCCTTGCCATCAGGTCTTATTCCACAGCGAAAAAGGTAAAGCATACAGATGATAAGGCTCACCTTATTTGGCTTACCCAATATGAAGAAAGAATGCATCAAGAACATTTGGAGAAGGCTTGGCCGACAGATATTAAATGTGCTTTCAATATGGAGGACGACTATCTTATGGCAGGTTATTACGGAACTGCAAATGACAATCCCACTCTTGCGATAGGAAGTTTTGCTTTCATGTACGATAAGCGAAGAGGCTACTTGAAGAAAGCATCAACCTCAGAATTTAAAGAGTATGAAAATGACGAGATGGTAGGAGAAGGTTTACCTAAACCCTCAAACATGACATCATACGTCAAATCCCTTGTTCCTATGATTGGAGGCAATCTCATCATGATAGGCGAACAAAAATTTGAGTCTCATATCATTCCACCCAAAAGACGAGGAGATAAACCAACAGGGGAAGAAGCAGTTTACTATCGCGACCTTATAATTACCAATATCGACAAAAGCGGTATCGTTTCCGGCAATGCCTACATTCCAAAGAGGCAAAAAGATTACGCAGGCTTTGAAGCATATAATTCTTTCGCAATGACACGCGACCGTTACGGCATATATATCATGTTTAACGACCATATAAAAAACTACGATGGTAATTCATTCCTTGCAAAAAGGTGTTACAATGCCGATAAACTTCGCACCCAAGTGAATTTTGTGCAGATATTCTCCGATGGAAGCTATCGTTGGAGCAAAGCATACGACACCAAGAAGAATAAAATGCCGTTTTTCCAAACCTTATACCTGACTACCTTGAAGAAAATAATGTTCCTCGGCAAGTATCAAGACCATAACATTATCGGAACATTCGAGATACGATAGTATTCAGTTCTTCTAAATCTACGGCTGCGGCAATCGCATCAAATTGTTCCCTAAACATATATTTGCAAAGCTCTTTCATCTTGTCCGAAAGGGCTTTTGCTATTTTACTTTGTTTCTCTGTAAAGGAACAACCTTCTTCCATTTTATCGACTTCAAGAAACAATTTCAAATAGTAGTCTTCCAACTTGAAGAAAAACGTTTTGAGTAACTCTCTTTCAAAGTTTACTCCCCTCAACTCTGCTGCAAGCAAAGGATTTTGCAATATTCCGCGTCCGAGCATGAAGTCTCTTATCATCGGAAAGCGTTTCTTGATTTTTGAGAAATCATCTATTGAAAATATATCGCCATTATAAACTACTCTGCTTCTCAATCGCTCTGCCAAAAAACCGAATGCCTCATAGTCGGGACTGCCCTCATAAAGGTTTACAGCCAATCGTGGATGTATTATGACAAATTTCAAAGGGTAAGCGTTGAGAATGTCTGCCAAAAAGGCAATATCATTTTTGGAGTCGAAACCTATACGGATTTTTACGGACACCGATTGTTTTATTTGCTTGAATACATCATTGAGAAAACTGTCAAATCGCTTCAAATCCTTCAAAAAAGCAGCTCCTCTGCCATGTCTTATTGCACATTTGGCAGGACAAGCACAGTTTATGTTGAAAGAGCGATAGCCGAGTTCACTTAAAACCTCCCCATAGCGGACTATCCCTTCTGCTTTGCTGCCGAGCAGTTGCGGAATGAGTGGTATGGAATCCTCATTGTCATAAGGGCGCAAGTCTCTGAACTTTCTGCTTTGTGCATTGATATTGCCATCTGTTATAGAGACGAAAGGGCTGATTGCATAATCAATACAAGCAGGGAAACACTCATGATAAGCCTTACGAAAGAACAAAGAAGTTAATCCCTGCATGGGTGCAAGAATCAATTTATCATCAAAGGAGAACAAAGAGGGAGTATAACTTATCGTATTTTCAAGTCTTACATTTGCTGCGGGTAATATTACCGAACTGATTTCTGCCATGGTTTATTCCTTTCCCGCTGCAATGGCACGATTTATGAAATCATTGAAGCATTTTGTCTTTTCAAACTCCTTTGCAAGCCTTTCAGCAAGATTATCCGCCAAAACAAAATCTCTGTCTATGTTTTTTGACAAAAGAAAGTCCCTTAATTTCAGGTATTCTCGAGCTTGGCAATCTTTCGGGAAGTTTTTAGGACCTATCTTCATCTTACTTGACATATCCAAATGAAAGTCTCCCGAATGTGTAACAATATCTTCAAACTCCTTATAGAGGGAATATACATCTTCTCTGATACTTTGAATAATCGGATTGGGCATACATACCACTCCTGTACCCAATAAATTTGCCCCTATGTAGTTTCCGCCCTCGGCTTCTATGTGGAAATAATAGCCTCCGAAGCCGGATTTCTTTCCCTTGGGGCAAATGTATGCACAAAAATGAGTTTTGTAAGGTGTCTTATTCTTTGAAAATCTTATGTCCCTATATATTCGATAAGTACAATCTGATACATTCAAGCCGAATATCGAATCATCGAAGTCTTCTATTCTTTCAATAAGTTCGGAAACAAAACCATCGAAATAATTCTTGACTTCCAAATACCAAGACTTGTTCTCATCGAACCAAGACTTGGTATTGTTTTGCTGCAATGCATCTAAAAATTCAAAAACTCTTTCTCCTGCTGCTGCGCAAGATTGAAGTGATGAGATGCCTTGACCAATCATAGTAAGTGGTTGGCTAAATAATCTTACATACATCATGAACGCTACTATTACTCCAAAAGAAATATTACCTTTCATTGTAAGAATTGCACCCATAATGCAAACTGATACATAACCAAAGTTACCAATGAATCCCATTATTGGATGAATTAATCCAGATAAAAATTGACTTTTTCTAACATTTGAATACAATTTGTCATTTATTTCATCAAACTTTTTAGTTACTTCTTCTTTTCCATTATATGATACTATTACATTATGACCTGAATATACTTCTTCAATGTGGCCATTTAAATTACCTAATTCTTTTTGAACTTTTTCAAAATATTTTTGAGATTTTAATACTATTGTAAACATTAATATAAAACCAATAATACTAGAAATGATAGCTGTGATTGCCATTATATCATTTGTTACAAACATCATTATTGTAGAGCCAATTAATAGTGTTATTGCACTTATTAATTCACTTATTGATTGATTTAAAGATTGACTTAATGTATCTACATCATTAGTTACTCTAGATAAAATATCTCCACTACTTGTTTTATCAAAAAATTTAAGAGGCATTTTATTTATTTTTTTTGAAATATCTTTTCTTATACTTCTTGATAATTTATTGATTACAATCGCCATTATATAATGCTCAACATAATTAAGTACTGCACTAGTTATATAAATAATCATTAAAATTATTGATAGCGTTTTTACTTTTTCTAAGTCTATTCCTGTTATTAATCCTTCTGCGATAATATTTGTTATTTCTTTAACCTTATCTGGTCCGATTATTGAAAATATTGAAGAGATTAGTGAACATATTATAGCTATAATTGAAATTAATAAAAATGGACGACAATATTTTAGTATTTGTTTTATTGATTTTTTAAAGTCTTTTACTTTGTTGTCTTGAGGACCTCTATTCATTATCTAATTCCTCCTCTTTAAGTTGTGATAAGGCAATTTCTTTATAAACCTTACATTTTTTTAACAATTCTTTATGTGTTCCTTTTCCAACACATTTTCCATCATCTAATACTAAAATTAAATCTGCTTCTTTAATTGTTCCAATTCTTTGAGCTACAATTAAATTTGTTGCGTCTTTTGTATATTTTTTTAACTCTTTTCTTAATATATAATCTGTTTTGTAATCAAGTGCACTAAAAGAATCATCAAATATATAGATTTCTGGATTTCTTGCTATTGCCCTTGCTATTGCAAGTCTTTGTTTTTGACCACCTGAAATGTTAACTCCTCTTTGAGCTATGTGAGAATTGTATGTTTTATCCATTTTTAATACGAACTCTTCTCCTTGAGCTACTTTTATTGCTTCTTTTACTTTTTCATCATTTGGTTTTCCATCTTTGCATTCTCCAAATTTTATATTTGAATTGATAGATCCTCCAAACATAACAGCTTTTTGAGGAATGTATCCTATTATATTATGTAGAGTTTCTAAATCATAATCTTTAACATTTATTCCATCTACTAATACTTCTCCTTCTGTAACATCATAGAATCTTGGGACTAAATTTATTAGTGTCGATTTACCAGACCCAGTTGAACCAATAAATGCTATGGTATCACCTTTATTTGCTCTGAAAGAAATATTTTTTAACATATATTCTTCAGCATCAGGATACTTAAATGATACATTTTTAAATTCAACTGTACCAATTTCATTCTTTTCTTTTACTTTTCCACTTTTTATTTTTTCTTCTGTTTCTAATACTTCATTTATTCTTTTTGCTGATACAGATGCTCTTGGAAATATAACAAAGATCATAAGTAACATCATAAAGCTCATTAGAATTTGTAATGCATAAGAAGTAAATACAACCATATCACTAAATAAAGTTAATTTATCTAACATATTTGCTTTATTTATTAAATATGCTCCTATTATATATATTGATAATGATAATGTTCTCATTATTAATGAAATAGTCGGATCTAAAAACCCAAACATTTTTTGATTAAATAATTGTACTCCTGTTAATTCATTATTCGCCTTTTCAAATTTCTTTTCTTGATATTTTTCAGCATTAAAAGCCCGAATTACTCTAATACCAGTTAAATTTTCTCTCGTAATTCTATTTAAATTGTCAGTTAATTTTTGAACAATTTTAAACTTTGGAAATACCAGTAATAGAATAATACTACAAACTAATAATAATGCTAAAACCGCTACTACAGTAGCCATAGTCCAACTAAAATTTTTGCCTGATATTTTTATTATTGCCCATGTAGCCATTATTGGTGCTTTAATTATTGCTTGAAGTCCCATTGCAATTAGTAATTGAACTTGTCCTACATCATTAGTTGTTCTTGTAATTAAAGAAGGTGTTGAAAACTTCTTTATTTCTTCTGTGCTAAATGATTCTACTTTTTCGAATACTTTTTTTCTGGTTATTTTTCCAAAAGATGCTGCTACAAAAGATGCAAACAGACCTACAATAACACTTGCTATTAAACTTCCAAATGAACATAATAACATATAAGTACCTTGTTTTAAAATTTCTGACATTTTACTTCCTTCAGTTTGTACTAAAAGAGTAATTTTTGACATATAATCAGGAATTTTTAGTTCAAGATAAACATTAAAAGAAATAAAAATTACACATAATATAGCATAAAATAACTGTTTTTTTTCTAAGTTTTTAAATAATTTAAACATAATTCCTCATTTCCACTTAAATGATTTTATCAACAAATAAAATATATTGCAAGAAAATCACAATATATTTTATTATATTCAATAAGCATGATAATTTTGTGAAAAATTAATCAATTTTGCTTACATCTATCCAACTTTCATAATTTGAAGTTTCTTCTAATTCTTCTATTGTTAATTCAATTGCAGAATTAGAACTTCCACATGCTGGGAATACAGTATCAAATCTTTTTAATGATTCGTCTAAATAGACTTTGATCCCTTCATTTATTCCAAATGGACATACTCCACCTGGGGCATGGCCAACTAAGTTTTCTACTAAATCAAATGGTATCATTTTTGCTTTTATATGAAATAATTGTTTATATTTTGAATTATCTATTTTTGCATCCCCTGCCATAACTATTAAAACAACTTGATTATCTTGTAAAAGAGATATTGTTTTGGCGATTCTTTTACCTTCCGTATGAAGTGCATGAGCAGCTTCTTCAACTGTTCTTGAAAATTCATCTAATTGTATTATTTTATTATCTAAATTATATTTTTTTAAATATTCTTTAACTTTTATTAATGACATAAATCCTCCTATTTGTTTATTATTGTACCAGATTTTCGCATTACTGGAAATCTTTCATGCATAAATTCATCTGGATAAAGTTTATCTAATAATTCACCATAAATTGTATAAGGTTCAATACTTTTTTCTCTTAAAACCATTCTTCCCATTGCACTAAGTGTTAATATGTAATCTATTATTATAAATATCAAAAATACTTTAAATATAATGTTTGTTATTTTTTCTGGAATTTTTTTTATCATTTTTATTATGAATGGATAAATGATTTTCATGTAAACGGTTCCTAAAATTCCCCAGAAAATCATATAAGGTATAGTTGTTCTTCCATTAATATTCAAAAATTTTTTTCCGTAATTCCAAAAATCTAAATCAAAGAAAAATTCTGCACCAAATGATACTATGTATTCTACTAAACCTCCTATTAATGCTGAATATAAAAATGTTTTTAAAATACTTCTTTTATCATTATTTTTATTTAAAATGCTAGCAAAAACTACTGCTCCTATTCCATATATAGGACTAAACGGTCCATAGATTAAGCCAACTCTTTTAGACCACACTCCATGAATTATATACCATCTTATCTCTTCATAATATGTACCTAAAATTGAAAATAAAATAAAAATTATAAATAAATTTTGAAGTTCTTTTCGTTTATTCGTTATCATCTTCTAACCAACTTTCTCCAGTTTTATAATCTATTTTTATTCCATCTTGAGTATTGTAAATATAAACATGCATTTTTATTCCTTCACCAGCATCTTCAATAGAATATGCTTCTAAATATACACCGCTAGCTAATAAATTATCATCTTTGTATACTGGTGTTACTTTATATAAAACATGGTTATTAGTTTCTTTAATATAATCAGCTACTTTATTTTCAAATGGTAACATTCCTTCAACATTCATTTGTCTTGTACAAGTTATTAAATTCTTTTTATTTGTTGTTTCTCCAGTTAGTTGATAACCTATTAAATGACATCTATTATATAAATATTTTCCATTAATTATATCATACTTTATTGTATGCCATCCAGTCGGTTTAATTGTTCCAATACTTCCTCTTTTTTCGGTTGGCATTAAATCAATTCCAATATTTGCTTCAGCAGTACCTGCTCTATTTAAATAATCAAGTTCACTGTATTTTTCGTATGTTTCAGTAGGTATATTTTTTAAATCAAATGTAGGATTGTTGTCATCAATTATTTTATAAATATTTTCATCTACTTCCGGTATTTCTTTAGAGTTATAAGATGGCGGAAATAAATTTGTTATATATGATCTAATATTATCTTTATAAATATATATTATTAAAAAGAATGCTAAAAAACTTAATATTGTTATAATAAATATAACTACCTGTTTTCTTTTCATGATACTCCTTTTTAATTAGTTTTAAGATATGCAACTAACCACTTATTATCTTTTTTTACCATATATAAAGTTAAATTTGTTTCAAATTCTTTGTTTTCTCCGTTTGCTCGATATTTGTATATGTATTTCGCTTCAATACTGTATGCATCACTTGAGTATACTTGCATATTTAGAAAATCTATAGTATCAAAAGTTGCAGGTGTGTGATTTTTTAACCAGATGTTTGTTCTTGAAATGCCTTGTAAAATTTTATAAGTTTCTGAACCATTAATTAAATACTCTTTTATATTATTAAAACTATGCTCATTTATAATATATTTTGTATAATCTTTTATAATAGTATCTAAATATTCTTTTTGTTCAGCAAATAAATTACGATCTTCATCAAATCCTATTCTATATAAATTTTGTTCATTATCCATTATAGCAGTATATTTTTTTCCACTAATTTGTCCGTATATGCTTGGCTCTTCATAAATACCTTTTACTTCATAAGATATAATTGAATCTAAATTTGTGTGCTTTTTAAGTTCTTTTATTTCTTCTGTTTCATAATTTGAATTTATTATGTCCTTATTTGTTAATTCATTATTTTCAACATATACCAAAAATTCTTTTTTCGCAATTATATTTATTGTTTTTGGGGTTGGTAAAAGTCCTTCAATTTTTTGAAGGCTCCAGTTATTTAAACCAAAAAGATTTTTTTGATTATTTTTTTCTAAGTAAAGTGTCCCGATTATTTTATCATTTAATATAATATTGTAAACGGGAGTTTCTTTTGTAAAATATCCTGTTTTTTTCTCATAAGTTATTTTTTGATTTTCATATTCATTGTTTAAAATTTTTGCTATTTTTTTATTTGTATTTAATTCTTTGTTGATAACATCTAACTTTTCAACAATTTTTTTGGCTTTGCCTGTTTTTAGTTTATTTACTACATATTCAGCTTTATAAAATGGTTGTGATTTTTCATAAGAGTCTAGAAATAACCATAAGACTGATAGAATCAATACAATAATTATTAGTGATATAATAATAAACCTTTTATATATTCTCCAAAATTTTGTCATAATTCACCTACTTTACTATTATTCCGGTTGGCATTTTTCTTGGTCCATATAATGAGGCACAGTTATTAATATATTTTCCATTATAATACATTAAAGTTGATGAGCCTCCATCTAAATTGGCAGCGTTTACTGCTCCATACTTTGTCATAATATTAATAATATCTTCAAAAGATGCGCCTAAACTATTTGCTTGTCTTCCATCAATTGTTAAAAGTAATATCGATCCATCTTTTCTTTGTCCTATTGCAGTTCTTGGATTAAGTCCACTTCCACTGCCTTTTATTTTTGATGGAACTCCATTTACTATAAGTAGTGGTCCAAAAGATAATGCATCTCTTACACCTTTTTCTAATGCAGTTTTTCCAGTCATTGAACCTATAATTAATTTATTACTATTATCAAAACCAATTAATTCGTAGGTTTTGTTCTCGCTTCCATAAACTATTTTTCCTTCTGATATTACAATTCCTATCGGAGTTCCTCCGTTACCCATTCCGTTTGCATCTTCGAATCCTCCGCCATTTGTTGCTAAAACTGCATTATATTTTTCTGCTAGTTCTTTTACTGTTTTTCCTTTGTGCTCACTTCCAAAAGGTCCGCTTACTCCAACTGTTACTCTTGCAGGATCGTTTACTACTGCTAATAATCCTTTATAAGTTGATCCTGTTATGTTAATTATTTCAATTTCCTTGTTTTTTGATGATTCATCTATATTTATTAAATTAGCATCTGTAATATCAGTAATTTTTTCAACTTTATTTTGATTTTGTATTTCATTAATTAGATCTTTTGATAAGAATAATGTTGCCATAAATTTTCCAGCACTTGATTCCATTGCAGAATTTACAAATAAATTTCTAGCAGTTTTGGATGGACCAAATTCTAATATCATAATAACTCCAAATAAAAATACTACTATAAGTACAATTATTGTTCCTACATAAATTGATATAGCTTTAACTACTTTCATATTACATCACATTCTAATTATACAGGAATGTATAAAAAAAAGATAGATTTTTTTATAATCTATCTAAGTAATTTATCCTTTTATTTCTATGTATTTTTTCTCTGGTAATTTCTTTTCATTTTCAATTTTAGGAATTTCTAAACTTAATATACCATTTTTAAATGATGCTGATATATTTTCCTCTTTTATGTTGTCTCCTAAATAGAATGAACGAGAACATTCTCCAAAATATCTTTCTCTTCTGACATATTTTTCTTTTTTATCTTCTTTTTCTTCTTTGCTCATTTTAGCATTTATTGTTAAATAGCCATCTGTTAAATCGATTTTAATATCATCTTTGTTAAATCCAGGTAAATCAATATCGATAATATAACTATCTTTTCTTTCTCTTATGTCTGTTTTCATCATTTTATTTTCATTTTTTGTAAAAAATGGTGTTTCAAAAAAATCATCAAACAAATCAAAATTATTTCTTGGTACTAACATCATACAAATCTACTTCCTTTCTTAGCGTCCCTTTTATAGGATGCACAAATATATAATTTTAATACCTGTAAGGTTATCTTTTTTCCTTACAATTATATAGTAGCACTTTTGTTAGCAGTTGTCAATATTAAGTGCTAAATTTGTAGTTTTTTTATGTAGTCCTAATTTTAAAGTTTTTGTTGGTCCTCTTTTTCCACAAATAAATCTGCAAAATTTACTATTACATCAATGTTCATTTTTAATAAATCCATAAAATCGAAAAGAGTTATAGTTGCTTTAAATGTTGTACTTCCTTCATAAATATCTTCAAACACAATAAGTGTATTGATTGGATTTTCATTGCTAACTAAATAATAATGGCCATGTGCTATTGAGTTTCTTATTCCATTTATTATTGCTCTATTTATTAAATGCTTTTCATTATTTTGTTTATAAGCCTGCGCAATTTGAAGTTGAGATGCTAATGCATTTTCCTCTTGAATTAAAGTATTATAATGCTTGCCTAAGTTTTGTAATTTTTGAAGAATTATTTTTTCAACATTTGGCTTGCCTAAGTTAACGATGTTGTTGTACTCTGATTTTGCTTTATTTATACTTTCTTCTTTTTCTTTTACTCTTTTTGATTTTGCAGTAACTTGTTCCTGTAAATTTTGTATGGGTCCTTCATCAATAGTATATTTTTCAACATTTAAAAGAGACAAGTCAAGAAGGCTATAATCTAGGCCTGTACTTGGTTCTAGAGTATATTCATTTTTATTATTCAAAAAACTATCATTGCCGTATGAGAAAAAAGAATTAAAAACTGCTATATTTGCTGACAATATTTCTTCGTAACTTACAGAAACGTTTTTGTACATTTCTTTTTTTAGTGCTGTTGATAGTGCTTTTTCATTAACTGTTCCATTTTTATATGCTGTTGTTAGAAGCATTAAATTGGTTACTGATGATTTTATTAAATTTGATTTTTGGCCTTCGTTCATTCTATTATTAATTAATTGCCTTATTAATTCTTCTTTTTGAGCTCTTTTAAGATTGCTTGGTATAAGTGACACAAGACTTTTGGATAATTCATCTATTTCACTTGTTGTTAGCCTTCTTGTTTCCCATTCAAAATTATATGAATCTTTTACTTCCTGCTCATAATTATATAGTATTTGTGGATCTCTTGAAGAAATGTATGATGTATAAATATCATTTGTTTTGTCTTTTATATTCTTGTCTGGTTCACTTCCATCTTTAGGAGTTATTTTAAAATGAAATATTTCCATTGATTTTAAAAATTTATGTATATCTTCTTGAGTGCTTAATGAATTAGATGAATCACTTGATTTTTCACTTTGAAGTACGATCGTTCTTTCCGATAATTCATCTAAGAATATTTCACTTAATGAGAGTACAAAATTAACAAGTTTATTGATGTTAATGATAATTTCTTTTCCATCTACCAAAAGAATGACTCTGCTGTGTTTTACATCTAAAATAAAATTACCATGTGCAAGCCTGTTTCTTAAAGTTTGTATAAATTCCTCAATACTCTTAAATTTATAGCCATTTATTTCTGGTATATTATTATTAAATGTTAATATTTCTTTACTTGCTTCATATAATCTTATTTTTGAAACTTTAGATTCATATTCTAAGTTTCCTATGTTTTCAATCACATCTTCTTTTATCGAGAAAAAAACATTTGAAATGAGTCCTACTTTAGCAGCATTTGCTACATCTTTTTCTAGTATGCTTTTATCGCTAACTTCACCAGATAAAAAAGAAAACAAAAAATTTGAATAAGCAAGTGTTCCATAACAATAATCTTTTAATGTACTAATTTTTTTCATGTTATTCCTTTCTTTTTTTATTATTTAATAAGTTTAATTAGTGAATATCAAAAAAATTCTATTCTTTTAATTTGTATTCTCCATAATAATTCCAAATATTTAATTGTCCTTTTGCAGGTATTGGATGAATTAATGTTACGTCTTTTATTATCCAAGCATATCTACCAATTTTGTAGTCGCCTAAAAGATATTCATTAGAATTTTGTTTTATTTCTTTTAAACATTTTTCATCCACGTAAATACAATCAACAAGATTGCATCTACATATGATATTACCATAATTCATGCTCATATTTTTTATTATGTTTTTTATATAATCGTTTGAAAGAATTTCTTTTGCTAAAGTTTTTCCACTTGCATGAATAAACATTTCTCCTCGGTAGTTTGTTTTCCAACTTCTAGTTTCGATTTTTTTCTTACCGTTTGCAATTAGCGTTGCAAATGGTTCTTTTATACTTAACACTTTCATTTTGGGACTCCTTAGTTTTGTAACTATTATAACACACGATTTTAATTTTTATAAAATTTAATCTTGATGGTTTTTTTTAATTGTTATGCATTCTCATTATTTAAATCAATTCCATCAATGCTTGTATCATAAATCCTTCGTTTTAAATCTTTGTTATCTCTTGTTTTATAGAATTTAATTAATTTTTTATTTATATTTTATCTTTTTTAACTTTTATAATGCTCTTCCAATACCTTTCGTTTTTGATTGTAACAATTATTTTTTCTTTCTTTATCAATCTATAAATTAAATAAGTAAAGACAGTATCATAAAGATGAATATCACTCATTAATCTACCAACTAAACTTACCATTTTTACTTCGCCAAGTTCATTTAATTTATTTAAAATGATATCATTATAATAATCGAATGCAACCGATTTTACCTTGTTGTTTTCAATAATTCTCATATCTAAATTATTATTAACAATTTCTGTCCATTCGTTACTATACTTTTTAATTTCTTCTTTTGTTATTTTATGTTCCAATTTTGATAATTCTTCAAGTTCACTTTCATTCATACAAGATGGAGAATAATAATTTTTATCGAATTCATCTGAAAACAAAACATACAATTCAGAATTAGTAGTAGAAAAATAACTACATACATATAAAAACATTAAATAAGAATCTATTTGTTTATGAGTTGTCCATATTCTTATTTTATTGTTATTTTTTATACTTTCTTCTAAATCATCATTTATATTTTTTAATGAGTATATATTATTTACATTATATATTTCAGATTTTATTAAACTACAGTATTCATTATTTAGTGTTAAGATATGTTTATCAATATTAGATAAATCACATATTGAAAACAGCAGGTCAAATTTTATAATTGTATTATTTTGCGAAAACTTACTTATATTAATTTCGTGATATAATGAATCTCCAAAAACAACTTCTGTTATGTTTTTCATATTGTTTTCCTCCTTTTAGATACTTAATAGAATTTTGTTAAATCTTTTAATATTCGTAATGGAATTTTTTGCTACCTATTCATAATCGTTATAGGTATTTCTATTAGCATCAATTACTTGACACATTTTTCTTTAAGATAAATTAAATTTTTTTCTTAATTCAGCCATGTGCTTTTCAATAACAACATTATTTATATCTTTTTTATCTTTAATAGAAAGTTTTCTATTCGCATTTAATTATACCACGTATAATACTGAGTAGTAAATTGATTAGTTTTGATAAGTTGAAACTTTTGATATTTACATTATAATATTTAAATTCATTTTTATAAAAATGAATTTAAATATCAGACTGTTGACAAAGTAAAATTTGACAATAGTCTTTTATTTTTTTGAAAAATAATATATAATTAAATTGTGAGATACGCTCAATTCTATCAAATTAAGAAAAGATATCTCGCTTTTTTATTGAAAAAATGAGATAACATAAGTGATAAAATTGAGAGTGATGAAAATGATAACAATTAATAAAACAATACAAAGTGAAGCCATATTTATGACAATGGAAGAGATGGTACCAAAAGATAGTCTGTTTCGAAAAACAGATAAATATATAGACTTCACTTTTATTTGGGATGAAGTAAGAAGTTTATATAGTGAAGATAATGGAAGACCAAGTGTAGATCCGGTAGTGTTATTTAAACTAGTATTTATACAAGCATTAGATGGAATAAAAAGCAAGAGAAAAACATGTAAAAAAAATAGAAGTTGACGCAGAATATATATGGTTTTTAGGTATACCATTTAGTCAAGATACTCCGCACTTCTCAACGTTTAGTAAAAATTATGAAAGAAGATTTAAAGGAACGGAAATATTTGAAAGAATATTTATAAATATAGTAAGGCAAGCTCAAAAATATGGAATGTTAAACGATGAATTCTTTATGGATTCAACACATAGGAAAGCAAATGCAAATAAAAACAAATATGAGGATGTTATAGTAAATCAACCAAAAAAAGAAAACTAGAACTAGAAGAAGAAATAAATGAAGAAAGAATAAAAAACGAAAAAAAGTATTTGAATATAAAGATGAGATAGAAGAAAAGCATATAAAAGTAAGTAAAACAGATCCAGAAAGCGGTTATTATCATAGAGACAACAAAGAAAAAGGATTTATGTATTTAGAACATAGAACGGTAAATGGAAAATGCAATATAATAACGGATGCATATGTAACAAAAGGAAATATACATGATAGTGTAGTCTGTGAAGATAGATTAAAATATCAAAAAGAAAAACTAGGATTAGAGATAAATAAAGTTGGATTAGATAGTGGATATGACACAATAGATATAAAGAATTTTTTTGAAAATGAGAATATATTTGGAGTAATATTACGGTCAAGGAAAAACAGAAATAAGAAAATATGAATTTAAATATATGAGCGAAACAGATTGTTATGTATGTCAAAGAACAAGAGTAACATTACCGTATAGAAGTATAGACAAATTAGGATATAAAAAATATTTTGATAAAAAACAATGTGAAGGATGTCCATTTAAGAAAGAATGTTGTGGGAATAATAAATATAGAACAATAAGAAGAAAAATAGATGAAGCAATAAATGAAAGTGCAAGAGAGTGAAGATAAAGTAAAGAAGGAAAAGAATTGTTTAAAAAAAGAAAAACAACATTTGAAAGAAGTTTTGGAGATTCAAAACAAAATCATGGATATAGATTCACATTATTTAAAGGTGTGTTAAAAAATCAAGCATATACACATCTGATTTGTGCTGCCCAAAACATGAAAAATTTAGCAATTAAAAGGTCAAATATAGATAAAATTAAGCAAAATATGCTTGATTTTACTGACATTTTTATAAAAATAAGTTTTTTTCTTCAAAAATTATTTCAAACAAAAACCTCGGTTTTTAAAAACTGAGGTTTGTCTACAGTCTGAGCTAGGAAAACACCCTAGCTATTTTGCTTATTTAAAATATAAAAGATCACCAATTATATAGATTCAATATCAAAAGCATAATCATAACTAATTTTATCAAAAAATTCTGGAGACGTAAACGCTTTCTCTTTATGAGAAAAATCTACTATATCTTTTGAACCAAATTTTTTAAATTTTTCTTTAACTTGTTTCAAAATTTTTAATTCTTCTTCATCAAATATTGATGGATCAAATTCTTTATTTGCACTTATATTATGGCTTTCATATTGATTATTATATTCAATTTTATACTCAATCAATTTTTCTTTTGAACATTCATTTAAAATGGATTCAAATTGATCTGGAACTGGCCCAAATTGTAATTTTGCATACTCTAGTCCCGTTATTGATTTGCACGTATTTTTATAATACAAAAAATCAGTATAGAACATTTCCTTTAATAATTTTGTTTTTAATACAGTTTGATTTGCAAAATATAGAATCATGTTATAAATTTTTTCTTTTGAGAGTTTTGAATATCCGTTATACTCATTTGGAATATATTCACTATCGAAAATCAATTGTTTAGTATTATTGGGTAAAAAAGTAGCTATTTTTTCATTTATTTTATTAAATTCTTTTTCAGTAAATTGTTCTTTGTTTGCATCAATTATTGTTTTTATAGTTTCTGGCTTTGATAACAAGCTTCTTAATATTATTAAATAACTATCGTTTGGAATTGATTTACCTTTTTCATAACTTATCAGCGTTTTTTTTGCACACCCTATTATTTTAGCAAATAATTCTTGTGATAAATTAAATCTATTTCTTAAATCTACAATCTCTTCTTTTGTAATTCCATACTCCTCATTATATTTATGAATTGCAATCTCAGACGCTCTATTATCTAAATCAGAATCATATACTATGCTATTACATGATTTACAAAAACGTCTTTTTGCAATAAATGAAATATTCTTACCTTTAATATTATAATTATGCTCATAATCTTTTATATAAGTTTCTTGACTTTTACAAATATCACATCTCATAATCACACTCTCCTTAATTGTGATCAATATGGAAAGATAAACATACTGTTGCGTCATTATTATTATATTCTTCTATTTTTATCTTTATATACACTTTACACCCATTTATCATTTTTTTAAATGTAAGCGCATCATCTAAACGTTTTGCATAAAATGGTTTATAATCATGTACATAATTTTGAGCAGATAAAGTAAGTATCTCACTCCAAGCCATTTCTTCAGTTATTCCAATATCTAATAATTCTTGGATATAATCACGATCTTTCCGACTAGCGAATCTTTTATATCCTTGATTGATTAATTTTTTCATTCTTGATAATTGTTTTAAATGTTCGCTCGTCATCATCATTAAGCTGTCACCACTCATTTCTAATTACGCAATTCTCTTTTCCATTTAATCCCTTCATTTATTCAAATGGTAACATATGTAACCTATTTTGTCAATATACTTTAAATATATTTTCTGATTTTTAGAAAATGGTAACTAATCCTATTTTTAGAGAATTATCAAATCAGGAAAACCTTTATATTCCCTACAAAAAAATGAGAGCGACATAAGTTAATCGCTCTCTTCAGGGGGCAAAAATATATTACACATAAAATAAATTATTACTAGTTAATAGCCTTATATTATAAGCATTTATAAATTATAACTAATTACAAAATTTTAAATATAATT
>OJAW01001035.1_pt1 | contig 17244 bp, 22 predicted proteins | sample 1589151 | NCBI WGS metagenome assembly OJAW01 (sample SAMN03283290) | human gut metagenome | biome: human-associated habitat; material: feces | host: Homo sapiens | place: Peru | collected 2012
ATTTGACTTTTAATCAAAGGGTCTGGAGTTCGAATCTCCAACGAGACACCATTTTAAATATTAACCTCGTATTATCTAATACGAGGTTTTTAAATGTTACAAAAAAGAAAATTCTTTTTTGTAACTTATTTCATGAGTTTTTCTGGCTATAAAACATATACAATCTAATTAACCTGAGGATATTATTTTTGACAAAATGATGTTATTTTAAAAAAATAAAAAAAGAGCCACTTTATATGAAAACTTTTTATTCTTTAAAATCCAAAACCATTCCTAATAATAGCTCTCTTATATTTAATTATATTTAAATCGTACATTAAAAAAAGTTAAAATAGAGAAAAAGGAAATTTTAGACAAAATTTGACAAAAAAATTAATCAAAAAGTGATATAAATTAAATGAAGGGAGGAATATTTTGATCGATGATATAAAAAAGTTTAAATATAAATTTTATGACATAAGAAGAATGGGGCTGATAAAATCAAAAAGAAAAGGAACCACAGGAGCAGGTTATACTTTTGAATGTTTAATTGGCAAACAAGAAGATCAAGAGTGTAAACCTGATTTTGGAAACATAGAAATTAAAACGAGAAACGCATTTACAAAGTCTCCAATGAATTTATTTACATTTAATCCGACTTCATTAAATGGAGGATATGCAATTCAAGATATTTTTGATAATTATAACTATGAAAAAGAAAATACAAAAGAAATTATATTTTCCAGGAATGTTTATTATTGCAAAAGTTTTGAAAAAAATAGCTACAGTTTTAATTTGCTTATAGATTTTAAAGAAAATAGATTATATCTTACAAGTTTAAAAGATGATATTTATAAAAATAAAATTTGTTATTGGGACTTAGATAAATTGAAAGAAAAAGTTGAAAATAAATTAAAGCTTTTAGCTGTCGTAAAAGCATATCCTTATACTAGAAACAACGAAACATATTTTAAATATTTAAAAATGAATTTGTATAAGTTGATAAATTTTGAAAGGTTTATTGAACTTATTTTATCAGATAAAATATTTATAAGCATATCCTTAAAACAAAAAGAAAATCGTGATAAGAAGAAGTATATTGACAATCACGGTTGCACATTTAGGATAGTTAATGATGCATTTGATGAACTTTTTCAAGAAATAGATTATTCAAATCAAGCCCTAGATTTATTAGAAAAAACACAATAAAAAAACTCCCTAAGGAGTTTATAAACTATATGGTCGAGAAGACAGGATTCGAACCTGCGACCCCTTGGTCCCAAACCAAATGCTCTACCAAACTGAGCCACTTCTCGAGATGGTACACCCAGAGGGACTCGAACCCCCAACCTTTAGATCCGTAGTCTAACACTCTATCCAATTGAGCCATGGGTGCGTTTCCCAATACAAAGATATTATATTACAATAGAAAAAAAAAAGCAACAATTTTTGTAAAAAACATAATAGATAATAAATACAGAACGTTTTTAGAAAGGAGTTAAAGATGAGAATAGATTACATAATAAATGAATTAATAAAAAAAGTTGAAATGACAAGCATACATATAGACACAATCGATCTTAAAAAACTTGACAAAAGAAGAATAAATCGTTTATAATTTCATTGTTAGAAGGTGTTGAAATGTATAATGATAAGTTTTATTTAACTCCAAAAGACATACTAGAAAAAGAGTTTAAAATCGATGCGCGAGGTTTTAGACCACAAGAGGTTGATAAATTTTTGGATTTAGTAATACACGATTATACAGAATACAATTCAATCATAAAAAGATTGGAACAAAACATCAGAGACCTTACTGAAGACAATAGCAAATTAAAGCAAGAAATCAGATCGCTACATAATGAACTTGATACCAAAGAATTTGCTGAATCTAACACAAAGGCACTAACAAATGTTGATTTATTGAAACGTATTAGTCAGCTAGAAAAAGTTGTATTTGGAAAGGAAGAATAATATTTAGACAAATGCTGCATAAAAATGTAGAGGAAAGTCCATGCTCACACAATCTGAGATGATTGTAGTGTTCGTGCTTAGGGAATAAATAACCTAAGGTAGAATTCTAACGGCGTAAAAATTACCTTTTAAAGGTAAAAGTATACATAAAGTGCCACAGAGACGAGTTATTTGGAAACAGATAAATGAAACGAGGTAAACCCCACGAGTGAGAAACCCAAATTTTGGTAGGGGAATTGTAAAGAAGGAAATGAACTTAATTACAAATGCTACGGCATAGATAAATATTTGTCGCTCATTTTTGAGAACAGAACATGGCTTATTAATATTATTTTGATTTTATTAAGGAGTGAAAAAAGTTGGAAGAGATTGCTGAACTTTTACGAACCGCTAGACAAGAATCAGGAATAGAAATTGAGGAAGCTAGTAAAGATTTAGAAATTAACGAATTATATTTGAAAAATATTGAGGATGGAAAAATCGGTTCTTTTAAAGACATTTTTGAACTTAAAGAATATTTAACAGAATATTCAAAATATTTAGGTGTTGATGAAGAAAAAATTAATGATTATTTTAATGAATATATTTTTGAATATACATCAAAAATACCTATTAAAGAAATTGAAAAAACAATAAAAAATAATAGTAAAGACGACGATCAAGAAATAGGAGACAAAATTGTTTCTCCTTACACAGTTGAAAAGGTAAAATCTAAAAAATTAACTTACATTACCATATATTTACTAATATTGGTTATGGTTATTTTAGCAATAATATGGTCAGTAAATCAAATAACAATAGACAAAAGAAATGCATATGTAGCTAGTTACAAGGAGTAGGGTTATGAATTTACCAAATAAGATAACAATATCAAGAATTATTTTAGCTATTTTATTAATAGTAGCATTATTATTGCCATGGCATGATTTAGGAGTTAATATTCCAGAATATGTCGTAAATGGCGAGACAATAGACCTATTGCACATTATAGCAGGCTTTGTATTTATAATAGCTTGCTTAACAGACTTTTTAGATGGATACTTAGCAAGAAGCAAAAATATGGTGACAGACTTTGGAAAAATGACAGATGCTATCGCTGACAAAATCCTTGTTAATGGAGTTTTAATAGTTTTGACTTATGAAAGAATGGTACCTGTAGCATTAGTAGTAGTAATAATTATTAGAGACTTTATTGTTGATTCATGCAAAATGATATGTGGTAATAAGGGACATGTGGTTGCAGCAAGTTATGCCGGAAAAGCAAAAACAGTATGCATAATGTTGGGCATAATATTATCATTATTTAATAATTACCCATTCACTTACTTAGGTCTTCCAGTACATCAATTATTATTGTTGCTAGGAGCATTACTTTCAGTAGGAAGTGGATGTGAATACTATTTTGAAACTAAAGACATGCTATTAGCAGAAGAATTAATGAAAGATTTTAAAAGTCTGAAACGTTAAACTATGTTCTATAAAAACATGGTTTTTTTATTGTAAAAAATCACCCATACAAAAACATAAGAAAAACATAATATAAATTAGAAAGGAATTTATATTATGGAACAAAAAAATTTTGAATATTACAATGGGCAAAATCAAGATGAAACTGTAAAATGTTGTATGGATCAAGGTCAAGCGATGCCACAAAGCTTTATGACTTGTGAACCAATCCAAGAATGCCCTCAAGAAAGAGTTTGTCACAGATATATTTGTTATGAGGTACCACATATAATGCCTTGCAATACAAGGATAATAAATCATCATGTATATAGACACACATATACACCATGTTTTACACAATGTGAAGAAAATGTAGTATCAAATGTATATGACAAAAAATGTTGCTTCTGATTCAAAATCTCTTTTATAGAGATTTTTTTAAAATTAAAATAAATTTTTTACAAAAGTTAGATAATTATATTTAAATATTTTTCACATTAATGTATAATATAAAAAGAAGGTGTAATATGAAAGTATTAAAAGATAAAAAAATAATAATTCTTATGGTAATACTATTAGCATATACTATCGTATATTTTACTTTAGTTGCAAAAAGTTCTTATGCATTTGATAACGATTTAGATTATAACAAATTACATCTAAAAACAATTAGCATAATAGAAGAAAGTGCAATAAAATACGCTGAAGCAAATAAAAATTTATTTGAAAAAGAAAATACTGTTTATATAAAAGTTCAAAATTTAATAGATGAAAATTTAATTGCAACAAACAATGATGACAAATTAATAGACATATCTAACAATAATGAGTTAAATGGAAAAGTTATTAAAATAAAGCAGGAAAAAGAAGGCTATAAAGTAGAAGTAGATGCTTAAAAGGTAAAATTTGTGTAAAAAACGTTATAAAATGCTATTTATTATTTAAATTATTTAGTAAGATAATAATGTAAGGAGTGAGAATATGTTATATCCGTCTATAGACAAATTGTTAAATATTGTAGATTCTAAATATATGTTAGTGCATGTAGCTTCAAAAAGAAGTAAAGAAATGGCTGAAACATCTCATTATCAAATGAGAATTAACAGTTATAAAAGTAAAAAAGATTTAGGAAGAGCACTTGAAGAATTAGAAGCAGGATTAATAAAAGTTATAAAAAAATGAAATTTTATTAAAAAAACTTGATTATCAGAAACATATATGATAAGATAATCATGTCGTTTGGGGGATTAGCTCAGCTGGCTAGAGCACCTGCCCTGCACGCAGGGGGTCGCGGGTTCGAATCCCACATCCTCCACCAATTGACAATTAACCTCGTAAATGCGAGGTTTTTATTTTGTCAAAACAATTTAAAATATGAATTTTAGTTACTAGCTCATTTTTTAAAAAACACAAAATCTGGAATATTTTATCAACTTTTGTTAATAATAATTAATGATATTAAAATTTATATTATTTGACACAAAATAAATTTAATTACTTGCTTGAATTATAAATGAGTAGTATTATTTTATTAAAGGTAGTGTGAACATATGACAAATAAAATAAATAAAAATAACAAAAGCACAAAGGCAGATTCAAAGAACATAGCAAATGTAAAAAAACAAAATTCGACAGAAAAAGTAAAAAACGAAATTACAAAACAAAATGATAAAAAAAATACAATAATGAATATATTGATTCTTTTAGGAGTAGCGATACTATGCTTTGTAACAGTTTATTTGATGAATTATTTCTTTGTAAAGCATAATAACATAAACACGAATTATTCAACCGACAAACAATTAAGCGAAATTCAAATCGAAGGTCAATCAGAAATCATATCAACTCAAAAATACATTAGTGATCTAGGTTACAATATGAGATATGACATAAATAATTTTGTAGTATTCAAACATAACAATAAAGATTACTATAAATTTAAACATAATGACAATGTAATAGTAAAAGTCGAAAGTAGTTCAGTTCCCACAAATTGTACTAATCAAGTATTAGAAACTACATTAAATAATTGTTATAGAAAATTAGATAATTATACGGAAGAATACTACATAACCTCAAACAGCAAAACATTTAAAGTAACAATCAAATCACCAAATTCATCTGAATATACCAGTAGTGTAAGAACTAGAATAGAAATAATGCTAGAAACATTTAAAGTAGATTAATATTTTGCCAATCAAAATATTAAAAGATGAAATAAATCAATATAAAGTAGAGGAACATTAATATGAAAATAAATTGCTACAGTATAACATTCTGGTATAATCCAGTAGATGATTTTTCTGAAATATTAAAAGATTTACAAAAATTATTCAAAAAAGAGTACTCAACTTTTAATATAAATTCTGTGGAAACTGATGATTTTTACAATTCAGTTCTTTTTGCTATCAATCACAAAGTTCAAACAAATATCAACATTAGCAAAATAAAACTTCAATACACAATGGACAAAGTAACAAGTGCCAATTTCCAAGATTTCAGTGAAAAATGTCTAAAAATTCTTTCTATATTTAACGAAAATAACATAAAAGTGTTACATTCTTCAGTATTCACAAATATGGAATTTACTGTAGAAGAAGCCCTAAAAAAAGTATCAACACAATTACTTTCTAAAAACACATCAAAGAATCTCATTGATGTAAATTTAAGAATAAGTAAAGTAGAAGACGACATGTTTTATAAAATAATTACAATTTTAAACAAACAACAAATAAAATTACCAAATTTTGTTGATGATACCGGAAGAAATATTCCATTCCCTTTAATCTCTTGGACAAATGCAATTAAAGAAAAGGAAATAATAGAAGCATCATATGAATTAAACGATAGATATTCATTTGATACTGAAAAAAATTATGAAACAACAATATTTTCATTAAATAAAATGTTATATATCGTCAAAAATTTTTCAAATAGCGATGTTGAAGAATTACTACAAAGTGGAAAATTTTAATTAGCACTTACTATTTGTCCAAAATAAATGAATCTGTTATTTAAAACAATTTCTTTTTTTATAAAATGAACAGATGATATTTTTCCAGTTTCTTTTATAATATTGCCATTAAAATAATAAGTAATAGTTATTAAACTCTGCAGATTATATGCATCCATGATCTTTGTTTCAATAAAAGCAATTTGTTCATTAGATAAAATCGGAGGAAATATTTTATTTTTTTCTTCCTGAACAGATTTTACAATGCTTCTAGAGGAGAAACAAGAATCAAAGGGTTGCCATTTTATCATACCTCTATCAATCATGAGTAATGACCTCCAATCTTTTTATTCCTTTCAATCGCGGTTGAATCTTTTAATAAATTACTTCCTTTTAATAAACTATTTTTACCAAATTTATTTTTTATTTCATCAATCGTAGAATTAATATCAGAATCCTTATCAATATGATTAATTTCATTGGAATCAAATAAATTTAGTTGTTCATTATCCTTAGAAACAATAGACCCGCAAGAAATAGTAACCTTTCTAATTGGCAAATATTCATAAAATTTATCAAAAATAATCAAACAATATTTAAGAATTTCACTAGCATAATCAGTTGGTGTATCAAGCTTTATAGTATGATAAAAGCCACCGCCGATTTCTCTAGAATATCCAATTCCAAAACCTATACATTTTGTTAATTTCTTATTTTTTCTAAGTCTACTTACTAGAACGTCAACCATCTCAGAAATAATAATTTTAATATTATCATCATAATAATCTTTAAATAAAACCTGTGAATGACTATAAGAAACAGACTTGCTAGCCCTCTTATAGTCTTTAATTATACTTAAGTCAATTCCATTAGCATGATTCCATAATTCAAGTCCAATAACTCCAAATGAATCTTTCAGCAAATTCTTATCAGTCAATGCTAAATCTCTTATAGAATAGATTCCTATTTTATTTAAATTATTTTCCATTCTTCTTCCGATTCCCCACATATCCGAAAGCGGACTAATTTTCCATAACTTTTTCTTTACGTCATCATACGTCCATTTTGCTATGTTATTTGGGTTATGTTTTGCCTCAATATCCATAGAAACCTTTGCAAGTAGCATATTTGGACCAATACCACAAGTTGCAGTAAGTCCAGTTTTTTTATAAATAGTATCTAAAATTTCCTCAGCTAATTCCAAATCACTTTTATTATACATTTTAAGATAATCAGTAACATCTAAAAAACATTCATCAATTGAATAGATATGTAAATCTTCTTCAGAAACAAAATCTAGATAAATGCTAACAACTTCCTTAGATTTTTCAATATACAAACTCATTCTTGGAGCAGCAGTAATAAATTTTACATTTTTAGGAATTTCAAAAACTCTGCCTCTTGAGGGAACTCCTTTACTTTTCAAAAATGGAGTAACAGCAAGTGTAATAGCACCTCCACCTTGTTTAGGATTAGCAACAATAAGTGGAGTAGTAAAAGGATCAATACCTCTATCAATACATTCACAAGAAGCAAAAAAACTTTTCAAATCAATACATAAAATATTTCTTTTAGGATACAAATTTTCCATAGCAACCTCCAAACATTTGTTTAATTAAATTATAGGTCAATTTTTCCAAAAATACAATAACCAAATTATGGAATTAACTTGAAAATATCAAGAAAACAATCTATACTTTAAATATGAAAACGATTTTAATAAAACTAATAAGATTATATCAGAATACGCCATTACAAAGCCACTCAAGATGTAAATTTTATCCAACTTGTTCCACATATGCAATAGAAGCTTTGGAAACTCATGGCTTTATAAAAGGAAGTTACTTAATGTTAAGAAGAATAGCAAGATGCAATCCGTTTTCCAAAGGAGGAATCGATTTGGTACCTAAAAGGGTTGCAAAACAAAACAAAAAGTGATAATATTTACTCATAAATCTGTGATGAGAAACACGATTATTAAATAATATTTTAAAGAGAGTTAACATTAGGTGAAAGTTAATAAATTAGTTTAATAATTACTATTCTCTAGAGAGGCCAATCACCTCCGGCGAAAACCGTTATATAAATTAAGTTAAACCAAGGATGGTACCGTGTAATTCACTCCTATTTTTTAGGAGTTTTTTATTTGAAGAAAGGAAGATTAAAATGAAAGAAATATTAAAGGATGAAAGACTAAATAAATTAAATCACAGTTGTGCTCACTTACTTGCGCAAGCAGTAAAACATTTATATCCAAATGCTAAATTTTGGGTAGGACCTGTAATCGAAGAAGGATTTTATTATGATATCGATTTAGGAGATAAAGTCATAACTGATGAAGACATTCCACTTATTGAAAAAGAAATGAAAAAAATAAGCAAGGATGGAAAAAGAATAGTTAGACATGAACTTACAAAAGAAGAAGCAAAAGAAATGTTCAAAGATGATCCATACAAACAAGATTTAATCAGTAGAATGGACGAAAAAAGTACAGTTATCACATGCTATACTCAAGGAGATTTCACAGATTTATGTCGTGGTCCACATGTTGAAACTGTAAAAGAATTGAAATACTTTAAGTTAATTAAATTCAGCGGAGCATATTGGAAAGGCGATAGTAACAACAAAATGCTTCAAAGAATTTACGGCGTTTGTTTTGATACAGAAGAAGATTTAAATGAATGTCTAAAAGAAATTGAAGAAGCAAAAGAAAGAGATCATCGTAAGATAGGTAAAAATCTTGGAATATTTATGTCACATGATTTAGTTGGAAAAGGTATGCCTTTGTGGCTTCCGAATGGGGCAATAGTTAGAAAACAACTTGAAAACTACATTTATGAAAAAGAACAAAAATTAGGCTATCAACATGTATACACTCCATGTGTTGGAACAGTTGACCTATATAAAACAAGTGGCCACTGGGATCACTACAAAGAAAATATGTTCCCAATGATGAAAGTTGATGACGAAGAATTTGTACTAAGACCAATGAATTGCCCACATCATATGCTAATATACGGAAATGAAATTCACTCTTACAGAGATTTACCAATTCGTATAGGCGAATTTGCAACTGATTTTAGATATGAAGCAAGTGGAGCAGTAAAAGGCTTAGAAAGAGTAAGATGTATGTGTCAAAATGATGCCCATCTTTTCGTAACTTCGGAACAAATTGGTGAAGAATTCAAAAAGGTTGTTGGACTAATTCTTGACGTATATAAAGATTTTGGAATAAAAAACTATAAATTTAGATTATCACTAAGAGATAAAGACGACAAAGAAAAATATTTTGATGATGACAAAATGTGGGATGAAGCAGAAAATAAACTTCGTGAAGTATTAAATGAATATGGAATAGAATATTTTGAAGCCGTTGGCGAAGCAGCATTCTACGGGCCAAAATTAGATGTAGAAGTTAAACCGGCTGTAGGACCAGAAGTAACATTATCAACTTGTCAATTGGATTTCCTACTACCTAGAAGATTTAACTTATCATATATAGATAGAGATGGAAATAAACAAACACCAGTTGTACTTCACAGAGCAATATTTGGAACTTTTGATAGATTTACTGCATTTATCTTAGAAGAAACTAAAGGAGCATTGCCACTATGGTTATCTCCAACACAAGTAAATGTTATACCAGTAAATAATGAATATCATTTAGAATATGCTGAAAAAATCACAGATTATTTAAGAAAAAAGAACTACAGAGTAAACTTAGATAAAAGAGAAGAAAAACTATCATATAAAATGAGAGAAAGTCAAGTAAATAAAATTCCAATAACAATAATTTTAGGACAAAAGGAAGTTGATGAAGGCTCAATAAGTTATAGACTATTTGGTAGCAATGAAACATATACTTTAACTCTTGAAAAATTTGTTGATTATTTAGAAGAAAGAATAAAAAATAAAAAATAATAACTAAAACAAAAAATTGGTGCAATACTATTTATATTGAACCAATTTTTTCTTTAATTTTAATACATCATTTTCATCACATAACTCATCTTCTGAATAAAAAATAGGAATAATGCTTCTAAAATCTTTAACATCCAAATCAATTAAATAATGATATCTTTCTAAAAATATTTTCATAAAAATTATAACTGTTCTTGTATTGCCATCGTAAAACGGTTGTGTTACTAAAAAATATCCCATAAGATTTAATAATAATTTTAATATCACATCAAAATCTCTGGCTTCTATAACATCTTGAAAAAATACATTAATTAAATTATCAAAATATGCAAGTTTATCTTCTGAAAGTCTAGACTCTCCATTTCCGGTCACAAAAAAATTAATATTTCTAAAAAATTGAAAGTATTTATATTTTTTATAACTTAAAATTTTCATAACCCACCCAAGGCGTATTATAACACATATATTGCAATTTCAACCATTTTTTGCTAAAATAACCATCATTAGTGGAGGGGTAAAGTTGAAAAGTATCAATATAACAAGAAGAAATTTTGAAAAATTACAAAGACTTAGACTAAGTAATTTAGTAATGAATCAAGAATCAACCATATATTTAATGGAATCAAAAAATAGATGGGAGCAAGCATTAAAAGTATTAAAGATATTATTTAGAAGTAAAGGAGATATTTTTTCTACAAAGCTTTTTACAATTAGTTATCTAATGGATCACAAAGACGAAATTGCAATTGATGAACTAGTAATTCCGGATTCACTTCTATCTATAGATAGAGAATTAAGAGGCTTTATAATGCCATATATTCAAGGTGAAAATTTTCAAGATATACTTAATCGCTCTGATCTTTCCATAGAAGAAAAAATCAAATATTTCAAACAAATTGGAGAACTATTAGAAAATTTAAAACAACTAAGAACTCATAGCTCTTTAAAAGACATCTACTTAAATGACATACATGAAAGCAACTTTGTTTTAAACCCAGAAACAAATAAATTAAATGTGGTAGATTTAGACAGTGCTAAAGTAGGTCCAACATTTCCTCAACTTTCAAAATATCTTTCACCATTTAGTCCAATTTCAAAAGTAACTAAATATAAGCCTGTAACTCATTCAGTAGGAGGATCATTCGAAGTATCTGAAGATACAGATATTTACTGTTACGTTGTTATGATTTTTAAATATTTTCTAGGTATAAACATAACAAGACTAAGTATTGAAGACTTTTATTTAGTTTTAGAGTATTTACAAAATATTGGTTTAGATAAAGAATTAGTACAAATTTTATCCTTTATTTATCTAGAAAAACCAAACGAAAATCCAAAAGATTACTTAGAAGCATTTCAAAAAGTCAATATAGACGAAGATGAACTAAGACTTATACTAAAAAAATAATACATAACAACATATTTTTCGTAAAAATAATACATAACAGCATATTTTTCATTTGACAAACATATATTTAAATGATAAAATATCAGTGTTATTGAAAAGGAAAGCGATTTATACTCATGAATCCACCTGATTGCATAGAGCAGTAGGTAAAGAGCCGACATTAAAGAAATTTAATATAAAGCTTTTTAAGTGGGTATAAAATACTCACTTTTTAATTTTGTTGGAGGTGCTTGGTATAGCAAAAGCGGAAGAGCTACAAATAAATGACCAAATAAAAGTAGCAGAACTTATGGTAATTGGTCCAAATGGCGAAAAAATGGGTGTTAAAAACCTAGAAGATGCCAAAACATTAGCAAATTATGCTGGATTAGATTTAGTTTTAATGAGTGAAAATAGTACTCCGGCTGTCGCAAAAATAATGGATTACAACAAATACCGTTATGAAAGACAAAAGAAGTTAAAAGAAACTCAAAAAAAGCAAAGAGAATCTAATAAAGATATCAAAGAATATCGTTTATCTGTTACGATAGACATTGGAGACTTTGAAACTAGAAAAAGAAATGCTGCAGAATACTTGAAAAAAGGACATAAAATAAAAGCATTTATTAGATTTAAAGGTCGTCAAATGGCACATACAGAATTAGGAAAAGATGTTTTAATGAAATTTGCTAGTGAACTTAGCGAAATTAGCCAAATTGAAACTGAACCAAAACTTGAAGGAAAACAAATGTCTTTGTTATTGGCACCAAAAAAATAGAAGGAGTAGAAGAATATGGGAAAACAAAAAACACATAAAGCAAGTAGTAAAGTACTAAAGAAAAAGAAAAATGGTACATTAACTTATAAATTAAGCAATGGAAACCATAAAACAAGTAAAGATTCATCAAAACAAGTTCGTCAAAGAAGAAACAAAGGAACTTTAGCAAAAGGAGAAGCTAGCAGATTAAAATCTGTTATCTAGTTAGGGGGTAAAAAGTAATATGGCAAGAGTTAAAGGCGGAAACGTATCAAAAAACAGAAGACGTAAAGTATTAAAACAAGCAAAAGGATATTTTGGAAGTAAACATAGATTATATAAGACTGCTCAAGAACAATTATTTCACAGTGGAACATATGCTTATAGAGACAGAAAACAAAACAAAAGAAACTTCCGTAAATTATGGATTACAAGAATCAATGCTGCTTGTAGATTAAATAATATTAGTTATTCAAAATTTATAAATGGTTTAACAAAAGCAGGTGTTGCAATTAATCGTAAAATGTTATCAGAAGTAGCAATTAATGATCCAGCATCATTTACAAAATTAGTTGAAACTGCAAATAATGCACTTGAAGGAAAAGTTGAAACTCCTAAAAAAGTTGAAACAAAAAAAGTAGAGGAAACTAAAAAAGAAGTAAAAGAAGAAACTACTGATTTAAGCAAAAAGACATTAGCAGAATTAAAGGCAATTGCAAAAGAAAAAGGAATCAAAGGATTTAGTACAATGAAAAAAGAAGAATTACTAGAAAATTTAAAATAGTAATTCTTTTTTTCTGAAAAAAACTTGATAACTATAATCTTTTTAGATATAATTATTAAAGAAAATAGGAGTGACATTATGCGAAGATTTATTGCCAGTTTAGATATTGGTTCATCTCTTTTAAAACTAGTAGTAGCAGAAATAGTTAAAGATAAAGTTAATATTTTAGCATGTGTAGAAACTCCAGCAAGAGGAATAAAAAAGGGTTACGTTATAAATGGAGAGAGTGCAACAGAATCTCTAAAAGAGATTTTTACAAAAGCTGAAAATGTTGTAGGACTTCCTATAAAAAAGGTTTTAGTAAGTGTACCATCAAAATATGCAGAATGCTTTTTAAGTAGTAGTATTATTTCTACTATAAATGAAGATAGAGTAATTAGAACTGAAGATATAATAAAAGCTATGCAAAAATGTGTTTATAATAAAGTAGATGAAAGTAAAGAATTAGTGACCGTTTTACCAACTGGTTTTAAAGTAAATGATGAAATAGTAACTAATCCGTTAAATATGATTTCAGAAGGTTTAGCTATGAAAGGTGTAGTAGTAACAGTTCCTAAAAAAAACCTTCAAGGAATTGGAGTATGTTTAAAAAATATTGGAGTAGATCTAATAGACATTATTATTTCACCACTTGCTGATTACTATCAAAACAAAACAAAAGACTCATCAAAAGAAATTGGAGCAGTAGTAAACATTGGTGAAGAAACAACAGTAGTATCAATATTTAATAAAGGAATATTAACGAATAGTGAAGTTTTAGATATTGGGGGAAGTACAATTACTAACGATTTATGCTATGTTTACAAAATTGCAAATAACGACGCAATATATTTGAAAGAACACTTAGCACTTGCTCATACCAGACTTGCTCAACCAAATGAAAGTTTAACTTTTAAAGATAAGCATGGAGATAATATAAAAATAAATCAATATGATGCCTCTGAAGTAGTAATGCAAAGGCTAACAGAAATTATTAATTTAGCCAAAAAACAAATAAATCTCTTAACAAAAAAGCAAATAAGTTATATAATACTTACAGGAGGAGTAACGGAAACTCAAGATTTTGATATTTTGGCAGAAGAATTACTTGGATTAAATGGTATCATTGGAAAAGTAAATGAAATTGGAGCAAGAAATAATAAGTATAGCACTGCAGTAGGTATGTTAAAATATTATAATAGTAGATTAAAGTTAAGAAATATAGATTTTTCAATATTCAATTTAGAAGAACAAGAAGAATTGAGTGGACAAAACAAAAAAGTAAATATTCCGGAGAACTCAATTTTAGGAAAATTATTTGGATATTTTTTTGATAATTAAGGAGATGATGATATGAACGGATTACAAATGGATCAAATAGCAAAAATAAAAGTTGTTGGTGTTGGCGGCGGAGGTAATAATGCTGTTAACAGAATGATAGAAGAAGGAGTTAAAAGTGTAGAATTTTATGTAGTAAATACAGATTTGCAAGTATTAAATGCATCAAAGGCTACAAATAAAATTCAAATTGGAAAATCAATTACTGGAGGTCGTGGTGCTGGAGCTAACCCTGAAATAGGAAGAGCAGCAGCATTAGAAAGCAAAGGAGAAATAGAAGACGCTTTAAAAGGTGCAGATATGGTATTTGTTGCCTGTGGAATGGGTGGAGGAACTGGTACAGGAGCAGCACCTATTATTGCTGAAATTGCTCAAGAACTTGGAGCATTAACTGTAGGAATTGTAACTAAACCATTCAGATTCGAAGGCAAAAGAAGAAGTGAAAATGCTATTTTAGGATTAGAAGAATTAAAAAAACATGTTGATACTTTAATAGTAATACCAAATGATAAACTAAGAGATATTATAGATAAAACAACTTCATTTGATGATGCATTTAAAGAAGTTGATAATGTACTACATAGAGGAGTTCAATCAATTTCTGACTTAATAGCAGTTACTGGAGTAATAAATCTAGACTTTGCTGATGTTAAAACTGTAATGGAAAAAAGTGGAACTGCAATTATAGGTATAGGATGTAATGCAGGAGAAAATAGAGCAATCGAAGCAGCAAGACAAGCTGTAGCAAATAGTTTATTAGAAGCTACAATTGATGGTGCAAGAAATGCTATTGTTAACGTTACAGGTGGAAATAATTTAACTTTATTTGAAATCGAAGATGCCGTTGAAACAGTAAGAGAAGCTGCTAATAACGATGTAAATATTATCTTCGGAGCAATTAAAAATGAAAATTTAAATGATGAAGTTATAGTAACAGTAATAGCAACTGGATTTGATGAAGGAACAGAAGAAGAATTATATGATCAACCAGAAGTTCCAAAAAGAAGAAGTGTTCCAACAAATGATGATGATTTAGAAATACCACCATTTTTAAGAAATAACGATTTATTTTAACAAAAACTAAAATACGACAAAATATGTTGTATTTTTTTTATATAATAAATTTGGTGATAATATGACAATATATATAGATTTATTATTTATATTAAACTTTATATATGATTTTATCTTACTACTAACAGTTTGCATTACTTTAAAAAGAAATGTAACAATAAAAAGAATATTACTTTCTTCTTTATTTGGAGCATTTACAACATTTATAATATTATTACCATTTAATAAATACATAATTTTTATTCTAAAAATATTATCTAGTTTTATTTTAGTAATAATAGCATTTAGATATAAAGATATAAAATACTTTTGGAATAACTTAATGTATCTATATATGTGTAGTGTCATTTTAGGAGGATTTTTGTATTTTTTGAAACTACAATTTAATAATCTATCATACTATATTGTTATTCTATTTGGACCAATAATTTTATATATGTATAAAAAAATGCAAAAAGAATTATATGAAAAAGTAAATTATTTTAAAAAAGTAATTATTAATTTTAAAAATAATAATACTTTGATTTTAAATGGATTTATAGATAGTGGAAACAAATTAAAAGATCCAATTACTAAAAAATATATAATTTTAATAAATAAAAATAAATTAAAGGGCATATATAATATAAGGAGCCCAATGTTTATTCCAATAGTAACAGTAAACAAACATAGTATGCTAGAAGTAATAGGTATTAAAAATATAGTAATAGATAATAAAACTTACAATAATTATTTACTAGGTTTTACAAATCATACATTCAGTGATGGAATAGAATGTTTATTAAATTATCATTTATTGGAGGAATAAAAATGTTTAAAAAAATTATAGAATTTTTAAAATTAAAATATAATGAATGCTTTTTTGTTGGAGCAACAGATAAGTTGCCACCACCATTAAAAAAAAATAGAGAATTAGAATTATTATTAAAAGCTAAAGAAGGTGACATAGAAGCCAGAAATATATTAATTGAACATAATTTAAGATTAGTAGTATTCTTAGCAAAAAAATATGAAAATACTGGTTTTGATATTGAAGATTTAGTGTCAATCGGTTCAATTGGATTAATAAAAGGAATAAATACATATAAGCCAGATAAAAATATTAAGCTTGCTACTTATGCATCAAGATGTATAGCAAATGAAATATTAATGTTTTTAAGAAAAAATAAAAGAAAAAGAATAGAAGTAAGTTTAGAAAGTACATTAAATTATGATGTAGAAGGAAATGAATTACATTTAGAAGATATTTTAGGAACTAGTATAGATGAAGTACCAAAAAAGTTTGAAAACATTATGGATAAAGCTACTTTAAAAAAGGAAATTGAAACACTAGGAGAAAGAGAAAAAGAAATAATGACATTAAGATATGGCTTAAATAATACAGAAGAATATACCCAAAAAGAAGTAGCAGAACTTTTAGGCATAAGTCAATCTTATATTTCTAGAATAGAAAAAAAAGTAGTAAAAAAATTACAAACTATTATGAAAACTTAAACAATCTTGAATTATTCAAGGTTGTTTTAAAATACTTGAATTCATATAAATTTTATAGTATGATTTAGTAGAAAAGATAGAAAATAAGTAAGAAGAAACATTTACTTACTCGGAGGTTGATAAAATGAGCAAAAATAGCTTCCGGGGGGGGGTTGTGA
>OJAW01001039.1_pt1 | contig 17173 bp, 18 predicted proteins | sample 1589151 | NCBI WGS metagenome assembly OJAW01 (sample SAMN03283290) | human gut metagenome | biome: human-associated habitat; material: feces | host: Homo sapiens | place: Peru | collected 2012
AGCTTCAACCCATCCTCTTCCTTTGAGCATGGTCTCCATCGCATTGGACTCTGCAACGTTCATCTGGCATCCGTATGTCTCAATGTAGTACTTCTTCATTCCAGGACCTCCAGATCCGCTGTGTCGATTCCTTGCTGGTCGCAAGCCGCAACCACAGTATTCTCCATGAGCATTGCAATGGTCATGGGACCGACGCCCCCGGGAACGGGAGTTATGGCCAAGGCTTTTTCTTTTACATCGTCAAAGTCTATGTCGCCGCAGATTTTGCCGTTGTCGCGGTTGATACCGACATCAATCAGCACGGCATTTTCTTTTATCCAATCGGCTTTGACCAGTTTGGCAACACCGCAGGCAGCCACCAAAATATCTGCCTTGGAGGTAAGCTCTTTGATGTTTTGAGTTTGCGCATGAGTAATGGTCACAGTGCAGTTTTGGTTTAACAGCAGAGTGGCCAAGGGACGGCCGACAATCAAAGATGCTCCGATTAAAACTACATTTTTGCCGGTCAATTCAGGAACTATCGTTTTGATTAATTTCATAATCCCCAAAGGAGTGGCGGCAATAAAATACGGCTTTTCGTTGTTTTGCAGCAATCCGGTGTTGTAGGGGTGGAAACCATCAACATCTTTTAGCGGAGAAATAGCGTTGATAATGCGGTTGGTATTTAGGTGTTTGGGCAGTGGAAGTTGAACAATGATGCCGTTGACAGTGTTGTCTTCATTCAATTGCTGAATAATTTTTAAAAGTTCGGTTTCAGAAATATTTTCATCAAGGTGGTACAACTGTGATAAAAGTCCGATTTTAGCAGCGGCTTTTTGTTTGTTGCGGACATAAATCAAACTTGGCTCGTCATTGCCGACCAAAATAATGGCAAGCTGCGGAGCAGAAGGAAAATCGGCTATGGTTTGCTTCAATTTTTCTTCTATATCGGCGGCGGTTTGTTTTCCGTTAATCAATTGAGCTGTCATTTTTATTCCTTTGTCAACGCTGCAAGTTTGTTTGAAAAATCTAAAGAAGGAGTTGTTTCTATATAAATTTTTTTGAAATGGTCGGTTTCGCCGCTGATAATTTTTATTTTGCTTTTTGCTATTTTCAAAGTTTTTGCCAGCAATGCAATCAACTCTTTATTAGCTTTGCCTTTTTCGGGAACAACTGTGACCGTGCCTTTTAGAAAAACATTTCCTTTTTCATCACAAAACACTCCTTTAAATCCGTTTTGTGCAGAATTTGGAGTAAGCTTTATCTTGAGCAGATAACCTTTATCATCAGCAGTGAAAAATGTCATTACATATATTGTTCAATCCAACGGCTTAAATGGGTTACAAACGAACCGACAAAAGCGATACCAAGCAACAAAACATATGGTGCAATGTCATATCCTGAAACAGGCGGAACTTTAGAGCGGATAAGTTTATAGGCCGGATCAGTCAATATCTTTAAAATTGACATAAATTTCTCGGCGTATTTATTATGCACGGTCATCAATTTGTAATGTAGCATCCAATATAAAATGATATCTACTGCCACAACCTTAAAATAGATATCAACCACAATTGCCAGAATATCCAGCACCGGCATAACAAACAGTCCAATAATCCCCATTATTTTTTTCTCCTCTTATATTAGCGGTTGTTCTTTCCGCTTTGATTATTTCCTTCTAGCATATCAAAACGGTTGCTGTCAAACCTTCTTTTTTGCATAGCACCGCGCAATTCAGTAATTCTGCCGCCAATTTCATCAAAAAGGGTAGATGATTTACCAATGTTTAAATCCATCATGGCGCTGAGATTGTTAGAATTTAGAGCTCCGCTTTGTCTTGTTTCGCGTCTGAGCTGCAGCAGCATAAGCCGTTTCAGCCAGCAATCATAAGCGTAGTCTTCATATAAATCTTCATCGTCATCATGGCTGATATCCAGATTTTCTTTTTCTCTTTGAGAGATGGTGTAACCATAGCCTAAGCTCTGCAAAGATTTTAGCATTTTATACACAAGTTTGGCTTTTTCATAGTCATGCTCGTCAGTGTTTACGGCAACGGCGTCTTTGGTGTATTTGCGGATAAGGTCGTTCAGCTCACGCAGACTACGTATTTTGTAAATCAGCTGCCCGACTAATTCAGGATTGTCCAACGAATGACAAGACTTCAGCAGCGCCAGCAAGACAAAAACCTGAAATTCTTTTCTATTTATAATATCTAAAAATTTTTTGCATTTTTTTATACGCTAAAAAGTGTTAAGATTTATTCTTAACAAAATTTTAATAAATATTGATTTAATTTTTCTTAAAGATATAATTGCATATTGGTTTTCATTTTGAAATTTATAAAAGAGTTATAACACATTTTAAAAATAGTTAATCCTAGATTAAATAAAGATAGTATTCGTATAGGCTTTTTGTTTTTATCATATTTTACAAATCTTATATTTAAGTTTTTCTTAACTGTGTATAATTTTTAGTATAACCAATACCAATAATTGTAAGCCATAGTCCAGCAAAACAAACTAAACTATATAAATTTTCATAAGCATGTAAATTTCTAGTTTTAGTTTTTTCTAAATTAAAACCATTGGTTTTCTGTGACTTAAAAAACATTTCTATTGCTCCAAATCTATGACGATATTCTCTTAAAGCTAAATTAGGTTCAATATTAGATAAAATAAACCAAGGATCATCACTTAATTTTCCACGAGCAATAGATAAATTACATTTAAAATGAAAATCACCTAATTCTATATTTTCATAATAAAGTGAAGTATGTTTTCTAACTGGAAAATCAGTAAATTTTTTATAAATTTTATGTTTTTCTTTTTTATCATAAATATAAACTCTAATATTAGAATTTACTTTTGCTCTGATACAGAAGTAATGACCTTTAGCATGAATGAATTTCATTAATTTTAAATTACAAAACCATCTATCCGCTAAAAAAGTAATTTTAGCATTTAATGGAGAGAGTAATTTAATAACTTCATTAATTGCGGTAAAAATTACTTTCTCACTAAATAAACATTTTTTAGAAAGTTCATCAATTTCATAATGCCTATTAGATTTAGTTTTATCACATTTAAACCAAATAGGAATAGACTGTTTTCCAACTTTTAAAGTAAACATTAAAGTAACAAAATTATTTTTCATATACATATGATCAAAAACTACAACAAGTTTGTTAAGTCTCATACATCTTATATTATTATTAATAATATATTTAATTGAACTATTAAAAAATTTTATACCATTAAATTTATTATTGAAAAATCTCCATAGTTTCTTTTCAATAGAAGATTGATTAGAAAGAAAAGAATCGTCAATATAACATTTAGAAATGTCTAAAGTAGTAACATTTTCTGCATTTATAATCGAAGTTATAATGTGGGAAACAATTTTTGCTTTAGGTTTAGAAAACTTAAAGTTAATATTTTTAAAAAAGTGTCCGGTAATGATGAAGTCTATGATTTATATAATAAACTTGCAAGTTATTACTATGATAAATATAAAAAGAAATAAAAATTAACTAATTTACTGAATAATTTACTTGATAAAGATTTAGAAAACTATGATAAGATATTTAACTTTTTTGAAAGTATAAATATAAATACGTAACTAAAAAAATTTAAAAAGCATTATTTCTATGTAAAAAGGTTTGGGCTATTTTATTTTTTGTTTTTTACTATTGATTAATTTAGAAAATATTGATATTATTAATTCGTGAGTTATTAATTTTTTAGTTTTAATTTATTTTATAATTGAAAGTTTTGTTGGGATGCGAAAGCATCTTTTTTTGCGGTTTTAAAAATAGAAAGGAAGTGTTTAAATGATAAACTATTATGATGAAATTAAAGAAAAATTATTAAAAAATGAAATCTATGCAAAGGTAAAAGATTATTCAAAAGAAAGAAATAAAGTCCTTACTTATTTTGAAGTAGGTAAACTTTTGAGTGAGGCTGGTAAAGAATATGGTAAGAATATTATTGGTAGTTATGCTAAAAAATTAGTTAATGAAGTTGGTAAAAAATATAATGAAAGATACCTACGATATATGAGACAGTTTTATGATATGGTTTTGGTAACAAAATGGAAACCATTGGTTTCCAAATTGACATGGAGTCATTATATTATGCTGTTACCTTTAAAAAATATTGATGAAATAAAATATTATATTGATGTTTGTGAAAAAAGAAATCTTACAAAAAGAGAACTACAATCACTGATAAAATCCAATGAATATGAAAGACTAAGCGAGGAAACTAAGAATAAATTAATAACTAATGAAGAATTAAAATTACCTGATTTAGTTCCAAATCCTTTATTAATTAAGAGTGAATTTGATAAGGAAAAAATAACTGAATATGCACTTAAAGAGGCGATACTTAATAATTTAGATAACTTTTTAAAACAGTTAGGTAATGGTTTCCTTTATGCAGGAAACGAATATAAAATAAAGATTGGTAATAACTATAATTATATTGATTTACTTTTATATAATGTAGAATATAACTGTTACGTTGTTATAGAACTTAAAGTAACTGAACTAAAAAAAGAACATATAGGTCAGATTGAAGTTTATATGAACTATGTTGATAAAGTTATTAAGAAACCTTATCATGATAAAACTATTGGCATAATTATATGTGCTAGAAATAATAAATATGTAATTGAATACTGTTCTGATGAACGAATATTTGCAAGAGAATTTAAAATAACAAGTTAGAAAGGAAGTGTTAAAATGAATTATTATGGTGAAATTAAAGAAAAATTATTAAAAAATGAAATCTATGAAAAGGTAAAAGATTATTCTAAAGAAAGAAATAAAGTTCTTACTTATTTTGAAGTAGGTAAACTTTTAAGTGAAGCAGGAAAAGAATATGGTAATGATATAATTGGTAGTTATGCCGAAAAATTAGCTATTGAAGTGGGTAAAAAATATAATGTTAGAACACTCCGTAGAATTAGACAGTTTTATAATGTTTTTAAAGACGAAAAATGGTCGCCATCGGCGACCGTTTTGACCTGGAGTCACTATACAGAACTTTTGGTGTTAAATGATATCAATAAAATAAATTATTACATTGATATTTGTAAAAAACAAAGCTTAAGTAGAAATGATTTAAGAAATAAAATTAGATCAAAAGAATATGAAAGACTAAGCGAGGAAACTAAAAACAAACTAGTTACAAATGAAGAATTAAAACTACCTGATTTAGTACCAGATCCTATACTAATTAAAAGTGAACTAAATCAAGAAAAGTTATCTGAATATGCACTTAAAGAGGCGATACTTAATAATTTAGATAACTTTTTAACTCAGTTAGGAAATGGTTTTAGTTATATTGGAAATGAATACAAAATGAAAATTGGTAATAATTATAATTATATTGATTTACTTTTATATAACTTTAAATATAAGTGCTTTGTAGTTATTGAATTAAAAGTAACTGAACTTAAGAAAGAACATATAGGCCAAATAGAGGTTTATATGAACTATATTGATAAGAATGTTAAAGATATATCTGATGATAAAACTATTGGAATTATTATATGTTCAAGAAATAATCAATTTATAATTGAATATTGTTCGGATGAACGAATCTTTGCAAGAGAATTTAAAATAGAAAGGAAGCAAGTAAATGAATTATTATGACAAAATCAAAGAAAAATTATTAAAAAATGAGATTTATGCAAAAGTAAAAGATTATTCTAAATAAAGTCCTTACTTATTTTGAAGTAGGTAAACTTTTAAGCAAGACTAGTAAAGAATATGGGAAGAATATTATAGGAAGTTATGCTGAAAAGTTAATTAATTCTAGAAATGGAAAAAAACATAATTACGATATTGTAATAGGAGCTGTATATGAAAGGACTTATTAAACAAGTAAGTGGCAGTGAGGAAGAATATATTGATAATTTAATTATGTATTAACTTCGTGGATTATAACCAAGATAGATAACTATGATAGCAGTATGTATTATGAAAATCCATCTTATATTTATGAGCGCTATAAAGAAGGAAAAGTATTATAATAAAGGATAATCTTTAGTAACAAACTTAAAATACTATCATAAAATAAGGTAACATTACTTGTAATGTTTAAATAGATGGAGCCTATATAAAAAGAGGCTCTTTTATTTTAATGAAAAATTTTATATAATATTCTTATGAAGATTTATTTAATTTACTCAGATAGTTATAAAAGAATAAATGAAAAAGTTAATGAAATCATTAATAGTTTTTCTAATGTTTTAAAATTTGATTTAAAAGTAAATAGTATAACAGATGTAATCGAGGAAGCAAATTATTATTCACTTACTGGTGAAGAAAAATGTATTATAGTAAAAAGTAATGATTTGTTTATAGCCAAGAAAAATAAAGAAGATGGTAAAAATAAAAATGAAGAATTACTTCTTAAATATATTGAAAATCCTAATCCACTAGTTACATTAATTTTTACAAGTAATGAAGTTCCTGATAAAAGAAAGAAAATTTTTAAAAGTATTTCTAATAATTACATTGAACTTAATCCCTTTAATAAAAAGGAAATGGTTTATGAATGCATAAATGTACTTAAGAAAAATAATATTAATATTAATTATGAAATAGGTAATTATATTGTTGAGAATTCTTATGTAAATTATGATATTTGTTTATCAGAAATTGATAAAATATGTTTGTTTTTCAAAAAAGGAAATCTTTCTTTAGAGGACATTAAAAAAATAGTAAGTGTATCATATAATGCAAGTGCTTTTAAATTTGTAAGATGTTTAATGAATAAAGATATTAAGGGAGCTTTTTTATTGATAAATGATTTAGAAAGACTTAAAATAGATCCAAATGTTATTATTATAACTTTTTATAAAGAAATGAACTTTTTATATCTTTTGAAAACCACCGATGATGTTAAAAAATTATGTTTTACTTATGGAAAAGAGTCTTGGCAATTAAATGATTATAATAATATAAAAGATAATTATTCTTTAGGGGAAATAAAAAAAATCATAATTAGACTTGCTGATTATGATTATAAATATAAATCTGGTTTATATGATAAAAGTGTTATTTTAAATATAATGGCTTTAGAATTTTGTGAATAACTAATTTAATTTAGTATAATTGTTGAAGGAAACTTTGCCGATTTCATAAAGGTAATCTTTTCCTTTTTTTTGAATTATTTCTTTAATTTGATTATCAACCTCGATACCAGCACCTTTATGCAAATTAAATCCAGATAGTTTACTTAATTTGTCCATTTCATTAATGAAAATATATCTTGCAATAACTGATGCAGCCGCAACACTCATGCATTTACTTTCACCTTTGGTATAAAATTTGATACCTCTTAAAGTTGTATCATCATCTTTTAAATAACTATAAAATTTCTTTTCATTAACAAATTGGTCAACAACAGGGTATTTATAGTCAGGATTATATTTTTTTACTAAATCCATTAATACTTTATTATGAAGTATCGCTTTAATTTGAACCATATTGTAGCCTTTTTTCATTAAATCATTAAAATCTTTATTACATAAAACAAAGAAAGTATAAGGTGTTGTTTTCATTATTTCTGGGGCAACTTTCATAATAATATCATCATTAATTTTTTTTGAATCTTTTATACCTAAATTTTCTAATTCTTTAATTTTATTTGAGGGTACATAAGTTGCCACGACAACAACTGGACCAAAGAAATCTCCACAGCCTGTTTCATCACTTCCAATAGAGGAATAGTATACATAAAAATCATCCTTGTCATTTTTTTTATTATCTTTACTTTTTACCGTATTTTCCACAGGTTTACCAGTAAGTTTAGATTGCATACTTTGCCATATACTAGCCTCAATATCAGCACCAACTCCTTGAAACATAACTTTGCCTTTTTCATATAAAGTTATAGTTACATCATAGTTTTTAGCGGCAAATTTTGCATAAGGAGGAGTGTTAATTTCATAAGCTTTATAAAATTTTATTAATTTTTCGTGAAGCCTTTCATCTAATTTAAATACTACACAGTTCATTTCATCACCTAGATATATTATAAAATATTTTTATTAAATTGTCATCTTTTACATTATAAAAAAATGTAAAGCAATATAAAGTATAAGAAAAGTGAATTTTTGGACTTTATTTTTTATTTTTTATATTATATAATTAATAATAGGAAAGAGGTTACAATGAAAATTATTGAGATTATTATTTTAGTTATTATGTTACTTGGTGTATTGATTGGGCTTAAGAAAGGCGCGGTTAAAGAAATATTTGAACTTATTGGTACTGTAGCAATACTTATAATTTCGTTTTTGCTAAAAAGTTATTTATCGGCTTTATTAATTAAAACTATGCCATTTTTTAATTTTAAAGGGTATGTTGGACTTTATTCATTAAACTTTTTAATTTATGATGTTATATCATTTGTTATTGTTTTTGTATTATTATACTGCATTTTGAATATCCTAATTAATATAGCAGGATTTATTGATTATTTAGTTAAACTTAGTTTAGTATATAATGTATTATCTAAAATAGTTGGTGCAATACTTGGTTTAGTTAATGGATTAATATTTGTTTTTGTTGCACTTTATATAATGCTTCAGATACCATATACTCAAAAGTATGTTATGGAAAGTAGTATGGCTACGAAAATTGTTGAAAGAATGCCAGTACTTAATGTTACTTTCAGTAAAGGAATTTTAGTTGGTGAGGATGTATATTTAAAATTAAAAGATTACTCATTTAATGAGGAAGATGTTGAAAATATGAATATTACTATTGCTACTTCAGTTGCTAAATATGCTTTAGTAGAAAAACCACTTATTCAAGCAAGTATTGATAATGGTAAACTACATTTAAATCATGTTATAATTGCATAAGAAAGGATAAATATGATTAAACATATAGAAAATGAAAATGAATTTTATGATTTAGTAAAACAGGGCAAACCTATTGTAGATTTTTATGCAGATTGGTGTGGACCATGCAAGATGCTCCTTCCAATTCTTGATGAAATTGACTTTACTGATGTTTTAAAGGTTAATGTTGATAAATTCCCAGAGATTGCTAAAAGATTTGGTGTAATGAGCATTCCAACTTTGGTGTTTTTCAGTAATGGTCTTGAACAAAATAGAGAAATAGGTTATCGTTCTTTAGAAGAAATTAAAACAGAATTCAAAAAATTATAGTCACTTAGGTGACTTTTTTTAATGTAAAGATATGTAAATTAAATTGTATTTGCAATATTTATTTGTTATACTTTTATTATAGGAGATGATAAAAAATGTTTGTAGGAGAAAATCCAATTCATATTAAATGTGAAAAAGATGATATTGCACCAATAGTTTTAATGCCTGGAGATCCATTAAGAGCAAAATACATTGCTGAAAAATTTTTAACTGAAGCAAGACTTGTTACAAGTGTAAGAAATATGTACGGGTTTACTGGTTATTATAAAGGTATAAGAGTTACTGTTATGGCAAGTGGTATGGGAATGCCGTCGATGAGTATTTATGCTTTTGAACTTATTCATTATTTTAATGTAAAAAAAATTATTAGAATAGGTACATGTGGTGTAGTAGATGAATCAGTTAAAATACCTGAACTTATTTTAGCCGATAATATTTATAGTGAAAGTAATTTTGCTTATTCATTTAATGATTATACAAAGCATACTGTTAAACCATCATTAAATTTGAATGAAACTATTATTAATACCTCAAAAGAACTTGGTATGAATATTCATGTTGGTACTATGGTTACTGCTGATGTATTTGGACCTTATGTAGGAATGGATAGACTACTTAATAGAATGCCACAAGACATTCATCCTTTAGGAGAAGAGATGGAAGGATTTGCTCTTTGTCATATTGCAAATTCGATGGGTATAGAGGCTAGCGTTATAGCAACTGCAGTTGATTCAAAATTTTCAAATGTTGTTCTTACTCCAGAGGAAAGACAAACTTCACTTAATGATATGATTACTCTTGCATTAGAATCTATTATCAAATAGGTTCTTTTTTTAGACAATAAAAAAATACTAAAATCTTCATAATCCAGTATTTGCCTTGTTCGTATTTTCTTAAATGTTATATAGGAAAATTTAAGCTCAATTGCAAAAGTAAATTCCACTTTGAATAATTAAATTCCACTTAATTTAATAAAATTTAAGAATTAAATAAAAAAAGTTACGAAAAACGTATCTTTTTTTAATATTTTGTTATAAAATATATCCTGTAAGCAAATTTATATGGATTTTATTCCACACGAAAAAGAAATGGCTTTTTGTAAATTTTTTTTGAATTTCAAAATTCCACTATTAGTTTTGCGTATATTGTTAATGATGCTTATGCGGATTTTTATGCCCTCGAGTCGGGCAGGCTTTTACTTTCTTTTACGAAAAAGAAAGTAAACTAAGAAACCGGGAGGATGATATAAATTAGTCTTTCTTCAATAAATCTTCTTTAAGATTAATATCATTTGGATTAATTTTATATATTCCCAATTTATTGGCTATATTTTGGCCGTACATTAAACTAAATAGATCGTAGGGAGATTGATCATTTAGTTTTTTTCTTTTATATGAATTAATATGTGACATTAATTTGTTTATATCTTCTTGATTTAGATTATCAAATGATGTTCCTTTTGGTAATACTCTTCTTACCATCTCATGATTTACTTCACAAGAACCTTTTTGATCTGAACGACCTGGATCACAGTAAAATATCTGAGTTCTTACTTCTCCAGTATTTGGATTTACCTCTATTGCTGTTGGATTAGAAAATTCTGAACCATTATCAGTAAGTATTATTACAAATAATTTTTTAAATGTTTCTGTTCCTAATACATCGTCTAATTTGTTAAATATATCTATTACTGATTGAGCATCGTTATGTTCTCTTATAAAAGCTAGCATAAATGAACAATTTACAAAATGTATTGTTAATAATACTTTTCCTCCTTTTATACCTTCAACTGTATCAATTTCTACAATGTTGGTATCTGGATTTTTTGCTAGATATTCTTTTAAATCAGTATATTTCCTTCCTTTAAGACAATCTTTATCTATTTTATGATAACTTTTTCTTTTAGGAATTGCTCTATATCTTACTTTTCTAGGAAGGTGAACATTTCTAACATCAAAAACTCCTAAATCTATTAAATTATATATTTCCTTTTCACTACACATAATTAAATTTTCGTTGTTTATGTAAGCGTGGTGTACTGATTGGCCTTTGCCCATAATTAATGGTGATAATATATTATTTAAATGTTCAATTTCTTTTTCTGAATACGTTACTCCAGATCTTGATTCAGACAAATTATTTTTATATTCCTTATCTGCATATTCTGCATCATATATCTTCTTGGTTAAAGTACAACAATGTCTTTTGTTGCAACCATTACATACATATGGTGGTTTATCAAGTTTAGGACAATTATCTTTTTCATAATGACTACAATTATTTTGATTGCATTTTATTCCTTTTTGTCTAAATTCACAGTTATTTCTATAGATACAATCAAAGAATTGTCTTCCTATGGCTCCAGTATTTTTAAAAATTATGTGATTTTTAATTTCTTTTGAAATTGTTGTACAATCTTTACCTAAATCCTTTGCTATTTGTTTAAATGATAAATTATTTTTTAATTCCTTTTCTATATCAAGTCTATCATCGTATGACAAATGTTTATTTTTCATTATTATTTTACTTCCTTTCATTTCTACATAAACATCATCAATGATGTATTATAGTGATTTGAACAACTAAATTCAACTCGTAACTTTTGTAGAATTTAATTCCACATTTCAAAAAATTGGGGTTGAATTTACTTTTTCAATTAAGGATATTATGTTTCATTTTAAAATTTCAAAAAACTTACTTGAAAATATTTATAAAATATTTTATACTTAAGATGATAGGAGAATAAGAAAGGGCTATAAATAATTTTATATGCTCTTTTTTTAAGAAAGGTTTATGGAAGAAAAGAAAATCGATTTATTAAGTGAAATCAAAAAAGATATTGTCAAAGAAAAGTCAGTATCATCTCTTGCAAAAAAATACGACATAAGTGAATATGAAGTTTTAGGATTAGTTAAAAAATTAAAGGATGAAGGAATCAATGTAACTTATAGTGAAAAGAATAAAGATGCGTATATAGTTATTAATGATCACCCAGATTTTACTAAAGAAAATGATTATTATATTACCGAAGATGTTGATTCAAATACAAAGATAGCCTTTATTTCTGATACTAGATTTGGCTCTAAAAATGAACAAATTGCTATTTTAAATGATATGTATAAAAATTTTGCAATTGCCGGTGTAAAATATGTATTTATTTTAGGAAACTTGCTCGAAGGACCTTATAAGGGAGAAAATAATCTTGAATATGGCAAAAGTTTAATTACTAACGATGCTTATGGACAAGCAGACCATTTAATTGAATACTTCCCAAGAGTCGAAGGTATTAAAACTTTATTTATTACCGGTAAAAATGATCATAAATTTTCTGGAGAATTAAATGTTGGTGAATATATTGCAAGAGAAAGAGATGATATGATTTATCTAGGTCCAAAAGCTTGTACTGTTCATTTTAATGAGGTTACTTTTAAACTTGAACAATTAAAAGCTGGCGATGCCTATACAGTGGCTTATCCACCACAGACATATTCAAGAAGTATGTCAAGTTATGAAGACTATGATGCAATATTTTTAAGCGGTACCAGGTCAGCACAGCATTTTCCGGCGATAAGAGATACACAGATATTTTCAGTTCCTTCCGTAGTGGAAAGAACACCACTTATGAAAGCAAATAGACAGCAAAATACAATTGGTGCAACGATAATTGATGTAAGTTATACCAAAACTGGTAAATTAAAAAGGTTGCTCCCTGAACTAATGCCATATTATAAGCCAAGTAAAGATAATTATTTAACCACAAAAAAATTAAATGTATCAAAAAATGACCTTGGTGAATTTGAAAATACGAAAGAAGTAATTCAAAATAAACATGCATACTTTGATTCAATTGATAAGATTTATAGACTTTTAAAAAAAGAACAATCTTTTGAGGAACTAAGAAGTAAACTTGATATATCTACAGATGCCTTATATGGAATGATTACTATTTTAAATGAATATGGAAGACCAGTGGATGTAGTTGATATAAATGGCACTTTAGTAGTTCGAAAAACATTTCAAAAACGAAAAGATAATATAATAAAACCTCCGAAGGAGGAACTTAATAAAAAAGAAATTTTAGTGGTATCTGATACTCATTATGGAAGTATTTGGTGTCAACCTTCAATGGTAAATACTGCTTGTTATGAAGCATATAACCGTGGTATTACTGACTTTTATCATATTGGAGATATATCTGATGGTGATTATTCTAGAATTAGACCTAATCATATACACGAAGTATTTTTATATGGTGCAACTGGACAAATAAATTATGTAATTGAAAATTTACCCAAATATCCAGGTGTAAAATGGCATGCAATTCAAGGTAGTCACGACCAAACTCATCAATTTAATTATGGTGTTGTTTTAGCGGATGAAGTTGCTAAAAAAAGGCCTGATTTTGAATATTTAGGTCAAGATAGAGCATTTGTATACTTTGGTAATTGTAAAGTAGAATTATTCCATCCGGGAGGAGGAACATCAAGAATACTTTCTACTAAACCTCAAAATGGTATAGATCAAATGGCCTCAGGTACTAAACCAAAGCTTTCTATAAGAGGTCATTATCATAAAATTTATTATATGCTTTATCGTAATATTCATATGCTTTTAGCACCATGTAATGTAGACCAATCATCCTTTATGATGAAAAATGAACTACCTAATTTAATGGGTAATTACTTTTTAACTATTTATTATGATGATAATGGTGATATAGAGTATTTAGATGTTGAGCCAATGATTTTTGATCAAAACGATGTTCGTAAAAATGATTTTGAAAATCCTAGAAAATGTATCAAAAATAAAATACTTACGAAGAAGAATTAAAAACCTTCTTCTTTTTTTAATGTAAAATTTGTGTAAAGTATAAAAAATACTAAAATTTCATAATTTTATCTAAAAATATATTTTTGGAAGCAATTTAAAATTTTTTTTGCAAAAAATCACTCTAAAAAGATAAATTTAGAACAAAAACTGCATTTTTCAGGTTTTTGCTTAATTCTTATAATTTTGCTAATATGCATTTGAAAGGAGGAAAGATTATGCCTTATGGATTTATTAATGATAGAGCAGCTAAACTACTTATTACTGATAAAAAACTTAGAGAATATGTATGTTTAATAATAAGCAAATTATTAAAACTAAATTATAATTATGTTAAAAATAATTTAGAACTAGTACATAATGGTGTTAATGAAAATCAAAATATAAAAGGAAGAGATACAGATGCATTATTTAAAAATGATTATAGTGTTATTAATTTTGAATTTAATAATGAATACCAATCTGAATATATTGCCAAAAATAATATGTATGTATTTCATTTATGTTTAAGACAATTAAAACCTGGTGAAAAAGAAAATAAAATTAAACCGGTATATCAAATAAATGTTAATAATTACGATATTTATAAAAAAGGCGAGTTTATTTATAAAACACAATTATGTGAGACAACATATCATTGCGTTCGAGATAATAATCTCGTTATCTATGATATTAATATGGACTTTCTAAAAAAACTAAGCTATAATGAAATTGATGGGATGCCAAGCGATAGTTTGGAAAAACTGTTTCTAGTATTTTACAATAGAGAAGATATCAATTATGAACAGTTTTATAATGGTAATCCATTAATGGAAAGGGTAGTTAAGAGGTTAGAAGAAATGTGGAAAGATTTTGATGATATGCTTTATTATGATGCCGAAGAACTTAGAAAGCAAGTAGATGATAGGCTAAGAAAAGAACGCGATGCTGAAATTGAAAAAGAAGTAACTCAAAAAGTAACTAGTGAAGTTACAAACAAAGTTACTGAGGTAATTGCTCTTAAAATGATAAAAGATGGTCTATCAAAACAGCAAGTAATTAATTATTCACAAATTTCTGATGAAGAATATGAAACTTTAAAAAGAAAAGTCTTTGATAAATAATTATCATTGACTTTTTTATGTAAAGTAGACTATTTGACCTTTTTAAAATAATTATTTTGGTGTATAATATACCTAGAGAAAAAGGAGTTTATTATGAAAGATAATGAAAAAGAAAATAAAACTAATGTAAAGAAAACAAGTACTGTAAAAAAGGAGACTACTAAAAAGACTGTAGCTAAAAAAAGTGGTAGTAATGTAAAGAAAAATAGTGCAAAAACAAGTGAAACAAAACCAAAATCAGTAAAAAAAGAAACTGTTAAGAAAAATGTTACACCTAAGAAAAGCACTACAAAAGTTGAGCCTAAAAAAGAAAATACTTTAAAAGAGGAAACTTCAGCCCAACCAGTAAAAGAAAATATTGAGAAGGCAGCAAATGAAACTGCTGGCGTAGTGGATAGTATTGGTAAAACTATCGATGATGGTCTAAATAAATTAGATGAAAAAATAAGTTCAATGGACAAGGTTAATTTAACTGTAGAGGTTCCAAAAGATAAAAATATTATTAATAATGTAATTGCTTTGTTTGTAACATTTATAATGTTTAATGTAAAATGGATTAAATATAAAATAGAATTCTTTGGTTATGAATCAAGTACGTCAATTACAGTGCTTCATTCTGATATGTTTGATTTATCATTTATGTTTGGACTTGCTAAAATATGTGCAATATTTGCAATCTTATTATTCTTTGTAAATATTGTTAATACATTCATTAAATTAGAGGAACATATACCTAGTTTAAAAAAATATAATTTAGATAAATATTTACCTCTTAGTTATTATGGATTATATCTAGTAAGTTTATTTTTAACTTTAATAGGTGTATTATTTACTAAATATTCATATTTTACATTAGGTTATATAATTACTGTTATAATTTATATTGTTGCAATGTATGTAACATTCAAAGGTGATTTAAATAAAAATGAAAAAGATGTTAAATGAGTTTAAAAAGTTTATTTCAAAAGGTAATGTTGTAGATCTTGCTGTTGGTGTAGTTGTAGGTGGAGCATTTTCTAAAATAGTTTCTTCACTTGTAAATGATATTATAATGCCTTTAATTGGTGTTATAATTGGTGGTATTGATTTTACTAATCTTTCTTTAAAAGTTGGTGAAGCTACAATCAATTATGGAATGTTTATTCAAAATATCATTGATTTTCTAATTATATCTTTTTGCATCTTTTTAGTTGTAAAAGCTCTTAATACTTTAGATGATATGACTAAAAAGAAACTAGAAAAAATTAAAAAAGAGGAAAAAGTAGAAAAGAAAGAAGAAGAAAAAGTATCCGAAGAAATCCTTTTATTAAGGGAAATTAATAATTCATTAAAAAAACAAAATAAAAATACTAAGAAAGCAAAAAATTCTTAGTATTTTTTTGCTAATTTAAAATTATTTAAAAATCTCTACAAACATAGAAAATAAATATAATGAAGATAAAACTTACTTAGGTCTTTATACAAAAGAAGAAGCAGATGCACTAGATAAAGAATTATTTAATAGAATAGAAGAAGCTGGAGGATATAAAACAAGAGCAGCTGTAGTAGCGGCAGCTAGATTTTTAACATTAGAGTTTCCTTATAAAATAGATTATTTCTTTGAAAATGGAAGAGCAAATAATTCAGGAATGCATCTAGCTGAAGGAGAAGGAAGATATTATAAAGTTGGATTATATCTACATGAAAGTAAGTTTAAAGATATAAAATACACTTTTGCAGGTCCTGCAATATGGGGATGTCCACTAACTAATTATGAAAACTATGGAAGTAAATATATCAGTGGATTACCTAGTCCAAATGGGCTTGATTGTAGTGGGTTTGTAGCATGGGCCTTATTAAATGGAGGATACGATGTTGGAGATCGTGGAGCAGGAGAAACTGCAGATTCAGATTTTCAAATGACAGACTTAGGAGAAAGAGCAAGAGTTACCAATGAAATAGTATATTCTAACAAAATAAAAGTAGGAGATCTAATTAACTGGTGGGGCCATATAGGAATAATAGTAGGAATAGATAATGATACCTATTATGTTGCAGAAACTCTTGATGCATATGAAGGCTTAACAATAAGAGAG
>OJAW01001040.1_pt1 | contig 17167 bp, 15 predicted proteins | sample 1589151 | NCBI WGS metagenome assembly OJAW01 (sample SAMN03283290) | human gut metagenome | biome: human-associated habitat; material: feces | host: Homo sapiens | place: Peru | collected 2012
AAAAAATGTAACATATAATTATTCAAATTCAAAAGAGAAGATTTTGTCATCAGTAAATCAAAAGTTTGAACTTGGACAATTTTATGCAATAATAGGAAAATCAGGAGCAGGGAAGTCAACATTACTTTCATTATTAGCAGGACTAGACAAACCACAAAAAGGTCAAATTCTATTCAAAAATGAGGATATAGAGAACAAAGGGTATAGTAATCATAGAAAAAACAATATAACATTAGTTTTTCAAAATTATAATTTAATTGATTATTTAACACCAATAGAAAATGTTAGATTAGTAAATAAAAAGGCATCAGAAGATATTTTGTTAAAATTGGGACTTGATAAAAGTCAGATAAATAGAAATGTAATGAAACTATCTGGTGGACAACAGCAAAGAGTAGCCATAGCAAGAGCATTAGCATCAGAAGCACCAATAATTCTAGCTGACGAACCTACAGGAAATCTTGATAGTGACACTGCAGGAGAAATAATAGAAATATTAAAAAAATTGGCTAAAGAGAGAAATAAATGTGTAATAGTTGTAACACATAGTAAGGAAGTTGCAAATTCTGCTGATATTATTTTAGAATTAAGTGACAAAAAATTAAGAAAGATAAGTAAAATTAATTAGGAGGTATATTGATGATAAAAAATGCTTTTGCATATGTAACAAGAAAAAGTTTAAAATCAATAATAATATTATTAGTTATTATGGCTATGTCAACACTTAGTCTGATTAGCTTGGCAATTAAAGATGCTACTAATAGAGCTTCAGAAGAAACTTTTAAAAATATAACAAATAGTTTTTCTATGGAAATAAATAGAAGAGTTAATCTTGGAACACCTAGAGGTGGAGGAAATGTAAAAGGTGAAGATATTAAAAAGATAGCTCAAACAGATAGTATAGACTCCTATGTAAAAAGAATAAACAGTGTTGCAGATTTAGTTGATTATGATATTATTGAAACTAAAGAGACTCTTGCGAATCAATCGCCTAAAAGAGCGAAGAATTTTAAAAGAACAGTGATGTTAACCGGAGTTAACGACTCATCAAAAGAAACAAAATTTGTATCAGGAGCATATAAATTAGTAGAAGGAAAGCATTTAGAAAATGAAGATAAAAATAAAATCTTAATGCATAAAGATTTAGCTGAAAAAAATAATCTTAAAGTTGGAGATAAGATAAAAATAAAATCTAATTTATTTGACGCTGATAACGAGAAACAAGCAGATGAAACAGTAGAAGTAGAAATTAAAGGTCTATTCGATGGGCATAATAGCGGTGGAGTAAGTGCAGCACAGGAATTATACGAAAATACATTAATCACTGATGTTCATACAGCTGCTAAAGTTTATGGTAATACAGAAGATACAGCTGTATACCAGGATGCAACATTCTTTGTAAAAGGTGATAAGAATCTTGATAGTGTAATAAAAGAGATTGAGAAATTAGATATAAATTGGAGAGAATATAATTTGATTAAAAGTTCATCAAATTATCCTGCATTACAACAATCTATATCAGGTATCTACTCAATTTCAAATAAATTATTTGTTGGCTCATTAATATTTGCAGGAGTTGTAGTTTCATTATTATTATTATTATGGATGAATGCCAGAAAGAAAGAAATAGCAGTATTACTATCATTAGGAATATCAAAATTAGAAATTTTTGGTCAATTCCTGATTGAGATGGTATTTATATCAATTCCCGCATTCGTTGGTTCTTATTTCTTAGCTAGGTATACAGCTGATAAGCTTGGGAATAATATATTGAATAAGGTTACTGGTGATATAGCTAAACAAATTGCCAGACAATCTGCATCTAGCCAATTAGGTGGTGGGGCAGAAGCTGAAGGATTTAACAAGACATTATCAAGTTTAGATATAAATGTATTACCTAAATTCATATTTTATGTAGTTATATTTATGAGTTTAGTACTTCTTGTATCTTTGATTATTTCTTCATTCAATATATTAAGAAGGAATCCAAAAGAATTATTAATTGACAATAAATAAAATTTTTGGTGCTTTTTAGCACCAAAAATTTTTTTGCTTTTAAATATCCAATAATATGCTGTACAATATAAGCGAATAGGCTTAAGTGGAGGTATACATGAAAATATTAATTGTTGAAGATGATAATATGATAAGAGAGGGATTAAGTGAATATCTTTCAGAATTTGGATATACTGTTATTCAAGCTAAAGATGGAAGAGAAGCCTTGTCAGAATTTAATAGCGATATAAATTTGGTTATCTTAGACATACAGATACCTTTTATAAATGGTTTAGAAGTATTGAAAGAAATTAGAAAGAAAAGCAATTTACCAATTCTAATCTTGACTGCATTTAGTGATGAAGAATATAAAATTGATGCGTTTACTAATCTGGCAGATGGATATATAGAAAAGCCATTTTCATTGCCTGTCTTAAAGGCTAGAATAGATTCTTTAATTAAGAAGAATTATGGACATTTAGAGAAGTTTGAATATAAGGATCTATCGGTTAATTTTAATAGCTATACAGCTAAAATAAATGGTGAAGAAATAGATGTAAATGCAAAAGAACTAGAAGTATTAAAATGTTTATTGGATAATAATGGACAAGTGTTAACAAGAATGCAAATTATTGATTATGTATGGAAAGATAGCGAAGAAACTCCTTATGATCGAGTAATAGATGTATATATAAAAGAACTTAGAAAAAAATTACAATTAGACTGTATAACTACTATAAGAAATGTAGGATATAAATTGGAGAGAAAATGAAAAAATTAAAGATATTTCCCAAAATGTTCATACAAATATTTTCTGTTCTTGGAATAATAATTATATTAGTTCATTCATTAGTTTTTTTTATCTTTCCTAAAACATATTTGGAGACGAGAAAAGAAAAGATTTATAATATTGCAAATGAAATTTCTAGTAATATGAATGGAAAAGAAATAAAATATATAGAACAAACTTTGGAACTTTATTCTAAGAGTAGTGAAATAAAAGCATTTATAAAAGAAGAGAATAATAAGAATGAAATACAAATCAAAGATAATATAAATGTTAATTTAGAAAGTGATAGTAATTCTTTGATAATTGAAGAAAGAGAAATAAAGCTTAATGATGGTAAAAAAATAAATCTACAATTTGTTTCTACAGCTGATATGCAAAGAGATGCGAAAGATTTAAGCCTTAAATTTTTACCATATTCATTATTAATATCAATTTTATTTTCTGCTATTATTTCTTTAATTTATGCAAAATCAATAAAAAATAATTTACAAGAAATAAAAATTGTTACTGATAAAATGATGAAACTGGATAAAAAAACGCGTTTAAAAGTTAGCTCTAATGATGAGGTTGGAGAATTAAAACAACAAATTAATGATTTGTATTCTACTTTATTAAGAACAATTGACGATTTGGAATTTAAAAATAAAGAAATTATAAAATTAGAAAAGTTAAAATATGACTTTTTTAAAGGCGCATCCCATGAACTTAAAACTCCTCTTGCCAGTCTTAAAATAATACTGGAAAATATGAAATACAATATTGGAAAATATAAAGAAAGAGATATTTATATTAATGAATGTATTGAAATCGTTGATGGTTTAACAAAAAATATTTCTCAAATATTATCAGTTCATTCTATAGAAAATTTGAATAATGATGAAGAATATTTGAAAATAAATGATACATTAGAAGACATATTAAAAAAGTATGAAATATTAGCAAATCAAAAGAAAATAACTGTCAATAATTATATATTAGATGAGAATGTTTATATAGGAAAAACAGCTTTAAAGATTATTCTATCTAATTTGATTAGTAATGCGGTAAAATATACTGATGTAAATGGGGTAATTAATATTGGGATAGTTAATGATTGGTTATATATAGAGAATTCATACGGTAACAATAAAATTTCGAATATGGATAAATTATTTGATGTTAAATTTGATTTAAATAAGGAAAATAGTAATGGATTAGGTTTATATATTGTAAGTAATATTCTGAATAATTACAATATGGAATATAAAGCATTGCAGGATGAAGAATTTTTTATCTTTAAAATTAAAATAGTTTCTTAAACAACATATAATTTTGCAATAGTTATTGAAAAATAGAGACTTATTATTAGCCATGAAAGCATCTAAAGGTTTAATGTTAGAAATGTTTAGAATTCAATATATTCCTTTTTTATAATATGTATAGTAGATGATTGTTTCAGCAGCATGTGGTTCTGTATGTGGAGCAGGAGATAAATAATTAATTTCCGGTTATTAAGTGTAATTATATTATAAAATAATAACAAATGAATAATTTTGATGAAATTATAGATTTTGTCTATAGAAATGCTATAATATGATTAATATAAAAAGAAAGATAAGAGAGCTGTAAAATGAACATTTATAATCTCAGATATTTTGTCACTCTTGCAAGAGTGCGTCAATATACAAGAGCAGCACAGGAGCTGTGCATAACACAGCCGAGTCTTAGTCATGCCATAGCAAAGATGGAGAAAGAACTTGGCGTGAAGCTGTTTTATGATTTTGTAATACAGAAAACAGTTTAATTATCTTTCAGTATAAATTTGTTTTTGTGAAACTCTATAAGCCGGTCATCACGCATTTTGCCAAGCTCTTTTGAAAGAGCAGTTCTTTCTACATTAAGGTAATCAGCAAGCTGCTGGCGGTTAAAGGAAATGGTGAATTCCTGACTGCCGGCCTTTTTTGCCTCGTTTGATAGATATATAAGGAGGCGGTCACGGATGGTTTTTGGAGAAGTGCAGAATATGCGGTTTGATAAAATGCGGTTTTTCTGCATGGAAATAAAAAGCATATTATTAAGGATTTTGGACTGCCAGCTTTTCTTTGAATAACTTTTATCCATGATTTTTTTAAGATTAAGAAAAAGTATCCGGCTGTTGTCAGAAGCTGTTACATCCACCATCAGAGGTTCACCGGTAAATGCATAGGTCTCAGCAAATACATGACTTTCAGATACTTTGCTCAGTAAAGATACATTCCCCCACAAGTCTATATTTTCTATATTTACACTTCCGGAAATTACAATTCCTGTTTCAAATGTAATATCTCCCTGATGAAAAATCAGTTCGTTCTTATCATAATTTCCAATACGAAGACAGCCGCAGTTTTTTAAATCACCCCATTCGCCATCATTAATTCCTTTAAAAAGGCGAAGTGTCTTATAAATAGAATTATCAGAGTTACTTTTATTTTGCATAATTACCTCATTTTGGATATTGGTTAAAATATTTATTGAAAACGTTATCAATAATTTTATTAGAATATTTATTAATAACTTTATTAAAAAATCTTTCGGAAAATTTACTGAAAATTCGAAAAATGTGGTTATAACCACATAAATATTATATCCATTATATTATTCTTTAAAAGCAAAATCAATCTATAAAGCAATGGAGGAAAAGAAAATGCTTAGAAGAATAATAAATATTGATGAAGATAAATGTAACGGATGTGGAGCATGTGTTACAGCCTGTCATGAAGGCGCAATAGGTCTTGTTGACGGAAAGGCAAAGCTTATGAGGGATGATTACTGTGACGGACTTGGAGACTGTCTTCCACAGTGTCCTACAGGGGCAATAACATTTGTGGAAAGAGAGGCTGCGGCATATGATGAAGCAGCGGTTTTAGCCAATAAAGCAGCAAAAGAGCAATATCAGTATCGTTCACATGAATCACAGCTTGCGCAGTGGCCATGCCAGATTAAATTAGTGCCTGTAAATGCACCATATTTCAATGGAGCGAAGCTTCTTATAGCCGCAGACTGCACAGCTTATGCCTATGCCAATATGCATGAAGAATTTATGAAGGGAAAGATTACGATAATTGGCTGTCCTAAGCTTGATGATATTGATTACAGCGAGAAGCTTACACAGATAATTGCCAATAACGACATAAATAGCGTTACTATCGTAAGAATGGAAGTACCATGCTGTGGAGGACTTGAGTATGCAGCAAAACAGGCACTTCAGAATAGCGGGAAGTTTATACCATGGCAGGTAGTAACAATCTCAATAGATGGTAAAATACTTGATTAAATTAAATGACAATAAATATCATATATGTTATAATTTATCCTATATATTGCGAAAATATGAAGGAGTAAATTGTAATTTATGAATCGAGAATCATTTAAATCGCGTCTTGGATTTATTCTTGTAAGTGCAGGATGTGCAATCGGAATCGGTAATGTATGGAGATTTCCATATGTTGTCGGACAGAATGGCGGAGGTCTTTTTGTACTTTTTTATCTGATATTTTTAGTGGCAATGGGACTTCCGGTTCTTACAATGGAACTTGCAGTAGGCCGTGCAAGTAAAAAGAGTGCGGTGCTTGCATATAAGACACTTGAAAAGCCAAAGAGCAAATGGCACATACATGGCTGGGTAGCTATTTTTGGATGTTACATGTTAATGATGTACTATACAACAGTATCAGGCTGGATGGTTACATATTTCTATAAGTTTGTTAAAGGTGAATTTCAGCCGGGAATGGCGGCAGAACAGGCAGGAAATGTATTTTCTAACCTGCTTGCAAGTCCGGGACAGATGGCATTCTGGATGATTTTAACAGTTGTTTTAGGATTCCTTGTATGCAGCAGAGGATTACAGAACGGACTTGAGAAGATAAGCAAATACATGATGAGTGCGCTTCTTATACTTATAGTTGTTTTGGCAATTCACAGCGCAACACTTTCAGGCGCAGCCGAGGGAATTAAGTTTTATCTTGTACCTAACCTTGATACAGTACGCGAAGCAGGCCTTAAAAATGTTATAACAGCAGCGATGAACCAGTCATTCTTTACATTAAGTCTTGGTGTTGCTGCGATGGAAATCTTTGGAAGTTATATGAGCAAAGACCATACGCTTGCAGGAGAAGGTATAAAAATATGTGCTCTTGACACATTTGTTGCTATAATGGCAGGCCTTATAATGTTCCCTGCATGCTTTAGCTACGGAGTTGAGGTAGGAGCAGGCCCTTCACTTATATTTATTACACTTCCTAATGTATTTGTTAATATGGCAGGCGGAAGGGTATGGGGTTCATTATTCTTCCTGTTTATGACATTTGCAAGCTTTTCTACTGTAATTGCAGTATTTGAAAATATAATGTCATTCTGCATGGATATGTTTGGATGGAGCAGAAATAAATCTGCCCTTATAAACTGTGTAATTATCCTTATTGCAAGCATGCCTTGCGTACTTGGATACAATGTTTTAAGCAATCTTCACATAATCGGTGGAAGAGATGTGCTTGACAGCGAGGACTTTATTGTAAGTAATTTATTGCTTCCTATCGGTTCGCTTATTTACCTTTTATTCTGTGTAACTAAGTGGGGTTGGGGCTTTGATAAATACATAGATGAGGCTAATACAGGAAAAGGACTTAAAATGTCTAAAAAACTTAAACCTTATTTCCAGTTTATTTTACCTATATTGATTTTGATTATACTTATTCAGGGACTTATATAAATGTTGAGTGTTTATCAGGGACTTTTATAGATATTTATTACTTGTTCAGGGATTTTAATAAATTTTTATAATAATATCAGGAGGACATATGAAAAAGGGTAAAGGACTATCACAGGAAGCATTTGATTTTTACGGAAATTTATCACTGAAACAGGCAATACCATTAGGTTTGCAGCATGTTATGGCGATGTTTGTTGGAAATTTAACACCATTGCTTATAATAACAGGAGCATGTGGTATAGGTGCAGGAAGTGAATATGCCAATGTTCAGGTTTCGCTTTTACAGAATGCAATGATTATAGCAGGTATTGTTACATTAATACAGTTGTATGCAATAGGACCTATAGGCGGTAAAGTGCCTATTATCATGGGAACAAGTTCAGGATTCATAGGAGTATTCAGTAGTGTCGCCAGAATTATGGGAGGTGGCATATTAGGATATGGAGCTTTAATGGGAGCATCTATTATTGGTGGTTTATTTGAAACTGTATTAGGTGCCTTTTTAAAGCCTTTGAGGAGATTTTTTCCATCAGTTGTAACAGGAACCGTAGTTCTTTCTATTGGATTATCATTGATTTCTGTAGGAATTAATTCATTTGGTGGAGGAAATACTGCTAAAGATTTTGGCTCAATGGAAAATCTTATGTTAGCATTTATTGTGCTGATAGTTATTTTGTTTTTTAAGCATTGGACAAAAGGTTTCCTTAGTTCTTCATCAATTCTTGTAGGTATTATTGTCGGTTATGTGGCTGCATTTATTATGGGATTATGTCTTCCACATACAGCATTTACTGCGGATGGTGTTGAATATACTAAGTCATGGGTTCTTAACTGGGATAAGGTGGCACAGGCGGATTGGATAGCCATTCCTAAGATACTTCCTGTTAAACCTGTATTTGATTTAAGAGCTATTCTTCCGGTACTTGTTATGTTTATAGTGACTGCTGTTGAAACAGTAGGTGATATATCAGGAGTTATGGAAGGTGGAATGGATAGAGAAGCTACAGATAAAGAGCTTGCAGGTGGCGTTATGTGTGACGGAATAGGTTCATCACTTGCCGCTGTATTTGGCGTATTGCCTAATACTTCATTCAGCCAGAATGTAGGACTTGTAGCTATGACAAAGGTTGTTAACCGGATTGCACTTGCATCGGGTGCTGTGTTCCTTATATTATGCGGACTTATACCTAAGCTTGGAGCACTCATCTCAATTATGCCGCAGTCAGTACTTGGTGGAGCTGCTGTTATGATGTTCTCATCAATTATAGTAAGTGGTATACAGCTTATAACCAAGGAACCATTAAATGCAAGGAGACTTACAATCGTTTCGGTTGCACTTGGTGTAGGATATGGTATGGGTGCTAATACATCAGTTCTTGCCCATACACCTGAATTTGTCCAGCTGATATTTGGTGGTTCCGGCATAGTTCCTGCTGCATTGGTTGCAATTATATTAAATGTTATTCTTCCAAAAGAGAAAAGTTCAGAAGCCTGATATCTTCAGGTGTGTCAATATCATAAAGTTCATATTTTTCCCGGGCAGGTACTAAGATAACCTGTTCGGGATATTTTTTTGCTATAAAACTTCCTCCACATTTTGGTGGGAGTTTCATAAGTTCATCATAGAATTCGGGAGGAAATATAATAGGAGAGCCGGGTTCATTGTTAAATGACAGGCGGCAGATTTTATCCCTGTTGTAAATAAAAGCAAGGCTTAAGAGCATCATGCTTGTTTTTGATATAAGCGGCTGATCAGATGGCAAAAACATTATACCGAGTGGCTTGTGTTTAGATAATATAGTGCTGACACCGAGCTTGACAGCATCATTTCTGTCAGGAAAGTTATGCAATACACATGTTTCCCTTTTATTGCTGCATATATCAATAACCTCTTGATGTCTTGTGACTACAAGATTATTTAGATATCCGGAAAAGTGGCTGATTTTAATTGCATTTTCTATAAGAGTGGAGTTGTTATAACTAGTTAGAAGCTTATTAGAGCCAAATCTTTTAGAAAGGCCTGAAGCCATGACTATGCATGAAATGTTGGAAAATGCGGTATCTATGTCAACAACAAAAACATCCGGACGATTTGATATCTTATCAAGGAAATCTGTATGCTGTTTTCTTATAACAGCGATGACGGAAGCATTATCAAAAAGATTAATTACAGCTTCCTGAAAAGAAACACATGAGGTTTCAAGATAACCTAATTCGTCTATAAAAAACAAATCACTTTTTTTATGGTATTTAAGAAAATGATTTATGGCAGGAATGGCAATATCGATAAAACCAGATTCTACAATATCCATCTTATTTTTGCTTTCATTGTATTTTCCTATAATATGAGGCTGGTTGTTATCTATAAGACCTGAATTTATAATAACTGATTTGTCAGAGGATTTCCGGCTGGTTAAAAAATATGGTGAGTCGGAGCAGTTTAATACATTTTTAAGTACATTTATAAGATGCGTTTTGCCACTTCCTCTTTCACCTGTGATTATAAGATGCTTTATTTCAGCCATAGTTTAAAACCTCCAAAATCATTGATTTTAGTATTAAAGAGATAACACACATTTCTGTCTGTTACCATTTTTGTCAATACATTCCACAACATCTATATTATCATAAATCATGGATAATTTCCTGCTTATATCATGGACAGAACAATCGGATACACAAATGTTTTCTACAAAAAGTCCGTCTTTCATAAGAAAAATATTGTCGCAGTACCTAAGTGCAAGTTCGGGGCTGTGGATGTTTATAATGGCTGACTTATCGGCTGAAACCAGTGTACGGATTTTCTTCATAAGTTTATGGCGGTTTTCAAAATCGAGAGAACTGTCAGGCTCATCAAGAAGTAATAAAGAGGTTTCTTCAATAATGGTTCTTGCAAGAATACACAACTGTTTCTGACCTTCGCTAAGAGTCATAAAGTCACGGTCTGTATAATCGGCAAGACCTACAGAAATAAGGGCATCGATGGCTTTATTTTTCATTTCTTTGGTAGGATGTTCAAGAACAGATAATCGTGAATTAAATCCAAGCATGCATACATCAAGAACAGTCATGCTTATGTTAACCCCATAGTTTTGCGGTATGTAGCTTATTAATGAGGCTGTTTTTCGGACAGACATTTTATCAAGTCTTGAATTATTACCGTCAATATTGATGTAACATTCACCTGTGTGAGGAATAAGGTTAAGAATGGCCCTTATAAGAGAAGTTTTTCCACATCCGTTATTGCCTATAATTGCAGTTATCTCACCTGCCATACAATGCAGGCTTATGTCATTTACAGCGGTTATGTTTTTGTATTTTACAGAAAGATTATTAACCGTTAATACATTATCAGGTAAAGAGCTTTTCTTATTTGTATTGCCTTCCATGTCAATTAAATCCTTTCTTACAGGTTATTAATTATATAATTCATTTTTATTTCCTTTAATAAGCAGAATTATCAGAAGCGGAGCACCAATAAGAGAGGTGAATATACTTACGGGAAGCTCAGAACTTGTAATACTTCTTGCTAGAATATCGGCAGATGTCATTATTATGGCACCTGTTGTACCACTTAATAGAAATGTCATTATATCATTACGTTTGGTCAGAAGCCTTGCAATATGTGGTGCTAAAAGTCCAATAAAGCTTATAAGTCCTGTGACACATATGATTGATGAGACTATCAAAGTAGCTGTTATTAATATTATAATCTGCATTACTGAAACATTTACCCCAAGAAGTGCCGCTTCATCTTCATCAAATGAAAGTATGAGTGTCTGTCTGTATAGAATAATAAGTATGATGGTTCCTGACAGAGTAATAATAAAAGGTATTAATATACTGTCAATTGAAACGCCGTTAAGACTTCCCATAATCCAGTATTCAATTGAGGCAAGCTGCTTTTCGGGATCTGCGGCGAGTTTAAGTATCATAAGAAGAGTCTGTGCCACTGAATGAATTGCAATACCTGTGAGCACGATAGTATAGCTGTTTTTTCCCGGAATAATATTTGCTGTAATAAGAGTTATCAAAAGAGCAATAATACCGCCTGCAAATGCCGCTAATGAAATTGTAATGTTATATGAGGATATAAAGACAATGGCAAAGGCAGCACCGGTACTGGCTCCAGAAGAAACACCGGCAATATCAGGGGAGGCAAGTGGATTTTTGAATACAGTCTGGTAAATAAAGCCTGCTATACCAAGACCGAAGCCACCTATAAAACCCATAAGTGCTCTTGGAAGACGAAGCCTTTTAAATACCATAAGCTGCATTTTATCGCCACTGAGAAGCCTGCTTATAGTAAGCGGATATTTTCCGGTAAGAATAGAACATATCAGTACTGCTATGAGTAGCAGTACTGATAATGTAGTTATGAGAAATATTCTTTTTTTATAAACGTTATTGTTATAAATTTTACTAATTGACATAAATTATTCCCAATATTCCTAGTTCGCTGGAGTAAATCCATAGAAACTTTCGTAGAATTTAGTTACACAAGAATTATAATAATCGTTTGTTATTTTATCAGGATGAAGTATAGATGCAATATAAATACTTCCGAGGAAACTTGCAGGTACAGGAGAGTCCCATGCCTCGATATTGCTAGGAAGCTTATATACATGTTTGTTTTTTACAGCATCGCACGCTGCAAGATTTTCATTATTGTATACATCGTTTTCTGAATAAGCTGCATCAGCTGCTATTATTATATATTCAGGATTCCATGAAAGAATCTGCTCGTAGGATACATTTGCCCAATAAGTATCAGAAATATCCGATGCGGCATTTTTTCCTCCGGCATTAGTAAGAAGAGTGTCCTGATACATTTTGTTTCCGGCAGTTGAAAGAACAGAGCTGTTTCCGGCAAGGTATACTAAAGGAGTCTTTTCACCTGATACGGCTTCTTTGGTGCTTGCTAAAAATGAGTCAATGGAATTATTAAGAGCTTCTGCTTTTCCGGCATTGTTTGTAACATTTCCTATTAAAGTGATACATTCTTTTAATGAATCCTGGCTTTCAGGATTTACAACAACTGCTTTGATACCCATATCGTTAAGAGTGTCGGCAGTATTTTTTAGTTTTAATGGAAGAATTACAACATCAGGGCTGGCAGCTACGCATGATTCAAGGTTAAATTCCTTTGCAGTACCCATACTTGGAAGATTTATCACAGATGAGGCTGCAAGTTTATAAATATTTCTTGTGTTTGCCTTTGCTTCAATACCAACCAGTTTATCTTTGCAGCCAAGAGCTATAACAAGGCTTGTTGAGATATAATAAGATGAAGCTATTTTTTCAGGAGCTTTATCAAATGTGACGGTTCTTCCTGCCTGGTCAGTTACTGTAAGGGGATAACTTACTGCAATATCTTTGTATTCAGTCATGACATCAAATGCAGATGTAGTTGTTTCCTCATTATCAGATTTGCTGTTTGAATTGCCACAGGCAGTTGTACAAACGAGCATTATGCATACAAGAAGTAAAGCTGCAAGTCTTTTGAAATTCTTCATTTTATATTGTCTCCATTCATTTAAATTATATTTGCGAAAAAATTTTATCAGATTGACAACAGTTTTACAAGTAAGTATATTAAATATGAAATGTAAAGCTGTAAATAATGTAATTAAATTAAGATAATATTTAAAGAAACGGGGTTTTTATGCTTAAAATACAAAATTATAAAAAAGTTGAAAGCTTATCAGAAGCTTATGAGCTTAATCAGAAGAAGACAAACAGAATTGTCGGTGGAATGATGTGGATGCGCATGGGTGATAACAGAATTAACACAGCTATTGACTTGTCAGGGCTTGGACTTGACACAATAACAGAGACAGAGGATGAATTTGTTATAGGCTGCATGACAACTTTAAGAACTCTTGAGAATCATGAGACATTTGGTAAATATACCGGTAATATGACCAAAGAAGCACTAAGGTATATAGTTGGTGTACAGTTTAGAAATCTTGCGACCGTTGGTGGAAGTATTTATGGAAGATATGGATTTTCGGATGTTCTTACATTATTAATGGGAATGGATTCTTATGTAGAGCTTTATAAGGGAGGGATAGTTTCGCTGGAGGATTATGCACAAAGGCAGTATGACAGGGATATTGTTGTTAATATTATAGTAAAGAAAAGACCTGCAAAAGTATTTTATGAGGCTGTAAGAATAACTAAGACAGACCTTCCTGTGCTTACCTGTTGTGCCGTACATTTTCTGGATAATAATGAATACAGGGTATGTATAGGAGCAAGACCGGGAAGAGCGATAGTTGTCAATGATAATAATGGAATACTTTCAGGCGGCGTTAATAAAGAGAGCATAAAATCATTTTCCGGATATGCAATGGAAAATGTACATACTGAAAGTAATATGCGTGGAAGTAAAGAATACAGAAGTCATCTTGTAAAGACACTTACACAGCGCGCACTTGAGACTTTAAGCAGTGAGATATAAGATGCAGGAAGTTAAAGGATGTTAAATTATAGGACGTTGATATACAGAATGGAGAGGTTATGTTAGTTGATATTAAATTGAATGGAAAATCAGTCAAAGCAGAAATTGCGTCAGATATGACATTGTATGATTTTGTAAGAGAACATGGATGCTATAGCGTTAAATGTGGCTGTGAGACATCTAACTGTGGTTTGTGCACAGTATTTTTAAATGATAAGCCGGTATTGTCATGTTCTGTGCTTGCAGCGAGAGCTGATAAATGCAGCGTAACAACATTAGAAGGTTTGCAGGCTGAAGCTGAGGATTTTGTGACATTTATTGCTGATCAGGGAGCTGAACAATGTGGATTTTGTAATCCGGGATTTGTTATGAATGCGCTTGCATTGTTCAGGGAAAATCCATATCCTGCCGAGGATGAGATAAAAGAATTTCTATCAGGAAATTTATGCAGATGTTCGGGCTATGAAGGGCAGATGAGAGGAATACTGAATTATATAGAATACAAAAAGGCAAAGGAGGCGTAATAATGAGATCGGTTAATAAAGCAATCAGAAAAAAAGACTCAATGGAACTTCTCCTTGGAAAGCCTGTATATACAGATGATATAGCACCTAAGGATTGTCTGGTAGTAAAACTTTTGCGCTCACCATATGCAAATGCATATGTAAAAGAAATTAATACTGATATTGCCATGAAAGTTCCAGGGATTGAAGCTGTATTTACATATAAAGATATAGACCAGAATATGAAACGTTTTACATGTGCAGGTCAGACATATCCGGAGCCAAGTCCATATGACAGATTAATACTTGACAAACATGTGAGATTTATTGGCGATCCTGTTGCAATTGTGGCAGGAGCAGATGAACAGTGTGTTGATAAAGCAATGAAACTTATAAAAACAGAGTATGAAGTGCTTGAGCCTGTATTGGATTTTAAAACAGCCAAGGATAATAAGATTCTGGTACATCCTGAGGATAACTGGGAGGCACTTTGCCCTGTTGGTGCAGATAATAAAAGGAATCTATGTGCACATGATGAAAGCAGCAATGGAAATATAGATGAGGTGCTTGAAAAATGTGATATCGTAATAGACCATACATATCATACAAAGGCATGCCAGCAGAGCATGATGGAAACATTCAGAACCTTTTGTACTATTGATACATATGGAAGACTGCATGTTGTAAGTTCGACGCAGATTGTATTTCATTGCAGACGAATAATATCACATGCGCTTGGCATTTCACCATCAAAGATAAGAGTTACAAAACCAAGAATAGGTGGAGGATTTGGTGCTAAACAGACCTCAGTTTCTGAGATATATCCTGCGTTTGTCACATGGAAAACCAAGAAACCATCTAAAATAATTTTTTCAAGAAATGAATCACTTATTGCATCATCACCAAGACACGAAATGCAGATGCATGTAAGGCTTGGAGCAACAAAGGAAGGTATTGTCAAGGGTATTGATTTATATACTTTGTCCAATACAGGAGCATATGGGGAACATGGACCAACGACAGTCGGACTTTCAGGACATAAGTCAATTCCATTGTATGGTAAGGCAGAGGCTTTCAGATTTGTAAGTGATGTTGTTTACACTAACAGAATGTCTGCAGGAGCATACAGAGGCTATGGAGCAACACAGGGTTTGTTTGCGGTGGAATCGGCAGTAAATGAACTTGCGGATAAACTTAAAATGGATCCGTTTGAATTAAGACTTAAAAATATAGTAAAAGAAGGCGATGTTATGCCTGCATACTATAATCAGGTTAATACAAGCTGCGCGCTGGACAGATGCCTTTTAAAGGTTAAGGAAATGATAAAATGGGATGAGAAATATCCAATGAGAAAAATTTCTGATACAAAAGCCAGATTTGTAGGAATGGGTATGGCAATGCAGGGCTCCGGGATTTCGGGCGTTGACGTGGGTAGTGCTGCTTTGAAGCTTAATGATGAAGGTGTGTATACGATGAATATCGGAGCTGCCGATATGGGAACGGGATGTGATACAATACTCGCCCAGATTGCTGCCGAAGTGTTGGAGTGTGGAACAGACGATATAAGTGTATTTGGAGCAGATACAGACATATCACCATATGATTCTGGTTCATATGCATCAAGTACAACATATGTAACTGGAAAAGCTGTTGAAAAATGTGCCATGGAATTAAGGGAAAGAATAGAAAGCTTAGGCGCTAAGCTTATAGGCTGTGATAAGAAAGATGTAACATTTGACGGGAAATTTGTAAGATGTGAGACAGATGGTGAGTTTAAAGATAAGTGTGTAAGTCTTTCAGACATTGCAACTGCTTCAATGTGTGGAAATGATATTTCGTTGTCGGTAACCAATACACATACATCACCAATTTCTCCACCTCCATATATGGTTGGAGCAGCAGAGGTTGAGGTTGACTTACTGACAGGTGAGAGTAAAGTTGTTGAATATGATGCGTGTGTTGATTGCGGAACACCTGTGAATCCTAATCTGGCAAGAGTTCAGGCAGAGGGTGGAATATTACAGGGAATAGGAATGGCAATGTCAGAAAATATAAGATACACGGATAAAGGTCAGCTTTATGAAAATTCATTTTTGCAATATAAGATTCCATCAAGAATGGATATTGGACATATTAATGTGGAATTTGAAAGCAGTTATGAAAATGCAGGCCCTTTTGGTGCGAAATCAATAGGAGAAGTAGTTATAAATACACCATTACCTGCAATTACTGATGCGTTAAGCCATGCTGCGGGCAGACGATTTTATGAACTTCCTATTACACCGGAACAGATAGCAATGGCAAGAACCGAAAATAATTAAAAAAAGTACTTTACAGCATTAAGGGATAAAATGAAGAAAATGTAATGAAAGGCAATATTCCTTGCGATGCTGTCAGACACGACCTGATTGTCCGCACTGGACACCTCTGTCCTTCCCTGTGCCTGTTCCTTTATCTGTGCAGTTGATGTACTTCCCTGATAGACCATTCCTGCACCCTTGATTGCCTCTATTGCCATCTCTAACACCTCCGTGTGAAAATATGTTGCAATTGACTGTTGTTCTAACCCTATTCTAAGGAATATATCGGATGAATTGTGGGAAAGTTTATAGTTTTTCCTCTCTTTTTAGATATAAGCTGTTGAATTCAAGGCAGCCTTCAGTAGAAAAATCCCGGCTCTCACCAAAATA
>OJAW01001042.1_pt1 | contig 17149 bp, 26 predicted proteins | sample 1589151 | NCBI WGS metagenome assembly OJAW01 (sample SAMN03283290) | human gut metagenome | biome: human-associated habitat; material: feces | host: Homo sapiens | place: Peru | collected 2012
ATCTATTCCAAGCTTTACGATTTAGATTGCATAGCCGCTGAGAAAATTTGTCATTATAGCACTAATAATGGAGTTTGCGTATTTGTATACCGCGATGGTAACACTTATGTATCTCGATTAATTGGTTAAACAATAATAAAAATAGCACTACAATCGTAGTGCTATTTTGGAGTTACATAATTGTATAACAACTGTGATCATCCATCAAGATTTCATATTTTCCCTTTTCTACATCCTTTATAAATGTTTCAAGGAGCTTTTCGGTTGCTTTCTGCCTTCCATACAGATCTAAAATTTCAGACCGCATGTTAAAAGTTTCTGTGCGACCATACCCCCAGCTCAGAGTAACCTCAAGTCTAGCAAGTTTATTTAAAACCCAATATCCATTCTTTTCAACCTGAACCTTATATCCTGGATATCTTGATCTTATCTCCTGCCGCTTTCCTTGAGCCTCAATTGTTTCCGATGGAATATACTCATGGTCTACAATAAATGCTTGTGTCATTTTTTGTATCCTCCTTATAAATTTTTAGACTTTTATTATATCATATCTTTTAAATTATGTAAAGTTTTTTAACTTTTTTTAAATTTAATCCAATGATTGTTGCAATTATACTTAGCAAAACCAATAGTGCTGTTCCACATATTATCCACTTTTTCTTTGTCATCTTATTACCTCCGAATATATTTAGATATTTGTAATTATAGTAACAAATTTATATTTATATGTAAAACTATAAATAGCACCTATTCTTCCATGTTGCCTTACGGTTTTACATATTTAGATGTTTTTTTACATGTTTATTAAATTTGTGTTACATTTTTTGGAGCTTTTATTTTGATTTTTGACAAATTGGCTCAATATATGCTGTTCCGTAGGATTTAAAAGTTGAATAAAATACAATCGTCTAAAGGTTACTTTATGAAACAAAAAAATATGAATCGAAAAGTCGATTCATATTTTCTTTAAATTTATTTTGGTGCGCCATCGCGGGATCGAACCGCGGACCTTCTGATTAAGAGTTGAACAGACTTAACATAAGCTAACGGTTACTTAATCATTTCATTTTACTGCATTGTAACACTTAAAAGTGTTTATATCAAGCACTTTATAAAAATATAAAAAATTTATTAAAGTTTATTAAGGTTTACCAAAGTTTATTAAAAATTATTTAAAAACTATAAAAACGGGGGAAATTATTTATAAATTCGGGGAATTTTCCCCATTTTAGAATAAAGTTTTATTACAAATTTCAGAACATAAAATCATTTAATAATACCAAAATATTGGTGCTATTTTTTAAGGAGTTGAACAAAAAATGTTACAATTTATTTTTGGATTATTTATAGGGGCTAATATTAGCCTCTTTTTATATGCACTAATTATCTGTGCCAAAAAAGCAGATGAACATATTGAAAGATAAGGAGGTAAAAAGTGAATGATGAAAATCAAATTAGTTATTATTCAGTCATACCGGCTACGGTTAGATATGATAACAGATTAAAACCGGCAGAAAAGTTAATATATAGTGAGATTACTTCTTTAGCTAATAGAATGGGATATTGTTTTGCCAGTAATAAATATTTTGCAAATTTATACAGTGTAACAATTCACACTGTATCACAATGGATCTCTCATTTAGAAAAGTTAGAATATGTATATATAGAATTAATCAGAGGTAAAAACAAGGAAATTAAAGAAAGAAGAATTTATATAAATGATACCCCCTATGTACAAAAAAATACATACCCCTGTATATTTAAAAGTATATACCCTATATATAAAAAAGTACAGGATAATAATATAAATTCTAATATAGATGACTTATTTAATTTTATAATAAAAAATAGCAACAAAATACAAAAAAAATTTTATCTTATTTTGGACCGTTTAGAATTTCTATATCCAGAAGAAATTTTGAACATTATGCAAAAAGATAAAGTTCAAATGCTAAAGGAAATTATATATATTCTATATGAAATATATAATAGCCGTTTTAATAATTTATTATTAAGAGTCAAAAGAGAATCGTTAATAAATTTATATGTTTTAGCTCAAGAACATTCACCTAACGATTTACTCAATTACTATAAACGAACTATTATTAATAAATATACTAACCATAGTACTTAAAGGAGTTGATTATATGCCTACTGATTATATAGATAACTTTGAAAATGTTGTATCTTCCATCTTTTTTGTAAGTTTTAAGGTTATAGTAATAATTCTTACAATATTACTTGTATTTTCTTTAATAATGCTTGCAATAGGGTGTTTGATAAAATCACAAAAGATAAAGTCAAAATTTTTAATTGCAGTACCCAGTTTGATATTAGGTAGTGTATTTTTTTTATCACTTCCCTATTTCTTCGTACATTTTAAAAATATGACATAAGAAAAATAGTGCAACTTTTTACGAAAAGCTTTTCAAAATTAATCGAAAAAGGAGTTGATAAGTATGAATTTATCTAAAAGAAAAAAACAGATAATTTCCAAATTATCTATGGCAGGAGCAACAGCTATGTTATTTGCAATGCAAACAAGTCAAGTTTTTGCTGAAACTATTGGTACAGCTGAAGTTCAAACAGCAACAGACAGTATTAAGCGAGTAATAACAAGTATTGCTATGCCACTTGGTGGAGTTCTAATATTTGCAAGTGTTGTTGTTGCAGCACTTAAAATGATAGCCAACTCCAACAATCCACAAAAAAGATCTGAATCAATTGGCTCACTTGCCTGGATATGTGGTGGTGGTGTAATACTTGGAGCTAGTTTAATTATTGCTGGAATTATTGTAAATGTTGCTACAAACAACACAGGTAGTTTACTTGGTGGTTAGGAGGGACAATATGAGAGTGTTTAAAGTCCCCTTTGATATGAAAAGGGAAGAAAAAATCTTTGGTGGGTATTTAAGTTTAAGACAAGTAACATACTTAATGCTTGCAGCATCAAGTTTAACATTATTTGTAACCCCTATCCCCAAAATCTTAACGACAATTATTATACTTGCTATATCTACTTTCTTTTTACTATGTAGTTTTTTAAAAATTGGTGAACAGAACTTTGATAAGTTCTTTTTTTATGTCATTAAATATCTATTTCGCAAAAAGGACTTTGTTTACAGGAGGTGTGGCACATGGTTTTAATGATAGTATTTTTAGTGCTTACTCTTGCATTTATAATTGGAACAATAATTTATTTGAATTATAAAAAGAAAAATGTAAATTCAAAAATAAAACAAAGTTCCCCTATCGAAAATCAACAAAAGGGTAAAAAGAGAACTAAAAAACAGTTAGAAAATTTACTCGAATTTAAAATAAAAGATAATATGATTTGTCTTGGAAATAGATATTCTTATGTTATAAAACTTGGAAATATAGACTACAATATGCTTTCTAATCAAGAGCAAGATTCAATAGAAAGCATATTAATACAAACAGCATTAGCAATAGATTATCCCGTACAATTCTTTTCTACAACGGAATTTATAGACACAAGTAAAATAATAACTTTAATTAAGCAAAACAAAATTAAAAACCCTAAAATACAAGATTATAAAGGATATTTAATCAAGTATTTAGAGAGTTTAATGGAAAATCGTACAATTTCAGTAGTAAAGAATTATGCAATTATTTCTTATGATGGATTATATGAAAATGCAGTACAAGAATTAGAGAGAAAATCTAACTCTTTTAAGGGAAATTTGCTTCGTGCAAAAATTGTTTGTGAGACACTTTCCGAAGATGATCTTTACAACTTAATATATAGAGAACTAAATAAAAATGCTGCTCTTAACATTAGTCCTTTAAAGGAAGGAGGTAAAAACTTATATGTTGGTAAAAAGCAAAAAAGAAAAGAAAAAAGAAATTAATATATTTAATAACATTCCAACAATGGCTGACTTGTTACTACCTGAAGAACTACAAGAGAGAAAAGACTATTTAACATTAGGATATAATAAATATTCTCGTGTGTTTGCAATGACTGTGTATCCAGAACAAACTTGGATCAGTTGGTTAGATGACTTATTTAGTATTGGAAATATAAACATTTCTGTAAAAGTCGAACCATCTTCAAATGGTAATGTTATCAATCAATTAACTAAAAAATTAGTGCAAAGTCAATCAGAGTATGCAACATATTCAAAACAAGGCAATATCTTGCATCTTCCCGTATTAGAAAAACAGATTAATGATCTTGAAGATTTAAGAATGCTTATCCAGACAAATCAGGATAAGTTATTTTTTGCTACTATTTTTATTACTTTAAATGCAGAAAGCCTACATGAATTAAATGAAAAAACAAAAATATTAGAAAGTGAATTAAACAAGAAAACAGCTATGATACGAACTCTAACATTTAGGCAACTGGAAGGATTAAAAACGATGCTTCCAATTCGGAGAATTACCAATAGCAAATTATGAAAGAAATATGGTAGCTCGGCGGTATAGCTACACTAATTCCTATATCTAACCCTAATCTATCTCATGATAGTGGTATTTTTATAGGAAGAAATATGTTTACTAACGCTCCTATATATGTAGATACATTCATTGGTCCACCAGCATTACCAAATCCACATGTATTTATTTGTGGTACAAGTGGTCGGTGGTAAAAGTGTAGCATTAAAAACTTTAACAGCAAGAAATATAGCCACAACAGGTTGTGGAGCATTTTTCATAGATGTTGAAGGCGAATATACTGGGCTTACAAAAATGCTTGGTGGCAAGGTAATAAAGATTAGGCAAGGCGAATCCGCTGGAATAAATCCATTTGAGTTAGAACCTGATACAAAAGGTTCTAAACAATTTTTAAATATACTTGATAAGGTTGCAGAAATAAGAGGTCTGCTTGGTACAATCTGTAGAAATTATCAAGGTAGAACTCTAAACGGAACAGAAATTACAGAAATTGAGATAATAGTTAATCAATTATATGCAGAAAAACGGCATTACATCAGATGTTAATTCACTTTTTGAGAAAAAAGGTGGAAAACTTGATAATGGCAAATATGCTATTGGTAGAATTCCAAAGAAAATGCCTACACTTTCAGACTTTCAAAAGAAATTAAAAGATCGTGGTAAATGTGAAGAACTTTCAGAACTTTTAATTCCATTTTTAAAAGGTAATTCGCTAGGAATTTTCGATTGTGAAAGTAAAATTACTTCAGATGCAGAAATTGTTACATTTGATATGAGTGATATAAAAGACGACTTTACAAAATTATATGCTTCTTATGTAATTTTAACTTGGGTATGGCAAAAATTTGTACTAAAGAATAAGGAAAAACAAAAGATAATAGTTTGTGATGAAGCTTGGTTATTTTTAAAGTTTCAAGAATCAGCCGAATTTCTAGTAAATGTAGCTCGTAGACGGTCGCAAGTACAATGTTCCATTATTCATACGGCAGTCAATTTATTGATGAATTTTTATCATGTGAAGAACGGTAAAACTATTATCAACATATGTTCAACCAGATATTTATTTAAACAAAGCCCTGGATCAGTAGATGAAGTTGTAGATTTTTTTAATTTATCTGAAGGTACAAAAAACTTTCTAACAACAGCTAATCCTGGTGAATGTGTAATTAGCTTAAATAACAGTGTTACAGCAATAAAATTTGTAATTACAGACTATGAAAAACAGTTTGTATTTACTTAAAAGGAGGTCTATAGCAATGAAAAAGATAATTAAAAGTATATTTATTGTAATTATGATTTTTACGTTGATATCTCCTATTTGTTTTGCTGCTGACAAAGATGATGGAGTTAATTTAAAAGAACAAGTAAAAAAAGAAGATGGCTCATTATTTGAGAAAATTATTGCTGAATGTATTGGCGGACTTGCACAGACTGTGTTTGATTTTACCACTCGGTAAAGATGCCAATGTCGGGTTTAAAGATTATGATGATTTAATATTTAATGGTAACAGATTAGATGATAGTTTATCTCCATTTACTTCGGATTTGTGGAATAAAACCATGAAATGGTATGGTATATTTTCAGCTATTTCTGGAAGTTTAATTTTAATTGCAGTATTTATTCTTAGCTATAAAATTATAATTGCTGGTATGAATACTGCCAGAAAAAATGAAGCAAAAGAAAGTTTAATGAGGCTTTGTTTTGGCGGTGTTGCAATAGCTCTTGCCCCTATATTCATACGATTTATGTTATTTCTAAATAATAGTATGGTGTATCTATTACTTAATGCTTCAAATAATGCAAGTTTAGGAGATAAGTTGGGAAAAAGTATGCTTACATCTATTTCAACAGGAAATGCAATCGCAACAGCTCTTGTAATTGCAATGTTTATATATTTATTTGTAAAACTAAATATAAAATTTATTGTTAGACAGTTTACAATTATCATATTTACTATATTTACACCAGTTGCAGCTGGTCTTTGGATTATAAATAAGAATGTAACAGCTGCAAGTATATGGGCTGGTCAAATTATAATGAATATATTTATGCAATTTATATATTGTTTCTTATTCCTTATATATCTTGCATTTTTGCCGTCCGGTGGTGGTTGGGCAGTTTCTTTAATATGGGCTATGATGATTTTACCTTTGGCAGATGCTTTGCAAAATTGTTTTCAAAACTTAACTAGTAGAATTGCTGGTGTAGACAATGAACAAATGACAAATCGTGTAGTTGGTATGGGTGCTATGCTTGGATTCGGTTTAGGTGCTATAAAAGAGCAATTTAATACTCCTTCATCAAACAATAATAATAATAGTAATGGCAACAATGGTGGTCTAAAAGGTTTTATTGATAGAGCAAAATCAGTTGTTAATCCATCAATGAATTTAAGCCCTGAAAAAGATTACAATGGAAATGTAAATCCTATTAGAGCAGTTTTACCAAAAGAAAATACAAACACTAATACTATAAATAATAATAATAGTAATAATATTTCAATTCCTACATCAAATGGAAAAAACACAGAAAGCATTTCAAATGGAACTGCAAATACTTCAAAATCAGTAGCTGGAAAAGTAGCCAAAACAGGATTTAATGCAACAAAAGCATATTTAAGTGTTGGTGCTAAAATGGTTGAAGGTGATTTTAGTAGTTATAAAAGTAGGCCAATAAATAAAAAATCTAATTATCAAAATGTGGAATATATGCAAAATATTCAAAAACTTGCTAATGAAAATAACGCTAAGAAATTAGGTGATCAAAATGAGCCTAAAGAATAAAACTAAAGAAATGTTAAAAAGTAAAGCAAAAAACAAATTGAAAAAAGTAGCTTTCTCTGTTATTAAACCATTTTTACCTTATATTATTATATTTTTGGTATTGTTGTTTGCATTTTGTACTGTTATAGATGCAATTTTTGTAGATGATGTACAACAAGATGAATCTTCCATGTCTCAAGAAGAAAAAGAAGTTAGAACATCATGTATTAATAAAGCTAGTTTTTTAAATATGTGTCATAACTTTTTAGACGGAAATTCTACTACTAGTTTATTAGATATGGATGGTAGGGAAAATGACAAGCAAATACAATGGTCTCATTTATATGCAATAATGGCTTTTCACAATATGTCAGATGGTAGCAAATTAGACGAAAATCTACTTGAAAAAGTCGCTAAACATTTTGAAAGCACTTTTAAATATGAAACCTATAAAATAAAAACGGAAACAACAACTACCACAAAAGACGAAAATGGAAATGAAACTACAAATACAACTACCAGTGAGCAAACCGTATATTTATTAGTAGAAAGCGATACTATAATGGGTCATTATAAATATAACTATGAGGAAAAAACTACAACAGAAGGCAATACAAAGACTACTAAAAAGGTTTTTACTGGCGAGGAACTTATTGGCGAAAAATACGAAAGATTAAAAAATTACTTAAAAAATAATTTACATATAAGAGCTGAAGATATTGATACAGATGTGCAAGTAGTTATTCAAGCATCTAGTGGTTATTACGAAGGTAAAGAAAATACAGCTTGGCTCCAAGGAAATAGCTCATCAAGTACAATAATTACTAATGGTAAAGGGTTAGTTCCTAAAGGGATGTTTACTTGGCCTATACCTGGCTATACTAAAATAACTTCCCCATTTGGTATGAGAGTGCATCCGATAACAGGAACATATAAACTACATTCTGGTATTGATGTACGGAGCTCCAATAGGTGCAAATTTTGTGGCAATGGCAGATGGTAAGGTAATTACTGCAACATATTCAAATTCTTATGGAAATATGGTTATGATAGATCATGGAAATGGTATTGTTACACTTTATGCTCATGGCTCACAACTTTTAGTAACTACTAATCAAACTGTAAAAAAGGGACAAGCTGTTTTAAAAGTAGGTTCTACTGGATACTCAACCCGGTCCGCATGCACACTTTGAAGTTAGGATAAATAGTAATTTTACAGATCCTATGAACTATTTTGAAGGAGGTAATTAAAAAATGGTATTAATATTTACAGATAATGAGCAATTAGACAGAGATTTAAACAAGATCATTGAAGATAGTAGAATTGTCTATTATCCAGATTATGTTTTAGAAGAAAAAGATGCAACAACTCTAATAGCTACATTACAACCCAATAAATATAATTTCAAAGACTTTATGTTTAAAGTTCGAGAAAAAAATATACAAGTTATTTTAATTTTAGAAAATGATAAGGTAAAAGAATTAAAAGATGCATTAACATTAGGTATTTATGATATTATTCTCGACCCTTTTTCTTTGGATGATGTAACAAAAAAAATTACGAATCCAAGTATGTTTTCTGAAATTTCAAAATATATAAAAGATATTTTAGAGCTAGATGCAAACTAGTTCTATTTTATCGTCAAAAGAAAGGAGGTTTAAAATATTGAGCAAAAATTTGAAAAGAGCTATAGCAATATCTATCATAGTAGTTTTAGTTATTATTGTTATTATCTCTACTTTTTTTATTATCAGATATCTAAACAATAAAGCAAAAGTAGATACTGTTGTAGAAATATACTCTGAGGAAAATATTCAGGACAGGTTAGATAATGAAAATACAGATGACTTACTATTACAAATTGATGATGAAAGTGTTGTAGGAGTAATCAAAATTGAACAAATTGGCTTTGAGGGGCTTGTTTATGAAGGAACATCTCTTGATACTCTCGCAAAAGGAGTTGGACATTTTGAAAATTCTTCATATTACAATGGAAATGTATGTTTAGCAGCACATAACACAAATAGGTTTTGGGCTAAATTGCATACTTTACATACAGGAGATAAAATTTCTTATATCAGTTTTCTTGGAACTAGAGAATACTATGTAAATAGTGTTACTCAAATTGATGAAACTGATTGGTCTAATTTAGAAAATACAGATAAAAATACATTAACACTCATAACTTGCGTTAAAGGGAAACCATCGCTAAGGCTTTGTGTTCAAGCGTCAGAGCTATAAAAAATTTTTCTTACTTCAACATTGTCAAACCAAAATAAAAGATGTTATCCTAAATATAGAAAGGGTGATGTCATATGAATAAGAAAAAATTTTTAATAACTTTGCTTACTGTTTTTATTATAATGATTTTAGTTTGTTTAATAATATTACTTTTTGAAAATTATAAAGAAGTAAATAATGAAAATTCTAAAAGTTCTGCGTTGGAAACAACAGAAGAAAATATTATATCTGAAACTGAAGTTACAGATATACCTATTCCAGAAGTTGTTGAAGAAAATGTACCTACTGAAAAAATCGAAATACAAGAAGACATTGAAACATCAGTTGATACTAGTCAAGAAAAAGTACCAAATACAATTTCTAATAAACAGCAACCACAAATAAAACAAAAAGCACAAGAGCAAATTCAAGAGCAACCTAAAACAGATATAGTAAAATCTACACCTACACAAACACAACCAGAAAAAGTTACAGAAGAAAAGAAAGAAGTTACTACTCCCCCAAGTCAAAATACAACACAAGTTACAAAAGATGAAGAGAAATATGTAAAAAACGATGCAATGATTAACAGGATAAAACAAGTTATACAATCAAATGAATCCGAATATATGAAAAATTATGGCTATTCAGTAATTGTAGATAGTTCTATTAAACAACAAGCAAATCAATTCACTTTTACTGAAACTAGAGTAAAAAGTTATATAACATATAGATTTGGAACAATTAAAATTTATGCTGAAGATTATTACAAAAACGGACAATTAATTATGACAGAATGTTATATTTATTAATTATAACCATTTAAGGACACCATTTATGGTGTCTATTTTAATGGAAAAAAGGAGGAAACTTATGAGTAAAACAATAGTCAAAAAATCAGTAGCAATACTTATGCTACTATCAATAATACTTTCATGTATTTCAAATATTGTCTTTGCTGCGACAGAAATTAGTGAAGCTTATTTACAAGACAAGGGAGAAGTTGAAAGGCATTTACAATATTGGAATGATGACAGAAATGCGTGGTCATATGTTGTAACAACATATGTAACATATAATGAGGGTGGAAAAGAATATCCTGCGTATTGTCTAAATAGAGAATTACCTCGGAATTGGTCAATATGATTCTTATACAGTAGACATAGATTCAATTGTAGATGATGTAAGGGTTTGGAGAACAATTATTAATGGTTTTCCTTACAAAAGTGCAGCAGAATTAGGTGTTGCCAATGACTTAGAGGCATTTCAAGCAACTAAACAAGCTGTTTATTGTATTATTTATGACCTTGACCCAGTAACTAGATATCGTGGTTCTGATCAAGGTGGAGATTCTAAAGGAAATACGATTAAAAATGCAATTATAAATCTAGTTAATGTAGGTAGATATGGTTCACAAACCCCATATACTGCTGGAATTACTGCAAACAAAGTGGGTGATTTAACAAAAGAAGGAGATTATTATACACAAGAATTTAAAATAAATTGTGGAGTTGATGCTTCTGAATATACTATTGCTTCATCAGCAGGTATGCCAGAAGGTGCAATAATTACAAATACAAATGGTACACAAACAACTACTTTTTCTGGTAATGAAAATTTTAAAGTAAAAATTCCTACATCACAAATTGGAAAAGACATTAATATTACATTCAGCATTCGAGGTAAAGCAAAAACTTACCCAGTATTTTATGGAAAAACCCGTATTCCAGGGACTCAAAATTACGCAATTACTTTTGATCCATTAGGAGATGTAGTTGGAGTTGCTAATTTAAACCTAAAAACTAATACAGGAAGAATTCAAATAAATAAAACAGATGATGAAACAAGTGCTCCAATTTCTGGTGTTACTTTTCAATTAACAAAATCAGATGGTACAGTTGTTGGAAATGCTACTACAAACGAAAAAGGTGTTGCTACATTTAGTGGTTTATATCAAGACAGCTATAAATTAAAAGAATTGTCAACAAATTCTAAATACATATTAAATAATGCAACCTTTGATGTTGATGTAGAATACAATCAAACTACTACAAAAGATATTACAAACGAGCACAAAAAAGGTAACTTAAAAATATTTAAAGTAGATAAAGATAATCATAAAATAGCTCTTGGTAATGTAAAGTTTGACCTTTTCTCTGAAGAATTTCAAAAAGTAATTGGAACTTATACAACTAATGTTGATGGAGAAATACAAATAAATAATTTGCGTATTGGAAATTATAAATTGATTGAGAAGAACACTCGGAAAATGGTACAATTTATCTGATGACAAAACTGTTGAAGTTAAATGGAATACAACAGAAGAAAATACTATTGAAAATGAACTAAAAAAAGGTCAAGTAAAAGTTATCAAAATAGATCAAGATAACAATGAAGTGAAACTTGAAGGAGTTGAATTTGAAGTACTTGATGAAAATGACAACGTTTTAGAAAAAATTACAACAGATAAAAATGGTGAAGCATTAACTTCTAGATATCCTATTAGAGATTTTGAGAAAATTAAACTTCGTGAGACTAAAACACAAGAGAACTATGTATTAAGTGATGAAGTTAAAACTATTGAATTAAAAGAAAATCAAATTGAAAATATTACATTCAAAAATGAGAAGAAAAAGGCTCAAATTCGTGTAATTAAAGTAGATTTAGATAATAATGATGTGGTACTTGAAGGTGTTAAATTTGATGTTAAAGATGAAAATGGTAAAGTTGTAGATACAATAATCACAAATAAAGACGGAATTGCTACAACAAAGCGCATTCCAATAGATTCAAATTATACAGTAGTTGAAACGGAAACAAGAAAAGAATACAAATTGACAGAAGAAACACAAACAGTTACTTTAAAACAAGATGAAATTAAAAATGTTATATTTAAAAATGAACTTAGAAAAGGACAATTAAAAGTTATTAAAGTTGATTTGGATGACAATGAGGTATTATTAGAAGGCGTTACATTTGACATCATAGATGAAAAGGGCAATAAAGTTGATACTATAACAACAGATAAAAATGGTGAAGCAACAACAAAACGCTTACCTTCAGTTGGTAAAAAATATACTGCAATCGAGCGTGAAACAAGAAAAGAATATGTACTTACAGAAGAAACTCAAACAGTAGAATTAAAAGAAGATGAAATTAAAACTATTCAATTTGAGAATGAAAAAATAAAAGGTTATTTAGAAATAACTAAAGTTGATAGTAAAACTAAAGAAAAACTAGAAGGTGCAACATTTGGAATATATGATATGGAAAATAATGAAATTGCACAAATTACCACCGATAAAACAGGAGTAGCAAAATCTGAACTTATCCCTTATGGAAAATACTATGCCAAAGAACTAGATACAGGATCAGTTTACTATTTATTAAATGAAAATACCTTTGAATTTGAAATCACTAAAAATCATGAAACTGTACCACTTACAATAGACAATGATAGTGTAGACATTGAAGTAACAGTTGATAAAAAAGGTACAACAGAAATTAAACCTGGAGAAAAAGTAAATTATGAATTTTCAAATGTAGGTAATGCTTCAAATGTATATTTAGAAAACTTTAAATGGTTTGATTATATACCTACTGATTATATAAGACTAGAAACTATGACAACAGGAACATGGAATCAAGACTTAACTTATAATGTATATTATAAAACAAATAAATCTAATGATTATGTTTTATTTAAAGAAAATTTAAAAACAACAGAAAATTATGATTTAGACTTTACAACAATAGAATTTGCAGATGATGAATATATTGTTGAAACAATGTTTGATTTTTGTAAAGTAGATGTCGGTTTCAAAGAAGATACAAAACCTACTATGGTATGTAAATCTTTTGATACATTAAAGGAAAGTGATACATTCACAAACTATACTAAAACTGTTGGTGTATATTTTGGTGTAACAGCTGAAGCAAATAGTAAATGGACAACAATTACACATACTCCAGAAGAAAAGCATGCGCAAAAACTTCCACGAACAGGAAAATAAAATATGATAATATAATTTTCTTTTATAAATTGTCCTTCAAAATTTAATTTATAGGAGGAATTTTTTATGGAAATTACAGATATTAGAATTTTTAAAGCAAGAAGACAAGGAGTTGTTCTTGCATATGCTAATGTTGTTTTAAATGGTAAATTTATTATTAGAGGTATTACATTAGTTGAGACAGAAAAAAATGGAAGGTTTATATCAATGCCTTCAAGAAAGTTAAGAAACGGAGAAAGATCATATAGAGATGTATGTCATCCTTTAAACTCTGATGTTAGAGAAGAACTTACAGAAAAAATCTTTGCTGCGTATGATGAATTCATAGAATCAGAAGAATAAATACAAATGCTTTCATTTTAATATTGCCCTTCAAAAATATTCAAAAGAAAGGATTTGTTTATGATTATAAATAATAATTTACAAAAAAACTTAGTAAATTTAAAGCAAAATATAGATTTACTAATTGACAGTAATAGTCTTACAGATTTGCAACTAGAAAATTTTTTAAGAAACTTCGAAAAGACTAGGTATACTATATTAAATGAAATAAAACTATATAATAAAAATGTAGAATTTGAATATGAGAAAATCAAAGATATTGATAGTGAATATACAGCAGAGCTAAAAGATAACATATTAAAAATATATGTTCCAGAAGTAATGCCCTCTTTTAAGAATATAAAAACTCATACACATAAAAGAGTCTTGTTAAATGTAGCAGAAGTTACCAAACCATTTGCCAATCAATTTGGAAATGAAGTTTTTATTTATATAAAGGTTTACGATAAGCTACTAGGCTGGGACATTGATAATAAGTATATAAAACCTATTGCAGATGCTCTGATAATGTCAAATGTTATTCAAGATGATAATATGACAAAAATGTTTTATTGTGCTAAAGGTGAATATTCTGAAAATCCACATACTGAAATTTATGTTTTTGAAGCACAAAAAGTTAATAAATTTTTAGAAAAATACAGTTCGTAAAAGTAGGGAATTTTTTAAGAATTAAAAGAAAAATTTTGCGACAGGTAGAGAATTTTAAAAATGTAATAAAATCAAGTATTTCAAAATATCTATTCCCTACTTTGACGTGTGGAGGTAGGTAGGCGACTGCGTCAGCTGTCGAATATCCTACCAAAGTTCAATTAAAGATTTATTTTAATTTAATTTTGGGAGGTGATTTATTTGAACTACTTTCCGAATGGTGATGAAGAAATTGCTTTGATAAAATTTATTGCAAAGTTTCAATATTTGTCAGTAAATGATGCAAAGTATTTTTTTAGTACTAAGAAATATTATAGAAAAAGAATTACTAGTCTTGTAGAAAAGAAATATTTAAGAAGAACTAAACTTAATTTAGTTTTAGATGAATTAGGTACTGAATATGCTAAATTGTTTAATTTTGAGTATAATCCAATCAATAGAAATAAAAAATATTTACCAAGACTTTTATATATTAGTAATTTAGGTGCTTTTTATCATAAATGTAACATAGTAAATTTTACACCATCTTTTACAATGAAAGATAAAGAAATGTTTACAATAACAGCACGAAAATTTATTGGAATATTGAACATAAATGGCATTGATTATTTAAGTTATCATATTTCATCTGATCATGATAATAAATATATAATGTCTGTCATATATGATATTCAAAAAGAACATAAATATAAAAATATCATTGTACTAATAGATGATATAAAACGAATTAATATGCAAGATTTTGCTTTTGGCAATAATCAAGTATTGGTTATAGAAGATACAGAAGAAAATAGAGAAAAACTAAAATATCTAAATAGCGTTAATTGGTCTAAGATAATTGAAAGATATTATAAAAACAAAGTTTATATTGCTGAATATAATTTTTGTGATTATACTGACTACCAAAATAAATATATATCATTTTTTTACTTTTTAGATACAGAGAAAATCAATAAAATTAAATATTTTTTAAGAGAAAACAAGAATAAAAATGCGGATATAATATGTAATATCGAACTTAAGCAGAAAATACAAAAAGAACTTCCATCTGCTCATTTTATAGTAGTAGATTTAGAAGATTATATTGATAAAGAACGAAATGTCTATGATTAAAAAGATATGTTTTTACATATTTTTATTTTTTTGTTTAATCTTAAATATAGTTATAGACTGCAATATAAAAAATTACTTTTTGGTATTAAATGAATGTTTTGAAAAAAATATTGTTTTAACTGGCAATTTATATACTCTTATTTGTGTCATATTTGCCTTTATTTCGATTTTAATAGTATTAGACATATTACTTATCCTTTTCAAAAAGCAAGAAGTAAATAAAGGTATAAATTTCAAATCAGAAGATGGAACACATGGAACTGCAAATTGGATGTCGGAAGATGAAATGACCAGTGTTTTATCATTTGATAAACCTGGTATTATACTTGGAAAATATAATAATAAAATTGTAAGATTACCTTTTGAGAGCTACTTTAATAAGAACATCTGTGTATTTCGGTAGTTCACGGAAGTATGAAGACAATTCGGTTTTTTACTAACAAACATGCTCGAGTTATCTAAATACAAAAAATCCATTATTGTGACAGATCCTAAACGGTGAGATTTATAGAAAGACATCAAATTATTTTAAGAATTGTGGCTATGTTGTGAAAGTATTAAATTTAAAAGATATGAGACATAGTGATAGATGGAATCCATTACAAGAAAATGAAAATATAACTGATGTTCAAACTAGTGCAAATGTAATCATTTCTAACACTCAAAGACATGGGAAAAGTGGAGATGAATTTTGGCCAAGAGCTGAAGAAAATCTACTTAAAGCATTTGAATTTTATTTTTTAGAAACAATATCCGATAAAAATAATCTTACTAATGCCTATAAATATATTGCCAATGGTGATATTACTGAAATAGATAATATGTTTAAAAAGATGCCACCTGATAGCCCAGCTCGTATGTCATATAATATATTTGCAAGTGGCAGTGATACAATAAAAGCAAGTGTTATAACTGGTTTAGGTACACGCCTTCAAATGTTCCAAAACGAAGACTTACAAAAACTAACATCAGATACAGATATTGACTTGACTCTCCCTGGTAAGCATCCATGTATTTACTATACCATTACTAGTGATATGGAATCAACAGCAGATTTTTTAGCATCACTTTTTTATACATTTTTGTTTATAAAATTAGTTCGATATGCAGATTCAAGACCTGACGGAAAGTGTGAAAATGAAGTTTTTTTTCTACTAGATGAGTTTGCAAATTTACGGACAAAATGCTATTGTTGATTTCAATAAGAAGATTAGTACTGTTAGAAGTAGATCCCTTGCAATAATTCCAATTTTTCAAAATATAGGACAAATACAAAACAGATATCCAAATGGCTTATCAGATGAAATAATAGGGAATTGTGATACAAGACTTGGCTTACGGTATGACAGATGTTTTAAGTGCCAAATATTTCTGTGATTTAATAGGTGTATCAACAGTTGAAACCACATCTATTAAAAAGTCAAATTCCATAGAAGGCGATATTGAAGAATACGGACAAAAAAGTATATCTACACAAAAAAGAAATTTACTTAACATTGATGAGATATTACGAATACCTTCTACTAAATTAATTGTAAATTTGAGAGGTAATAAACCACTACTTTTAGATAAAGTTATTTATACAGAGCATCCATTATCTAAAAAATTAACAGATGAATTTGGTAAT
>OJAW01001043.1_pt1 | contig 17137 bp, 16 predicted proteins | sample 1589151 | NCBI WGS metagenome assembly OJAW01 (sample SAMN03283290) | human gut metagenome | biome: human-associated habitat; material: feces | host: Homo sapiens | place: Peru | collected 2012
GCCACATACCAGCTTTTCTATAGTAAGGAAGATGGCTGTGTAACATAAATACGAATTGTCCTACTGACATATTGCCTCCATATCTTATTTTAAACAGAATTATTATATAACTATAATTCTTTCTTATATATTATTTATACCACAACTTACCAAAAAATATAATTCTTAAGAACTAATTCTGGGGTGTAATTGTTACAAAAGTTAAAAATCCACTCAAAAATTTTTTCTTCATTTTTCTTTTTCGAAAATATGTTTGAAAATAATCCCATTGTGTTAAAAATTCATTAATATCGAATGTGCTGTCGGCACATTTTTCACTATGCAAAATTACAATTTTATATTCAATATCCCAAACAATTCATTTAAAACGTTTTATTATGCACATAAAATATGCTTTTTCAAGTAAATGTCTTACATTGATATTAGTTTTTTAATTCTATCACCTTTAATTACTTGCTTAGAAAATGAAATTTCATATTCACAATTTATTAATGGTTTAAATAAAGCAGGAATTGAAATTAATAGAAAAATGCTTTCTGAAGTAGCTATTGATAATCATAAATATTTTGTTGAACTAGTTAAGATGGCTGAAAATGCTAATAATGGTGTAGCACCAAAAGCAGAAAAAGCTGAAAAGAAGGTAGAAACTGTTAAAGAAGAAGTTACTGATTTATCTAAATTAACAGTAGCTGAACTTAAGAAATTAGCTAGTGAAAAGAATATTGAAGGTTATACTTCAATGAAAAAAGCCGAACTATTAGAAGCTTTAAAGTAATTGTCTGATGACAATTCTTTTTTTTGTCCCATAAATAGCACAATAATTATAAGACAACATCAAACATATTAAAATTAGATGTTTCTTTTAAATTTCTACTAAGTATCTTTGATAAAATTTATTATAATAAATATAAAAATTACTGGCAATAACCACTACTAAAAAATAATTATATTTTTTTATTGCTTTATATTGCATTATAACCTCAAATGGATTATAATTTACTTAGGGAAAAACTTAACAGTTGAGTGCTTGCCACCTTTCTTAAAGGAAAGGAGGCTTGATATTTTTAATAAAAAAGATTTTTTTGTTCCATTTTTAATCATAAATAATCTTTTGCTTATACCTTTACTTTCTAATTGATAAGTAGTAAAAATATCAAAATAAAAGCACTCAATCTTGTAAGATTGGGTGCTAACACAAAAACTTGTGATAAGTACTCAACACTGCAATGTTAAGTATTTCCCATTTTTTTATTATATGCAAGTTTCCTTGAGAAATACATTATAGCAAATATGAAAATCACTGGCAACATATATAAGCAAAAAAATAATATAAAATACAATCACTATTTTATGCTTTGTAATTTTATGATGTGATAATAGGAATTTCCTTCTTTCCCTTGTTTTCTTAACTTAAGTATATATAATTTTATTAGGAACATTTGATGTGAGTGTCAGCCTCCAATCTTGAAAAAGAAAGGGGGTAGATAAAGATGAAAAATAAAACTTTTATTTTAAAAGTTCTAAAACTTATCACTATCATTTTATTACTTTCTACCTTGTTGGTACTAACGATAAAAAAATAGACACTCTTCAGCATTGAAAGAGTGTCAAACTCAACTATATGAGGCGACATTCACTTGCAAAATCAAATGTTCCTCTTTTTTTATTATATGCAAGTTTCCTTGACAGATACATTATAGCAAAAAAAAGAAACTTTTTCAAGTTTCTCATATTCAATCTTGGTGGAGAATAGGAGACTCGAACTCCTGACCCTCACGGTGCAAGCGTGATGCTCTACCAACTGAGCTAATTCCCCAAGCAACAAGATAATTCTAGCATAACCAAACTCTAAAATCAAGTAAAATTAAACTAAAACTATCAAAAATCACAATTTATTTAATGACAACAAACTTTTCACGGGCTTTCTTTGCATTTTCTTCTATTATAAATGTTTCTGTTTTAAGTGGGCTTCCATATGTTTTTAAATAAATCTTTATATAAAATGGTGCAAGTTTATTTATATGTTCATCTGTATCATTTATACCTTGTGGGTGGTTCATAATAACTTTATTGCAGAGTTCTAATAATTCTCTTTGATCTAGTGAATAATCCCATGGTTTTTCTAATGAATTATTAAAACCATCACCAATTAATTCATATATACCTTTAATAAATCTAAAAGACTTAATATTTGGGGTAGTCCCAGCAAAGGGATAAGCGTTGCCTCTTTCATCAATGTATATAGAGATTCCTGTATTAACTTCCTTATACCAGTATAAATTCCTTCTATGTTTATTATCACGTACTTTGCCGAGTTTTTCATAAAAACCAAAAGAAAACCTTTCTGTTTCAGTTCCATCAAAATTAAAATCAGCCTCATTAAACTTTTCTTTAATGCCGATATAGATATCATCCAGATAAAATATTCTCATAAAACACCCCACAGGCTTTAGTATAACATATTAAATCAATAAGCAATAGTTCTAATATTAATAATATCCCAAAAATATAAAACATGCATATTACTTAAATAAATCTTCTTAAGAGCACTATCCACTCTTAAAATAGTGGCTTTATCATGATACAAAAAACCTTCTTTATAAAAAGTTAAATCAACCATAACGCCATCAGTCATCGCTTCCAAGATTGCTTTTTCAATATAACTAACTTGTTCATCAGAAAGCATGGGTTTATTTATTCTTTTCTTTTTCTTCTCAATCTCTGAAACTATATACTTACCATTGATTACTGAATTAAAAGGAGCCCATTTGATTTCACCACGATCACGCACTGTGACCACCAATTTTCTTATTTCTTTCAATAGCAGTAGAGTCTGGCAAAAGACTAGAAGCTTTTATAATACTATTAGCTCCAAATTTATCTTTAATACTATCAACAACTTTATCCTTACTTTTATTTTGAACTTTATCTTCGATACTTTCAAATAAATTAAGTTGCATTCCCGTATCATCCGATAAACCACCTAGGGCAATAGATACTTTTCTAATAGGTAAATCTTCATAATACTTATCAAATATCCTTAAGCAATCATCACAAATCTCTTTTGTATCACTAGTTGGCACATCTCTTTTAAAAGAATGATAAAAACCACCACCAATATTTCTAGAGTATCCAATACCAAAACTAATAACTTTGGTGCATTTATTCATTGCACGTAATCTTTTAGTTAATACATCGCACATTTCTTTTATAATAAGGATAATATTATCTCCATTATAATCTTTAAAAAGAACCTGACTATGACTAATTGACTTATCCTTAGGTGCATAATTAAAATCACTTATCTTAGATAAATCAATCCCATTAGCATGATACCATAATTCTTCACCAATAACGCCAAACTTCTCTTTAAGTTTATATCTATCATATTTGGCAATGTCGCCAATTTTTTTAAGCCCAAGTTTATTTAAATTACTTTCCATTCTAGAGCCAATACCCCACATCTTAGATAGGGGTGTAATCTCCCAAAGCTTAGTCTTAACATCATCATAAGTCCATTTTGCAATATTATTTTTAACATGTTTAGCATCTATATCCATAGCAACTTTAGCTATCATTAAGTTAGGCCCAATTCCAGCAGTAGCGGTAAGTCCTGTTTTTTCTTTAATTCTCTTAAGAATCTTTAAGGCAAGCTCGTAATCAGTAAGTTTGTACATCTTCAAATAGGATGTTACGTCTAGTAGGACCTCATCAATTGAATATATATGCATATCTTCTTTAGATACAAACTCCAAATAAGTCTCAATAACTTCCTTACTTTTTTCTACATATAAACTCATTCTGGGTGGGGCTTTCATGATAACTGTTCCTCTGGGGAACTTATACTTATTAATATCATAAATTCGGCATCTACCAGGAACTCCAAACTGTTTTAAATAAGGTGTAACTGCTAAAGTAATTGCACCTTTTTGTTTGGGATTACATACCACAAGGGGAGTAGTAAAAGGATCTAGGCCTCTATCAATACATTCGCAAGATGCAAAAAAACTCTTTAAATCAATTGCAATAATATTTCTATTAATATATAAATCATTCATCTTTGCACCTCCATCTAAATTATAGAACAATTGTATTAAGAATTCAACTGGTAATAATTGGTAATAGTGCGAACAAATATTTTATAAAATGCTTTTCTTAAAAATAAAAATAGGGTATAATATAAAAAGGAAAGAAGGCTTAATATGTACGCAGATGTTTTAACAGAATATAGTGCTAAGGTAATAGATCAGACATTTACTTATAAAGTGCCAGAGCATTTACTTGGTAAACTAAAAAAGGGCATGAAAGTTTTAATTCCTTTTGGACAAACCAAAATAAATGGCTTTGTTATTAATATTAAAGATATATCTGATTTTGATAATCCTAAAGAAATAATTGATATTACAGATGAAGCCTTTACTTTAAGTGACGAACTGATGAGTTTAGGGGTTTATTTAAAAGAAACATGTTTATGTACTCAAATAAGTGCTTATCAAGCAATGCTTCCAGCAAGCATGAAAGTCAAAACTATTAATACTAATTATCAGCAATATGATGAGTATGTATCATTAAATGCTGATCCTCAAGATTATATTGAAAGGCATAAAACTGCCAAAAAACAAATAGAACTATTAACAGATCTTCAAAAAAGAGACCTTATACCTAAAGAGGAGGTGTCATCAGCAATTGTTAGGATATTGGAGGGCGAAGGATTAGTAAAAATTATTAAGAAACCTAAGTATAGAATTAATGCTGAGAAAAATGATCATAAAGTTACTTTAACCGAAGAGCAGCAAGAAGTAGCAAATAAAGTAATAAACTCTAAAGGAAAAGCAGAAACCTTTCTCTTATATGGCATAACTGGATCAGGCAAAACCGAAGTCTATCTAAACATTATTGATAACATAATTAAAGAAGGTAAAACGGCACTTCTCTTAGTACCAGAAATAAGCCTTACAACTCAGATAATTAAAAGGTTCTATAACCACTTTGGAAATAATGTTGCCGTATTTCATTCAGCTTTATCTGATGGTGAAAAGTTTGATGAATATCATAAAATAATGGATAAAAAAGTAAGTGTAGTAGTAGGAACTAGAAGTGCGATCTTCACACCACTAGAAAATATTGGTGTTATTATTATTGATGAAGAACACTCATCAAATTATAAACAAGAAAATAACCCTAGATACAATGCTAAAGATGTAGCTTTGTGGCGTAGTAAATACAACTCATGCCCAGTTGTGCTTGGTAGTGCAACTCCATCACTTGAATCAATGGCTAGAGCTCAAAAAGGAGTTTTCACGCTTTTAACACTTCAAAATCGTATTGGTAAAGCAAAACTTCCCGAAATAACAATAGTTGATATGAAAGAAGAGTATCAAAAAGGAAACAGCACTATAAGTGAAGCTTTAGATAAAGAAATTAAAGAAGCATTAAACAATAATAAACAAGTAATGCTATTCCTAAATAGAAGAGGCTTTAACACATTTGTTACTTGTAGAAACTGCGGTTATACATATAAATGTCCTAATTGTGATATTACTTTGACTTATCATAAGACAAGTAATAATTTGAGATGTCATTATTGTGGCTACACACTTCTTTATAATGGCATTTGCCCTGAATGTAAAGAAAAAGCCTTAACATCACTAGGATTAGGAACTGAAAAACTAGAAGAAGAAATTAAAATAAAATATCCTGAAGCTAAAGTTTTAAGAATGGATGCCGACACAACAACTAGAAAAGGTAGTCACGAAAAATATATCCAAATGATTGAAAATGGTGAAGTAAATATAATTGTTGGAACTCAAATGATTAGTAAAGGACTAGACTTTCCAAATGTAACTGTAGTTGGTGTAATAAATGCTGATGAGTCACTAAACGTTCCAGACTTTAGAAGTGGAGAATATACTTATAGTTTACTATCACAAGTATCAGGTAGAGCAGGTAGGAAAAATGGTGATGGTAAAGTAATTTTACAAACATTTAACAAAGATAACGAAACTCTAAACTTAGTAAAACAAAATAACTATAAAGGTTTATATACATACGAAATGAACATCAGAAGAGAACTAAAATATCCACCATATTTTTATATTACAACAATTAAAATTGCATCAAAAGACTATGATGAAGCAAGTAAAGAAGCAACTAAAGCCTGCACATTTTTAAGAAAAAATCTAGAAAACACGTACATCTTAGGACCAACAACTGCCAGAATGTTTAAAGTGAAAAATATCTACAGATTTCAAATAATTCTAAAATATAAAAATTTTGAGCAAATTAAGGTGGTTTTAACAGAGTTAGATAATATTTATAAAACGAATACAAAAGTAAACATCGAAATAGATAATAATCCTTGTTATATTTAGAAAATTTTAGTAAAATTAATAGTAGGTGATAGCATGGAAGTTAAAGATAAGAGACCAAATATAATAGCAATCATAGGAGCAATAGTTCTCTTAGTACTTGCAGTAGTAGGTTTATCATATGCCTTTTTTAGTGCATTTATCAATGGCGGTGAAACAGATACATCAGTTGAAGGGACAGGAGCAAACCTAAGTCTAGTATACACTGATGGTAAAAGCGTTATAACATCATCAAACATCATGCCAGGTTGGAGTGCTACTAAAACGTTTACGGTAACAAACAATGGAGAGGCAGATACACACTACAAATTAAACATATCAAACATAACAAATGAATTTGTAGAAGGCGGGCTAACATTTTCTATAGCAAGTGCTGATGGTGGGACAAGCGTACCAGAACAGGCGGTAGGTACAATTGAAAGAACGCTGACAGACTCTATAGCAATTGCTCAAGGTAAAACGCATACATATACTGTTACTGCAAAGTATATAAACTTAGATGTAGACCAAACTCTAGATTTAGGCAAGTCATTTTCTTATACTATAGGTATAACAAATAAATAAAACTTGCAATATGGGTAATTAAATTGTATAATACATTTATCAAGCGAAGACGGGGATGGAATCCTATCAGCTATAAACATTAATGAGAACAAAGTATGGTGGAACAGCGAGTACCTTCGCCCATACGACTTTGTTCTCATTTTTTAATTTAAGGAGGAGAAAATATGAAAAATAATATGGATGAAATTGTTAATTATGCTAAGAATTATGGATTTGTATTTCAAGGTAGTGAAATATATGGTGGTTTAGCAAACTCTTGGGATTATGGTCCTTTAGGAACACTACTAAAAGAAAATATTAGAAGTGCTTGGAAAAAGAAGTTTATTCAAGAAAATCCTTATAATCATGGATTAGATGCTGCTATTTTAATGAACCCTAATGTTTGGGTGGCTTCAGGTCACGTTGCTTCATTTGCTGATCCACTTATTGATTGTAAGAGATGTAAAGCACGTCATAGAGCAGATAAATTAATCGAAGACTTTACTAAAGGCGAAGAAACTGGTGATGGTTGGGCTAATGAAAAATTGGAAAGCTACATTAAGGAACATGGTATTAAATGTCCTACATGTGGAAGCACAGAGTTTACGCCAATTCGTAAGTTTAATCTTTTGTTTGAAACATCTATGGGAGTAACAGAGGATACTAAAAATGTTGTGTATCTAAGAGGAGAAACAGCACAAGGAATTTTTGTTAATTTTAAAAATGTTGAAAGAGCAATGAGATTAAAAGTACCTTTTGGTATCGCTCAAACTGGTAAAGCATTTAGAAATGAAATTACTCCAGGAAACTTTATTTTTAGAACTAGAGAATTTGAGCAAATGGAACTTGAATTCTTCTGCAAACCAAATACAGATTTAGAATGGTTTAAATATTGGAAAGATTACTGCTTAATGTTCTTAGAAAATCTAGGAATTAAAGAAGAAAACTTAAGATATAGAGACCATGCTAAAGAAGAATTATCGTTTTATAGTAAAGCAACAACTGATATTGAGTTCTTATTCCCATTTGGATGGGGAGAACTTTGGGGAATTGCTGATCGTACAGATTATGATTTAAGCGTTCATATGGAGCATAGTAAAGAAGACTTAAGAACAGTTGATCCAGAAACAAATGAAAAATACTTGCCATATGTAATTGAGCCTAGTGTAGGTTTAGATAGACTATTACTTGCAATTTTATGTAATGCATATACTAAAGAAAAAGTGGAGGATGATGAAAGAGAAGTTTTAAAAATCCATCCATATTTAGCTCCAGTTAAATTAACAATCTTACCACTAATTAAAAAATTACATAGTGAAAAAGCAAGAGAAATCTATGCAGAGTTAAGTAGTGAATTCACTTGTCAATTAGATGAAGCTGGATCTATCGGTAAGAGATATCGTAGAAGTGATGCTATTGGTACTCCATACTGCATTACTATTGATGATGAAACAATTAATAATGGTACAGTAACTTTAAGAGATAGAGATACAATGGAACAAATTACACTAAAACTTGATGAAGTAAAAAATTATATTAATAATAAGATTAAATTTTAAGCACATTGATATGTGCTTTTTTTGAAACATTTTTGAAACATTAGGGTTGCCTAGTTTACAAGATGAAATGCATAAGTTATAATCACCTTGGAGGGTTGAAATATGAATAATTTTGGCGAAAAAATAAAAATATTAAGAACAAGAAAAAAGCTTAAACAAGATGATATTGCAGTAGTGCTAAATTTAAGTAGAGCACAAATTTCTAATTTAGAAGCAGGAAGAAGAAATGTAACTTTAAAGCAATTAGAAAAACTTTGCGAGTATTTTAAAGTGGATATCACTTACTTTATGCTATCTGAAAATACAGACGAGTGTTTAGATTTAATCGAAAAAGCAAGAATATTATTTGAAAGCAAAGAACTAACAAATATGCAAAAAGAAGATTTATTCATCTCTATTCTAAAGATTTATTTAGACACAAAAGAAGAAATGAATGGGAGGTAAAATGAACGAGATAAGTAATTATAATGAGAATGTTTTTGAAAACATAAAACATATTGATGAATATGGCAATGAATATTGGTATGCACGAGAATTGCAAGTGGCTCTTGACTATAAGCGCTGGGATAAGTTTTGCAAGGTAATTGAAAACGCTAAGATTGCTTGTGAGAAGAGCGACTATGATGTATTAGACCATTTTTCCTAACTGGGAAAAATGGTGGAAATAGGTTCTGGCGCTAAAAGAAAACAGGTTGATTATGAACTTTCAAGATATGCTTGTTATTTGATAGTACAGAATTCTGACCCTAAAAAACAAGTTGTTGCTTTAGGACAAACATATTTTGCTGTGCAAACAAGAAAACAAGAATTAACTGAAAAAGAATATAGTTCACTTACTGAAGATGAGAAAAGATTTTATAGAAGAAATATAACAAGAAAAGGAAATTATTCATTAAATATTGCTGCTAAAAATGCTGGAGTTAAAAATTTTGATAAATTTCACAATGCTGGATATAGAGGATTATATAATGGAGAGACAGCTAATGATATTGCTAGAAGAAAGAAACTTAGATATAGTCAAGATATTTTAGATAATATGGGAAGTGCTGAATTAGGTGCTAATATATTTAGAATTTCTCAAACAGAAGATTTATTAAAAAAGCAATCTGAGCCTAGTGAGCAAGTTGCAACAACAACTCATTATAATGTTGGAAGAATTGTTAGAAAAGCAATAAAGGAAATGGGTGGTACTATGCCAGAAGATTATCCGACTCCAGAAAAATCTTTAAAACAGTTAGAAAAAGAAAGAAAGCGTTTATTAATAGTGAATAAAAAGGAAGATGATTAAGCAGGTTACTTATTGTTTCCGTGCTTAGAATGAAGACATTATCTAATAAAAATTGATGCAAATTTTAAAAATTACTAATATTGAAAATTTGTCATACATTTGTTTGAAAAAATGCTTGACAAATAAAAAATGGTATTATACAATTAATATGTAAGAGAAAGAATAGGTGAAAAAAACTTGAAAACAATTGATACAAAAGAAAAAAATAAAGCTTTAGAACAAGTAATGGCTGATATTGAAAAACAATTTGGTAAAGGTGCTATTATGAAACTTGGAAGTAGTGAGCATATGAATATTGATGTTACATCATCCGGTTCACTTACTTTAGATATAGCTTTAGGGGTTGGAGGATATCCAAAAGGAAGAATAATTGAAATTTATGGACCTGAGTCTAGTGGTAAAACTACTATAGCACTTCATGCAATTGCTGAAGTACAAAAAGCTGGTGGTACTGCGGCGTTTATAGATGCAGAGCATGCTCTTGATCCAGTTTATGCTAAAAAGTTAGGTGTTAATATAGATGAATTATTATTAAGTCAACCAGATACTGGAGAACAAGCATTAGAGATTTGTGATGCTTTAGTTAAGAGTGAAGCAGTTAACATTGTTGTAATTGATTCAGTAGCGGCTTTAGTTCCTCAAGCTGAAATTGAAGGTGAGATGGGTGATTCTCATGTTGGTTTACAAGCTAGATTAATGAGTCAAGCCCTAAGAAAATTATCTGGTACTATTTCTAAAACTAAAACTACGGCAATTTTTATTAATCAGCTAAGAGAAAAAGTGGGGGTATTATTTGGTAATCCAGAAACTACTCCAGGCGGTAGAGCATTAAAGTTCTATTCAACAATTAGGCTTGATGTAAGACGTGGCGAGCAAATTAAAGCAGGTGATAGTGTTGCTGGTAATAAAACTAATATTAAAGTAGTAAAAAATAAGGTAGCACCACCATTTAAGAGTGCTACAGTTGATATTATGTACGGTGAAGGCGTTAGTCATGTTGGTGAACTAGTAGATTTAGCTAGTCAAATTGGTATTATTGATAAAAGTGGTGCTTGGTTTAGTTATAAAGGAGAGAAGATTGGTCAAGGCAGAGAAAATGTTAAAATATTCTTAAAAGAAAATCCAGACTTGGCGATTGAAATAGAGAACCAAGTAAGAAAAGCAAATAATATTCCATTAATACCTGTAGAAAAAAAAGAAAAATAGACTTAAATGAAAATTTTTACAAGAATTTGTCATAAATCTTTATGAGACATATTAAAAAATATGTCTTTTTTTGATATACTATTGTCAAGGTAAGGTGATAAAAATGAAGAAAGCATTATTATTTTTATTTTTGTCATGCCTATCTTTAGAGGTTTTTGCTGACACTGGATATGTTAAGAGTCAAGTTACGATGAGAGAAAAACCTTCTACAGATAGCTCAGTAAAAAAGATTATGGAAATACCAAAGGGGGCTGAATTTGAAATCATTAATCAAGACACTCCAGCTGGTAACGGTTGTGGAAAACCATGGTTCTATATTTATTATAGTAGTGAATATGGTTATGTGTGTTCATCACTGGTTGGAGTAGTTGGTGAGCAAAGTACATCTTATGAAAGACCGTGGAATTCCCCAGCAAAAGCAATTACTGGTGGAGCACTATTTATCAGTAGTGGTTATATTTCTAAAGGTCAGCACACTTCCTATTTAAAAAAATATAATGTTAATCCCTCTGCATACTATCCTCAGTTTAATCATGAGTATATGGCTAATTTAAGAGCACCATCAAGTGAAGCATCTAGTACATATAATTCTTTAAGTAAAAATAATAAATTAAATGAAGCATATGATTTCGTAATACCTTATTTTGATAACATGCCAGAAACTACTTATGATAGTAAATTTAAAGATATTGAATTAAAAAGAATAGATGAAGCTAGTGATGAAAAGTTTGAAGAAATGATTAAAGAATTTCCAGAAAGTTACAAACCATACTTAAGATATCTTCATAGTATTCATGCTAATTGGACATTTACTCCACTTAATGCTAAGTATGATTTTTATGCTGGTGTTGCAGTTGAAAATAACGTCAGCAGTATTGAGGTAAGTAGCGGTCACTGTGCTAGTCCAACACAAATTACAGAAAAGGGCTGGTGTATTGCAACAAGAGAAGCAGTAGCGTTCTTTATGGATCCAAGAAACTTTTTAAACGAAAGATATGTTTTTATGTTTGAAAACTTAGGCTTTAAAGAAGTAGACGAAAGTTTAATTAAGGGTGTAATATCTGGAACATTTATGGATAATATAGAACCAATTAGTAATAAAACTTACTCTTTATTGTTTCTAGAAGCCGGTAGGTATGCTAAAGTATCAGCTTTATACCTAGCTAGTTTATCTAGACAGGAAGCAGGTGCTAAACTATCTAATACCACTAATGGTGCCGAGTTTACATATGAGGGATATACTTATTCTGGTTTATATAATTTTTATAATATTGGAGCAAGTAGTAGTGAATCTAATCCGGCTTTAGCTGGCTTAGTATTTGCAAATGGTGGCAAAGGTAAAAATAATGGTGGAGCATCAACACCAGTAGAGCCTAAACCTGAAGAGGGTAAAACTGAAGAAGTTAAAATAGATTTTATAAGTTTATTAGGACTAAGTAAAAATGGTGATTATTATAGTGGAAATGAACCAGGAACAAAGGTAAGTACAATTACAAGTAAAGCAACTGGAAATGCTAAGATAACAGTAAAAAAAGCTAATGGTGAAGAAGTGCTAGGAAGTAGTTTACTTGGAACCGGAATGAAAATCGAATGCATTAATGGTAATCAAAATGAAATTTATGAGTATGTTTTAATGGGAGACACTAATGGTGATGGACTAATAAATTCAGCAGACCTATTAAAGGTTCGTCAGCATTTACTTGAAACTAACAGACTAAATGGTTCATACCTAAAGGCAGCCTTAATGGCTGGTGGAGTAAATGTTAACTCAGCAGATTTACTTAAATTAAGACAATATTTAATTAATCAAGGATAAAAGGAGGCTATATGAAGAAGTTTTTATTATTTATTTCATGTTTATGTTTTAATATAGGAATAGTTTATGCAGCACCAAGTGCTAGTATTTCCGTAAATAAAAGTAGAGTTGAAAATGGTAGCTCAGTAAGTGCAACTGTTACAGTAAAAAGTACAGCAGCTTGGAATATAAGAATTGCATCTAGTGGAGCTACTAGTGGATGCACACAGAAGTTTGCGGATGCAACAGGTAATGGGCAGAATACAACTAAGTCTTTTACAGTTACTTGTAAGGCGACTAGTTTAGGGACAATTAACTTTACAATGACTGGGGATATTACTGATGCTAGTGGTAACAATATTTCAGTAAGTGGCTCTAGAAATGTTAGCGTTGTAAAACCTAGAGAAAAATCTAGTAATAATTATTTAAAGAGCCTAGAAGTTGAAGGTTATGAAATAAGTCCAGCATTTGATAAAAAAACTAATGAGTATTCTGTAAATGTTCCTTCAACAGTAAGTAAGATTAATATTAAAGCAAGTAAGGAAGATTCCTATTCATCAATTAGTGGTACTGGTGAAAAAGAAGTTAGTGAAGGACTTAATACTTTTGATATAACCATAATAAGTGAAACTGGTGTATCAAATATATATTCTTTAAAAGTTAATGTTTTAGACCAAAATCCAATTGAAGTTACAGTAAACAATATAAAATATACAGTAGTTAAAGAAAGCAAAAACTTAACTAAGCCAGAACTATTTGAAGAAACAACAATAAAAATTGGTGAGTTTGATATACCAGCATTTAAAAATGAGACAACTGGCTATACACTTGTTGGCTTAAAAGACGAAAGTGGAAACATTAGCTTATTTATATATGATGATGGTAAGTATCAAAGCTATGATGAATATTTAACTAAGAGACTTACTTTAGTATTTAAAACGCCTAGCAAAAGACTAAATAATTTTACTTCTAAAACAATTACTCTAAACGAAAAAGAGATTAGTGCCTTTACCGATGGAAAAGTCACTTTAGTTTATGCAGTAAATTTAGAAGATGGTAAAGAAGCCTACTATAAATATGACGGCGAAGTAATGCAGAAGTTTGATATAGATGAGTATAATAAAGAACAAAAAGATAAAGATTTAAAAGAAGGAATTATATATGGTCTTGCGGCTTTATCTTTAGGATTATTTCTAATAATAATATTGATACTTGTTAAAAATAAGAAAAAACTTGTAGCACTTAGTGAAAAGTTTAAAGATAACGATATTGATAATGACAAATAGCCTTTATTTAAAGGCTTTTTTTTAGTATAATAGTTTTTAGGTGATAAATATGTTTGAATATATGGGAGACCGTATTAGTAATGCAATTAAGAATATAAAAGGAATGGGTAGAATTACTGAAGCAAATATTGGTGATGCTATTCGTGAAATAAAAATGGCCCTATTAGAGGCCGATGTCAATTATGAAGTTGTTAAAGAGTTTACAAGTAATGTTAAAGAGAAAGCATTAGGCTTAGACGTTAATAAGAGCTTAAAGCCAGATGAAGTGTTTATAAAGTTAGTTAAAGATGAACTTATAAGTTTATTAGGTTCTGATTATGTACCACTTGTTACTGATAAAAAATTTACTTGTATTATGCTTGTGGGCTTACAAGGTTCTGGTAAAACAACGACTTGTGGTAAAATAGCTAATTTAGTTCGTAAGAAAAACAGTAAGAATCCATTACTTGTTGCTTGTGATGTTTATAGACCAGCCGCTATTGATCAGCTATGTGAAGTAGGTAAAAGTCTAAATATTCCTGTATTTACTAAAGGAAAAGAAGACCCAAGAGTTATTGTAAAAGAAGCATTAGAGTATGCAAAGACTAATAATAATGACTATGTTATTATAGATACTGCTGGTAGATTACATGTTGATGAAGAACTAATGAATGAACTTAAAGATATAAATGAGATTGCAAATCCAGATGAAATTATCCTAGTAATTGATGCGATGATGGGACAGGATGCAATAAATGTTATTCGTGGATTTAATGATAAACTTCCACTTACTGGTGCTATTTTAACTAAGATGGATGGCGATACTAAAGGTGGTGTAGCATTATCTGTTAGACACTTAACAAATATACCAATTAAGTTTGTTGGTGATAGTGAAAAGTTAGATGGATTAAGTCCTTTTTATCCAGAAAGAATGGCAGAACGTATTTTAGATATGGGAGATATTTTATCTATTGCAGAGAAAGCCGAAAGTGTTATTGATGAAGATGAGGCTAAGGATTTAACACGTAAGATGAAAAAAGGCTCTTATGATTTAGAAGATTTTCTTACTAATATGAAACAAATTAGAAAGTTAGGACCACTTGAAAATATTTTAAAGATGCTTCCTGGTGCAAGAAATATGGGATTTAATAATATTAATATTGATCCAAAAGATATGGCTCATGTAGAAGCAATAGTTCTATCTATGACACCTTATGAGAGAAGACATCCAGAAGTATTAAAAGCTAGTCGTAAGATTAGAATAGCGAAGGGGTCTGGAAGAAGTGTTGAAGAAGTAAATCGTCTTTTAAAGCAATTTGAGATGATGAAAGACATGATGAAGAAGATGAGTAGTGGTAACTTTAAGATGCCTTTTTAGGTGTCTTTTTTACAAAAGTGTGATTATTTTAGTAAAAAAGCTTGCAAAAGTGTGATCAAAGCAAAAAAAGGAGAAAATATGGAAGAAAGAGTATTTAATAAATTAGTTAGGGATAAGATTCCCGAGAAGATAAAAAATAATGGAGAAGTACCTTATACTAGAGTACTAAGTGATGAGGAGTTTAGAATAGAACTTGAAAAGAAATTATCAGAAGAATGTAATGAAGTATTAAAAGCAGTAAGTGTAGATGAGAGAGTAGAAGAATTAGCAGACGTGCTTGAAGTATTATGTGCAATAGGCGCTCTTGAAGGTAAAGACCTAGATAGTATAATTTCTGTTATGAAAAGCAAGCGTGAAAAAAGAGGCGGGTTTAGTCAAAAAATATTTTTGGAGAAGACAGCAAAATAATTTCACTTGATTTTAAATCTATTAAGTGTTAAAATCTTTTTATAAAGCGAAGATATAGGATTATAGTTAAAGATAATTTTAAGAGAGTTAGTGGCTGGTGAGAACTAATAAGGACTTTAATGAATCTACCTATTAGTGATGTTAATAGCATCCGGCATTGCCGTTATATGAATTAAGTTAAATTGAGGATGGTACCGCATTTAATGCTCCTTATGTGCCATTCTTTTTTTATTAAGAAAAGAGAGGGTTTTATGAATAAACGATCGGATAGAATGCTTATGTTTAATAATTTATTTAAAAGAAAGGTTGATGATATAAAATGATAGATATTAAACTTATTAGAGAAAATAGAGAATTAGTTAAAGAAAATATTAAGAAGAAATTTCAAGACGAGAAATTACCTTTAGTTGATGAAATTTATGCAGAACGTGGAGAGACTCGCTACGTTATTCCGTCTTTCGTTCCATTTAGAACAAGATTTAATTTTGGTTTTAGGGTAAATGACAGAAAATACTTTGATGGCTTAACTTTCTCAAAGGGACTTTATGAGAAAGCTATGGAAGGTGATGCTGTTGCACAATTTAAACTATATCTTTGTGGTAGCTTAGATTTTCTTTCTGAGGATATTGGCGTGAATGAATATGATATGTTGGCAGAAGCTGTCAAATCTGGAAATCCCGATGCCAAATACATCAATGCGCTACTTCAATTAAGTACAAGTAGAGAATTCAAAAAAGGTAGAGATGAAATTAATAACCTTGCAGGAAATCTATATGGTCCTGCTTGCTATTATTTGTATGAAAAAGAACGTTCAAGTTGGAACGAAAAGTATCATAACCTTTGGAATGCATTACTGGCCAGATACCCCCAAGCCTACTATACGGCAGGCTGTATTGCTAATGATGATAATAAAGGCGCTATAGCCTTGTGGTTCTTTAATGAAGCTAAGAAACTTGACTGGGATTTTACAGAAGATGAAGATGCGGCAAAAGCTCTTTCTCTTGCTCAATCATTGGCATGGTATAGGTCTGTCGATATAAAAGACAACGAAAAATGGTTTCGTAAATATAAATTTGAAGGTCTTGGCGGAAACGAAGTTGATGCAGACAATCTTTATAGCAGATTGGCAAGTGCAGATTCTACTTTCAAAAAGGAGAATAGAGAAATCTATGCAAATATTTTTGTGATGTATGTATCAGCACGAATTAGCAGCTTTTCCGAGATTAAGAGATATAAAGCTCTTAAAGAAATCGATCGGATGGCAAAGAATGGTAATATGTATGCCCAAGCATGTATCGGTGAATTGTATTATTCAGGAGATTATCCT
>OJAW01001047.1_pt1 | contig 17106 bp, 14 predicted proteins | sample 1589151 | NCBI WGS metagenome assembly OJAW01 (sample SAMN03283290) | human gut metagenome | biome: human-associated habitat; material: feces | host: Homo sapiens | place: Peru | collected 2012
TCTTTCTTTCATAATAATATTAAAATCAATAAAATTATCTTTGTTTTCAGTGTTTACTCTTCTTGCAAAGAAATGTGTACCTTGTCCTGAAATAACACCTATTTTGTAGCAGATATTATTATAACTAATTTTATAATATTGCCCATGATAACAATTAAAAGCAGGTAAGGTATTTCTATTAGCATAGTCGTCTATTATTTCGTATAAAAAATGTAAGTCTCCAATCATATCCATTTCTTCGTCTGTTATTCCTTCTTGAGAGTACAACAAAATATCACTACTGAAACAAGGATTTTTTAAAGTAAATTGTTCAAGCCATAATAAATAACAATCACTATAAATTATTCTATTTATTTTTTCTTCTTCAGTTTTAATTTTTAATTTATTTTCTTTTTTCCACTCATTAATTACTCTTTTTGGAATAGGCGAATTAAGCCAACTTTCCATTTCTTCTGCATTTGTCTTCATATCCATGATGAATCATCCTTTCAACTAATATTATAGCATAAAAAATCTTTTTAAAATAGTATTAAACTATATTTTCATTAACAATATATGTTGATAGAAGTAAAATATCAAACAAATTTATCAACAATATTTATGGATGTTCTAGTAGACAACAAAAATATTATATGATATTATAAAAGAAACAAAGGAGGGTTTATGATTAATATTAATAGTGAAATGTTGGTATCTTCATTATTTGTACTTGGTTTTGATAGCATTGATGGTATGTTGTTTACATATACTTTGGGGAAACTATCCTTAGATAACCAAAAATTAAAGCTATTTAACTTTAAAGATGATCCAATTACAAGTACATTTAATAAATATGTTGAGTATGATGGAATAACATTTAAACTAAAAGAAGGTTATAGTTTAGATACTAATGTCTCTCCAATTGAGGGACGTAATTTTCCATTAAGATATGCACTTCAAACAAATAAAAAATTATTAGAATATTTAGAAAGTGTTGATTTTAGAGAAATAATATCTAAAAAGGTTTCTACTATTGGATATGAAAGATTAGATAAATTTGATTACTTATTTAGTAACAAAGAAAAACAAATCATACTTGAAATGTCAGAAACACAATCAATAACGAGTGCCAAAGTAAAAACTATATAAGAACTAAAAAATCTTATATAGTTTTATTCATATATTATATAATTAAAGTACCAACAATTACTGTTGATACTCAGGTTAATTAACTTTACTATTTACTCTTAACTCTACTTTTAGGTTTATTTTGAAGTGATTTTACCATCTCAGAATAAACATCATTTTCTTTTATACCTTTACTTATTAACATATGATACATAGATTGGGTTTCTTCAAAAGTAAATGAAATAGGATTAATACCCTTATCTGTTAAATCCCATAGAATATCAAAGTTTCCAGTAGCACTAGATAATTCATCATAATAATTAAAATCTGAATTATCTTTTTTTAGAATAAATGGGAAAAAATAAGAAAAAAGTAAAGTATCCTCTCCAGTCCTGACATTCTTACATATTAAACGGATTAGTTCAATAACATCAGTTTTGTCAGCAGTAGTAAAATTAGCCTTTTCTGCTCGTAAAAAATATAATAATTCTTTTTGATTATCTTTCATAACAATTTCGCTCCTTCTGGTGGAATATTTTAACATAACAATTTAAAAATGTCAAAAACAACTTTATCAACACCTATTGTGGGTATATAAGCAAAAAGAAAAAGTATAAATAATAAAACATTTTATTATTTTACAATGCTCAATTGTAATTTTATCAATATTCAGCTTAGTATTAAATTTGATTTTTAGATGGGCAGTTCCAAGTGGATTTTTAAATATTATTTTAATTATTGGTTTTGCAATTAATTATTTCTTACTTTTTATAGTTATATTTTTATCTTATAATATCAATGTATGTGAAAAAGTGTGTGAGTTTTTTATAAATTTATGCTTTAAATTAAAAATTATTAAGAATAAAGATGATAATCTTGAAAAGATTAAAAAGTCTTGTGAAGATTATCAAAAAAGTTATAAAGATTTAGTTAATAATCGTGGGTATTTTTATAGACTAGTTATTCTTGAAAGTAGTGCTATGGCTTTTGCTTTTGCTGTTCCATTTTTTATATTCAAAGCAATAGGATGCTCATATAATAATTTCCTCGCAATATTTGCTCTTTCAGTATATAAATTTTTAATTGGTTCTTTTGTGCCAATTCCTGGTGGAACAGGTGGAATGGAATATGCTTACGTTCATTTATATGAATTTGTTATACCCTCAAAATTTCTATCAGTATCATTAATCTTATGGCGAGTAATTGATTATTATGCACCGATGATTATTGGAGGAATATTCTTTAATTACGAAAAAGCTAAACGAGATTTTAAGAAAATCCAATAAATATGGATTTTCTTAAATATTTATTTTATAATAAGTAAGCAGTGGGGGATAATAATGACTTATAATGAATTTGTTTATCATTTACTTTCTAGAAAAGATTTAGATTCTTTTTTAACAAAGGCTGCTTCAAAAGAATTTATAGTTATTAATTTTCTAAGATTAATTAGAGAAAATATTTCTATAAATTTAGAGAACGTTGATTTTGTATTTAATTATTATAATGATTTATATTATAAGTTTTTTATTGCAAAAATTCTAAATGAAGAAAAAACAAAAGTAGAATATTTTTTGAAAATAGATTTTACTAAACTTTACGATGTAAATAAAAATAAATATTTATATGATGTAATTATTAAATTTGATAGTGATGAAAGTAAATTAAAACTAGCTCCTTTAATAACTGATAAAGACTTAAAATCGAAAATATACTTATCCTTAAAAAACAAAGAATTAATTAAGGAAAATATTCATAGTCTAACTCATGAAGATGGCCTTTCATTTTTACTGTCACTTTCTGATGAAGAAAAAATAGAATATATTAATAAAGGTTATTATGTAGCAATATTAATTTTCTCATTATCAATTGAAAATTTTTATAAAGAATTTGGTTTAATATCTGATGCAAATAAAATAGAGTGTATTGATAAAATAGATATTCCTTCGGTCAAATTTGAAATACTTAAAGAATATAAAAACTTATTTACACAGGAAATTTTATTTAATTATATGTCTAAAATATATATTGATACTCCTGATCCTAATTTAAGAAAAAAGATACAAGAATTTTTAAATAATGAAGCATTCGATACTATTATTTATAGTAATACTACACTTAATAAGAAAAAAGATTTAAATGGATTAAATCCGCTTATGTATGACATTAACTTATCTAAAAATTACTCAATAGGGGTAGAATTAGAAACTAGTCATAAATATTATCAAATGTTTTTAAATTTAGGGTATATGTTATTTGACTGGGTTTTAAAAGAGGAAACAACGGTTACAAATGGGGTAGAAATAAATTCAAATATTATGCATTATAATAAAAAATCTTTAAGAGAACTTTTATATGTTTGTAATTTTTTAAATGAAAATAATTTTAAAGTAAATGATGAATGCTCTAATCATATTCATATTGGTTTTGATGTTTTTAGAAGTGTGAAAGAAATAAAAACATTATTAGAATTATTTGCAAATAATGAAAATATTTTTTATATGATGGCAAATGAAAAAGAATCTTTACTAAGGCAATACTATGCAAGTTATGCAAGACCTATTTCAATTTATTTAGAAAATGCAATTGGAATGCATAAGTTTAGTAATACAAAAGAATTATATGATTTTATAACTGAATTAATAAATTTTCAAGAAGATAAAATGGTAGCAATAAACTTTTTTAATGCGTTTTCACTAAGAAAAAATACAATAGAATTTAGAATTTCTAATGGTCAAATAAAATATGAAGAAATTCTTTTAAATATGATTTTATATCTTAAACTTGTTGATATTGCAATTAATAATAAGAAAATAGATAAAAAACTTTATGAGTATGTTACAAGTATTAATGTTCCCGAAGAAGAAAGAAAAACTTTACTTTTAAATTTACTTTTTCATGAAAATAGAGTTTTAATAGATAAATTTAATGAAAGATATGAAACAAATAATGAAATAAACTCCAAATTACATAGAGTGATCTATTATAATAGACATGTTAGATTTTAATGCAAGGTAGTAAAAAAACACTACCTTTTTCGTATTTTCTAAAATCGCATACATTTAGGAAATATTTTAACAAAATAAAAAAATAATTTGAAAAACTCAAATTATTTTTTTAGTGTTCTTATAAAAGCATCACTTTCATTAGGAACAATTAATTTACTTTCCATAACATCAATATAATCCATATTAGTATATAAATCTAAATTTGTTATTTCTTTATACATAGAAATAGTTTTTGATTTATTTAGCTGAAATCTATCATATAATTCAAAAGAATATAATGTACCAATAACATATTTAGCTAAATCATCAAATGAATATCTATATTTCTCTCTTAAGAGGGATTTTGAAATATTTTTTATTCTATAAAGTTCTCTATAAAACTCATTATCAATATTTTTTATACCTTGCTGATGAATAAACTTATTAATCTGATATTTAAAATATAAATCGTTTGTATCGTCAATTAAATTTTCTACAATTTGTTTTCTAACTTCTTGAACATCTACTTTATCAAAACCATAATTTTCAAGAAAATCGCAAAGAATTAGTTCCAAAAAAATACTTTCTATTTCTTCAAAATCTTTTCTAACATTGTTATTATACAAATTAGGATGTTTTTTCATATTAATTGCATGTCCATATTCATGCACTAATGTAAATATATCTTCAATAGTTTTATATCTAAAAATTTTAATACTTATATTGTTTTTATTTAAATAGGTAACACCATTATTGTTTTGTAGTGGGTTATTTGGAATAAATATTACATTTTTATCTTTATTAATAAATAAACTACAAAAAGTGTGAAATAATTCATCATCTAAATCTTTAAAAAAATCATAAACCGTGTCAAACAGTAATTTTGCATTAACACTTTGACTAAAGAAATTTTCATTAGACAATTTAAGATGTTTTGTTTCACTTAAGAAAATTGTTAACATTTCTTCATAACAAAAAGAATTTTCAACTTTTATATTATCATTATTAATTTTATTTTTTAAAAATAGTTTAGATATAGGCTTATCCTCACTATTATTTCTTTTTTCAATAATGTTTATATTCATTTAGTTTCCTCTTTTTTAATTAGTTTTCTGACATTTTCGCCATAACTTATTGGAATACCTATACTTTCTAAATATTCTTTTGATTTATTATTTTTACATAAAACTCTTTTATAAAGATAAAAGGCTTTTTCAGGATCATTTAAATAAATATCATAAAGACCATAAACATATAAATCACTTATTGCATAACATGCTTGATATGTAAAGGGATTAGAGTAGATATATTTTAAGTACACAAGAAAATCTTTATAACTGATTTTGTCTTTATCTATTATATTTTGAAATAGTTTTTTATATAGTAAATTATCATAGGGAAAAACGTTTTCTTCATTCATAAAGTCATATATTAGATATTTAAATAAAGTTTGATTACCGGTGTATTTACTTCTAGCACAATACATAATAATTAATTTTGCGAGCTCCTCGTCATTGATGATTTTCATTAAGTAAAAGCAAGATAATAGTTCTAAAAATTTACTTTCAATTTCTCTAAAGTAATGTTTTTTTAATCCTTCGGTATTAGATATCATTGCTAGGGCGTGTCCATACTCATGAACAAGTGTACATATATCATCAATAGATTCATTTTGAACTGCTACTATATATACGTTACCATTTTTAATATCGGTATAACCGCCAATATCGTTTAAATCTTTTTTAGTGAATATTACGTTATTGTTCCTTACTTTAAACATACTTAAAAACTTTTTAAATATTTCTTTATCAAGAGTAGCAAAAAAATCGTGAGTAAGCATAAAAACATCCTCTTTGGAGTATTTTTTAGAAAACTTTGGAACGTCAATATCATCCTTAATGTAACTATTAAAAATATGCTCATTAAAAGGTAGGGCTTTTCTTTCTATTTCAATATTGTCTAATGCAATATAATCTTTAGTATTTAGTTTTATGTCACCATATTCTGATTTCATTGTATCTCCTTTACATAAGTAATGTCTATTATATCAAAATTATTTGCAAATGCAATATAGTAAATGTTATAATTAATATACAAATTATAAAATGTGAAAGGAGTTAATTTTTATAATAGCGCATGGCCTATTTAGGTGACGAGGACTTACATTGTCGATTTATCAGCGGATGTGTAAGCGGAGAAGTTTTACTTCGGAAAATACTTTAAAAAAATAAAATCAAAATTATAACAAAGAGGTATTTAATAAAACAAGAAAGGAATTTTTATGTGTGGAATTGTAGGTTACAAAGGTAATCAAAATAGCATTCCTGTTTTATTAAATGGCTTAAAATCTTTAGAATATAGAGGTTATGATTCAGCAGGACTTGCTTATATAAATGGGGGTAAAATTATTATTAAAAAAGCTATAGGAAGGGTTAAAAATCTTGAGAATTTAATTACTAATGAAGACTTTGGAAATATTGGTGTTGCTCATACAAGATGGGCAACTCATGGGGGAGTAACTGATAAAAATGCTCATCCTCATAAACAAGGTAAAATAACTTTAGTACATAATGGTATTATTGAAAATTATAAAGAACTAAGTGAAAAGATTGATACAAAATTATTAAGTGAAACTGATACAGAAATATTATGTGCTTATATAAATAAGTTATATAATGAAAATCACAATATGCTTAAGACTTTAGCAAAACTTAAAACTGATATAAAGGGAAGTTATGCACTTGCAATAATTAATGAAGATGAACCAGATACTTTATATGGGGTTCGCAAAAATATACCTTTAATACTTGCTAAAAACGATAACGAATATTTTTTAGTATCTGATATGACTGCAGCTCTTAAATATACAAATAAATTTTATTTACTTGAAAATGATGAAATTGTTAAAATATCTGATAAAGAATATATTTATGATAGTGATCTTAATCTATTAAAGAAAGAACTTTTAACTTTTGAGGGAACAAGTAATGATGTTATGCTTAAGGGTTATCCTCATTTTATGTTAAAGGAAATTCATGAAGAACCAATGGTTATTAATAATATTTTATCTTATTATTTAACTGATGGTAAGTTTAATGAAAATATGCCTGAATTTAAAAAATATAAAAATATTTATTTTGTAGGATGTGGAAGTGCAAGCTATACTGCAGATATTGCTAAAAAAGTATTTGAAAATTATGCAAATATTAAATGTGAAGTATTTTTAGCAAGTGAATTTAGATATCAAAAACATTTCTATGATAAAGATACATTAGTTGTATTTATTTCACAGTCAGGAGAAACTGCAGACACTTTAGAGGCTCTTAGAATTACTAAAAGTGATGGTATAGATACATTAGCTATTGTTAATGTAGTTGGTTCTTCGATTGCTAGAGAAGCAGGTAAAGTATTATATATTAAAGCTGGAACTGAAATAGCTGTGGCCACGACTAAAGCATTTACAGCCCAGTATTTACTTCTTACACTTATTGCTCTTAAAATGGCTGGTATAAATGATTTGAGCAAGTTTTATAAAATAAATGAAGCATTAGAAACTGTATTTGCTATAGACTTTCAAAAATATGCAGAAAAAATATATACTAAAAAAGATGCATTCTTTATTGGTAGGGGAATAGATTATGGTTTATGTGAAGAGGGAAGCCTTAAATTAAAAGAAATAAGTTATATAAACTCATCTGCGTTTGCCTCTGGAGAACTTAAACATGGCACTATATCATTAATTGAAAATAATACTCCAGTTATGGGAATAATAACTGATGAAAATCTTGCTTTAAAAACAATTAGTAATATAAAAGAGGTTCATGCAAGGGGAGCATATAGTTTATTTATTACAAGTTTAGATATTGATGGAGATTTTTATGATGATAAAATTAAAGTACCTCATATAAATAATTATATAGATCCTATTTTAATTGTAGCAAGTTTGCAACTTCTTGCATATAATGTTGCTCTTTTAAAAGGTGAGGATATAGATAAACCAAGAAATTTAGCCAAAAGTGTTACTGTGGAATAAAGTAGCACTTTTTTCATATTATTAATTATGGATTTAATTATTAGTTTTTTATTTGTTTCTATTATTGGCACGCTTTTTCATTTTACATACGATTATTTTAATCATAATAAGGTTGCATCTATTTTTTCGGCAGTTAATGAAAGTATGTGGGAACATATTAAGATGGGGCTTTCATCAGCACTATTATTTAGTATTTTTGATGGATTTAAATATGGTAAAATTGGTACATATTTTTTTGCTAAATCAGTAAGTTTACTTATGATAATCTTGATTATACCAATACTTTTTTATGGTTTTAAATTACTTTTTAAACGAAGTTTTCTTATTATAGATATTTTAATATTTTATATTGCTATATTTACTAGTTCTTATTTATTTTTCTATATAATCAGAAATATTAAAGAAATATATATTTTAAATTATATTGGATGCATTATGTTATTTATTATATTTAGTTTATATTTACTTCTTACAATTATGCCACTCAAAAATGAATTATTTTTAGATCCTATTACTAAAAAATATGGTTTAGATAGCAAAAGATAGTTTTATCATTTTAATTATTATGATAAACTATTGTTATGAAGAAAGTATTTTTTATTATTAATATTATTTTAAGTATTATGTCATTTTTATATGGAATATCTATTTTAAATGTAAATTCAGGTACTCTTTTTTACTTAATTTGGTTTTTAATTAGTGCATTTTTTATTATTATAGATTTACTTATTTACTTTAAAGTATTTGAAAAATATAAAGTTTTTAAAAAAATTTTTATCTGGGTATGCTCTATTGGAATTTGTATATTTTTAGTTATTCTTAGTTTGATTATAAGTAAAATGAATGTTAAACCTGTAAAAAACTTGGATTATATTATTGTTTTAGGAGCTCAAGTTAAAGAAAGTGGCCCTAGTGTAGTTTTAAGATATCGACTTGATAGAGCAGTAAGCTATTTAAAAGAAAATGATAATACTTTAGTAATAGTTTCTGGTGGGCAAGGTGCAAATGAAAAAGCTACCGAAGCAAGTGTTATGAAAGAATATTTAGTAAATAATGGTATTAATGAAAATAGAATAATTATTGAGGATAAAAGTAATACTACTAAAGAAAACTTAATCAACTCTAAAAAAATAACCCGTGATAATAAATCTATAGGAATAGTTACAAATAATTTTCATATGTATAGAGCCCTTTTGATAGGAAAAAAATATGGAGTTAATGCAGTAGGAATTCCCTCGAAATCTAATAGTTATTACCTTCCTAACAACCTTTTAAGAGAAGTATTTGCTTATATAAAATTTATTATATTAGGGTAATTGAATTTACTCTTTTTTTATGGTACAATAATTTCACTTTATGGGGGTAATTATGGATTATCAAAAATTTATGGAACTTGTTCCAATAGAAACTAAAGATTTTGTATTTACAGTTTTGAAAAATTATTCAAAATATGAAGATTTGTATTTAAAAAATATTTTAGTTGATGGTTGTAGAAGAAATATATTGTTTGACGTTGAAGAAGGCAAGTTAGCAGTACTAATGATTAAAATTTTTAATACTACGCCTTATAGTACATACTCAAAAGATATTTTAAAAAATGATGTTTATTTTGAAAAAACTAATTATTATAATAATGTCGTCGAGGAACACAAACTTGCGAATATCAAATTGTCCTCATACAATCCAAATACTAATTATGAAGAATTGTTTAATAATTTAAATTCTTATTTTTGCTTTTTAAATAATGAAATTGACTATATAACATTATCTCCTTTAAAAATTTATAAAAGGGTTTTAATGCAATGTTATAAAAGTATAACTAATGTAGAATATTGCTTTATACCTCAAGAGAGTGCAACAAAAATATTACCTGTTGATAATAACATTTATAATATGGAAATGAACTATATAAGTGAAATTAGAAATAATTTATATGAAAAGGCAAGTATTGATGTTATTAAAGTAGTGGAAAACGCCTCTATAATATTTCAAAAAGCAAAAGATAACTTTAGTGACTATAATGACTTATCAAGTATTACAATTTTAATGTCTATACTTTTAAGTAGCTCTTGTAAAGAGATTCAAAGTAAACTTTCCAATTATGAATTTGATATTGTAAATAAAGAAAAATATAGTACTTTTATAGAAAATGAAAAAGTAGATTACGAAGTAGTTAAATATTATTTTGAAAAATATTTAAAATTTAAAAATGTAAATGAATTATTTTTAGCATTATTTAATAGAAATGTAACTAACTCAGTGGAGGTTGAAAAAATATTTTTAAGTGCAGGACTTTCTAAAGAAAATGCTAAAAGTATTTTGCTCACTCCCTCAAAAGAGGAAATTATTACACAGTTTTATGATGATACTGTTCCAAAAGAAAAAGGTGATTATCAATTGATATGCTCTATGTATAATAGTGTTAATACTCATAATAAAAGTCTTTATCCTAATGATAATATGTATTTAACTCTTATTGCTTTTGATTATCAAAATAATGGAAAATTATCAAAATATTTTTTAGAAAATAGTATTACTTTAGATATGATTTTAGCAAAATATAATTTAAACTTAAGTGACTCTCAAGATATAGACTATCAAACATATTTAAATGAAGTGTTAATAGGTTATAAAGATGCAAAAGATAAATTAAAATTTATGGCAAGTAGTAAATTTGTAATTGATTTATTTAATACATTTGCTAAAAATAAAACCAATAATTTAGATAGTGATATTAATAATTACTATAAACTTATTGAAATAAAAGAAACTGAGGCATCCTATGAAAGAATTTATAAAGGTAAAGATAAAATATATATTGATTTTTTAAATACCTCTTATGAAATATATGATAAGTTAAGAAATTCTGATGTAGTAAATAGTATCTTATCACAAACTGATTTAAAAGTACTATCAATATTGATTACATTAGAACTTATTACATTATATATACCAACGATTGATACTATAAAAAATACCGTTTTAAATAAAAATATCATTAATGATGCCTTAGGTGATGTTTATAATGTTAATTTTAGTTTATATAGTGAGGTAAAAAACCTAATTAATATAAATATTTCTAATGGAAATGAAAGCACAACTTTAAAGCAAAAAATTAATGATATTAATCACCCTGTTGAGGTAGAAAAAGTATTTGGTTCATATTTAGATGATGATTTATTAAATACTTTATATAAACTTTTTGAAAAAGAAAAAGATAATAGTTTAATTTTGAAAAAAATATTTATGGGTAAAACTATAGAGGAAATTAAAAGTAATATTGATAATGAGGTTATTAGGGTAGCAACTAAGAAAAAATATGATGAATATCAAAAATTATTATGTATGCCAAATGATAATGCTTGCGATTCTACAAAACAACTCCTTAATAAACTTTGTATGATCAATTTAACTGATATAAAAGTAAATATTTTATATGAATTTGTAGCTATGAATTTTGATAATAATACACTTGATTTTTATCAAGAGGCTTTAGAAAGATATGGAATTACTAAAGAAAGTTTATCAGAAAAATTTGGATTTATTAATAGCAAGCTTGCTTATAATGAAATTAATTTAGAAAATTTAGTGGTTTTAGAGGACTACTTCACAACCCAAAATAATGGTCATAAATATAAAAATAGTATTCAAAATATATTAATTGATTTAATTGGAGACGGTTATTTTGATGAATTAATTACTAATAAAAAGGCACTTTTATATGAACTTAAAGAGACTAAAAAATATATTCCATCTTTATCTGAAACTATTGAAAATTTACAAAATAGTGTAGTCGAGGAAGTTAATATTGATAGTTTAAGCGAGATTATGAAATTTGGTGATGCCTTAAATGGAGAATATGAACTTGTTACAAGTGAGGAAAGAAAAGCCCTTGAAAGCGATAGTAGTGCATTATCAATTCAAACTATAAATGATTTATTATCAAGAAAAAATAAACCTAAAAAAGGATTTTGGGCTTCATTATTTGAGCCATATGAAGAAGAAAAAACTATTACTGATATTCCAACTTTAAAAGAGACAATTAATAAAAACATTGTTATTTTGTCTAGGGAACTTTTAACATTTGATTTAGTAAGAAAATATATATCAGTTTATTTTGCTAAAAATCTAGAATATGTTAATAAATCTAGTGAAGCACTTGCTTTATTAAATGAAAGACTTAGTAAGTTAAATCCTAAAGATACTTTTGAATATGCTTCCTTTTTAGAGGTAAATTCAATGAAAACTATTATGACAGAAAAAAATAAAAGATTTAATGTTACAAGCTCGCTTTTAAATCAAGAATTATATAAAATTAATGCCGCAATTGTTAATCATTTTATTACAATAAATGCCTTAGAAATGGCTAGAGATGACTTAATACCTTTAATAGGTAGTGAGGTTATGATTGGTACAGGATTTATATCAAATAATAATGCTATGCAAATTACAAATGATGTAATAGGACTTTTTCAAGCAATTCTTACACAAAATGTCGAACAAACTAAAATTATGCTTGAAAGGCTTAACAATATGCCAAATATTGATGTTACGAAATTAAATGCTAATGTAAATGGTTATATTGAAATGCTTGAGGAAAAAAATAGAAGTTTAGAAATGTAAAGTCTAAACTTTTTTTAATATTTAATTGAAAAAATGTATAAAATATAATATACTTAATTTAGATAGGAGGACAAAATGAATATAGTGTTAATTGTTATTATAGTTTTAGTTGTAATAATTGCTTTATACGTAATTAATACAAGAAATGCATTAGTAGTTTTAAGAAACAAGGTTAAAGACCAATTAAGCCAAATTGATGTTCAACTTAAAAGAAGATTTGATTTAATACCTAATTTAGTTGAAACTGTAAAAGGATATGCTAAACATGAAAAATCTACTTTAGAGGATGTTGTCAAAGCTAGAAATACTTATTTATCTGCTTCGACTCCTGAAGATCAATTAAAAGCAGATGGACAGCTTACTGCTGCAGTTAATAAACTTTTTGCTTTAGCGGAAAGTTATCCTGATTTAAAAGCAAATGAAAGTTTCTTATCACTTCAGAAAGAACTTACTACATGTGAAGAAAAAATTACTTATGCTAGACAATTTTATAATGATTCAGTACTTTCTTACAATAACAAGATCGAACTTTTCCCTAGTAGTATAATTGCTAGTATGTTCCATTTTGAAAAAGAGAAATTTTTTGAGGCAAGTGCTGAAGAAAGAAAAAATGTACAAGTAAAATTCTAGGCATTGCAAAATGCCTTTTTTAATAGGAAGGTTTATGAGAAAAAGAAATTTATTATTATTTATTATTTTAATGATATTTCCAGTTTTAGTATTTGCTAAAAATGATATTTATTCAAAAAATGCCGATATTTATGTTAATAAAGATGGTAGTGCAAATGTTACTGAAACTTGGGATGTAAAAGGGCAGGATGGTACAGAGTGGTATATTCCTCTTACTAATCTTGGTCAAAGTGAAATTTTAAACTACACTGTTACAATGGATGGTAAAGATTTAAACTTTAAAAGTTGGAACATTGATGAAAGTATAAGTCAAAAAGCAGGTTATTACGGAATAAATTATGTAAATAATGGTATGGAGTTATGCTTTGGTAAAACGGATTTTAACAGGCATACTTTTGTAATTAAATATACTATTACTAATTTTGTATTTACCACAAGTGATGCTGATGTTATCTCTTGGCGTATATTTGAATATCAAAATAGTTCAACAAATTGGGAAAACTTTACAGTTAATATAAAAAGTTTTTATTCATTTCCTGATACTTTAGATGTATGGGGATATGGATACAAAGGTTATGCTTATGTAAAAGATGGTATGATTCAAATGTCTAATGAAGGAGATATGGGTACAAACTATGTTGTACTTCAAGCAAAATTTCCAAAAGGCACTTTTGAAAACCTAGTTACATATTCACAATTTGAAACTTTTGATGATGTAAAAAATATGAATGATGAAGGAAAATTTGACTATGATTATGATTTAGATAATGAGTATTCAAATTTAAGTACATTAGGAAAAATATGGTATATTATAAAAAATATTATTTCTACAGTATTTCCATTTGCATTATTTGTTTGGATTGCAATAATATGTACTAAACCTGAATTTGGTTACAAAGATGATAAAAAGATTGATAAGAATAATACACCAATGTTTAGAGATATTCCTTGTAATAAAGATATTTATTATGCAAATACACTTATTTATTTAAATAAATTTGGTTATAAAGAAGGAAATATAATTGGGGCAATCATTCTTAAATGGATCAAAGAAGATAAAGTTAGATATATTAAACGTAATGATGGTACTAGAAAAGAAGAAAGTGTATTAGATTTAACTAGTAAGCCTGAGTTTACTGAAAAAGTTGAACAAGAATTATTTGATATTATGTATAAAGCTTCAGGAGATGGATATCTTGAAAGTAAAGAACTTGAAAAGTATTGCAAAAATCATTATTCAAAGTTCTTTAGTATATTTACAAGACAAGTTAATGAGAAAATTAATTCTTTAGAAGCTGAAGGTAAAATTTATAAAAAGATTAATAAAAAAGACACTAAAGCAAAGAAGATTATGGATGAATCAATTTATGAAGATAGTCAAAGACTATTTGGTTTAAAACTATTCTTTAATGAATTTGCTAAAATGAACACAAAAGAAACTTTAGAGGTTAAAATATGGGATGAATACTTAATGTTCGCTTATCTATTTGGTATGGCCGATAAAGTATCTAAACAACTTAAAAATCTATATCCAGAATATATTGAACAAGAACTTGAAAGAAATAATTTAGATTTAAATACTTTAGTTTTAATTAATAGTATGACAACTCGTTCAGTAAATGCTGCAAGTGCCGCAAGAAGTGCTGCTCAAAGTTACTCATCTGGTGGCGGTGGATTTTCCTCAGGAGGCGGAGGAGGAGGCTCCTTTGGTGGAGGCGGATCTTCCGGAGGTGGAGGAAGTAGATAATACTTTTTTCATAGAAAATGCAAGAAATTGCATTTTTTTTATTTATTTTTTTTTAAAATGTGGTATACTTAATTTATGTGAGTTATTAAATTATAATTCAATGGGCTGTTAGCTCAGTTGGTAGAGCAACTGACTCTTAATCAGTGGGTCTAGGGTTCGAATCCCTAACAGCCCACCATTGAAAAAGTAAAATCTAACAATATTTTGAATTTGCTAGATTTTTTTTATTTTAAAATAAAAAAACTGATATTAACTATCAGATTTAGCATCTAAAAAGTAAATAGGTCTTCCTTCTTTTTGATATTGTTTTTCATAATTTGTCATTATATTTGGAATATTTCTTTCATCTTTATGTAAATCAAGTGAAACAGTATTAAAAATATACCAATAATTAGATAAACTTTCAAGAGAATAAGCAAAGAAACCTTTGTTATCAGTTTTTAAAATAATGTGCTTGTGTTTAGTAAAAATTTTATCATATATTCTTAAATAACTTTCATGAGTAAATCTTCTTTTTTCATCTTGTTTTTTTGGCCAAGGATCACAAAATGTTAAATATATAGTATCAATTTCTCTTTGGAAAATATTACCAATTTCTTTAGCATCTATATTGATTAATTTAAGATTATTTAAATTTAAATTTGATAATCTATTTACAGCCATAACCATCTGTGAATCTACAATTTCAAGACCAATATAATTAATATTTGGATGAGCTTTAGCCATATCAATAATAAAATCACCACGTCCCATACCTAGTTCTAAACAAATAGGATTACTATTATTAAATAATTCATGCCATCTTTTTTGATATTCATATGGATTCTTAACTAAATATTTACTAGAACCAACTATTAAATCTGCGTTTTTGATTTTTTTATATTGCATTTCTTCACTTCCTAAAATAATTATAATAAAAAAAGGCTAAATAAGCAAGTTTTTAGTTGCATGCTTTCTTTTTATATGATAAATTATTTTTGAGGTCATATTATGTATTATTTAGCATATGGAAGTAATTTAAATTTAAGTGAAATGAAAGAAAAATATCCATTTTACAAAGTAATTGGTAGAATATTTTTATATAATTATACTTTATCTTTTAAAGGTGAAGAAATTGGATTTTTAACTATAGAACCAAAAGAGGGTAGTGTAGTACCAATTGGTATCTTTAAAGTAAATAAATTGTTTATTAAAAATCTGGATATGTATGAAGATTATCCACATTTATATAATAAAAAAGAAATTGAATTTGAATTATATGGCAAAGTAGTTAAAGGATTAATCTATATAATGAATGATGATTTTGATTATGCAATGCCTAATGATTATTATTTTAATTGTTGTAAAGTAGGGTACAATGACTTTAATTTTGATGATTCTTATCTAAAAGAAGCTCTAGATTATACCTCAAATAAGATAAAAACTAAGGAAATAACGAGAAATTTGTATTTATAACAAATTTTTTATAAAAAATAGTTGCATTTATTAAAAAAATAAGGTACAATTAATTAGTACGAAAAAGAAGTGGGCTTGTAGCTCAGCTGGTTAGAGCGCACGCCTGATAAGCGTGAGGTCGGAGGTTCAAGTCCCCCCAGGCCCACCATTTTTTGGCCCGTTGGTGAAGCGGCTTAACACACTGCCCTTTCACGGCAGCATTCATGGGTTCGAATCCCGTACGGGTCACCATTAAGTTAATAATTGTCCGTATTATCGGGCTTTTTTTATGCTGAAAATTACCCATTTTATATATTTTACATATTTTCCATATATTTCGGGGTAAAACTGCGGTAATTTTTTTATGTTAAGCCTTAGACTTGAACCTTAATACCTCATGCTTATCATCGTATTTTGTCGCATAAAAAAAATCTAGGATATCCTAGAATATTTTTTTATATAATGGCGGAGCAGGAGAGATTTGAACTCTCGCGCCAGTTACCCGACCTACACCCTTAGCAGGGGCGCCTCTTCAGCCTCTTGAG